>MDTD01041842.1_pt1 | contig 16378 bp, 16 predicted proteins | sample 811221 | NCBI WGS metagenome assembly MDTD01 (sample SAMN05326646, study PRJNA326480) | marine metagenome | isolation source: seawater | place: Pacific Ocean: South West | collected 2011 | reverse complement strand
TAGTTCAATAACAGGGGCTGCCTTAAGAGATATGTTGACCATTTTTAAAAGACGCGCCCCACAGATAAAGATTATTATCCGATCTGCGCTGGTTCAAGGCTTTGATGCGCCAAAAGATATTATAGCAGGAATAAAAGAGTTTTCAAATCATGATGATATTGATATTTTAATTGTTGCAAGAGGAGGAGGGTCATTTGAGGATCTTTGGCCTTTTAATGATGAAGATTTAGCTAGAGAAATCGTTAAGTGTCCTATACCAATTATATCAGCAGTTGGCCATGAAACAGATATTACAATTAGCGATATGGTAGCTGATTTAAGAGCACCTACTCCTTCAGCGGCATCTGAAATTACTACTAATCATTATGTTGAAACAGAACAAACCATCAACAACTTTCAGGCGCGCTTAGTAAATATAATAACGTCGAAAACATCTGCTCTTTGGCAGATGCTTGACAATTTTTCAGAAAGACTGGCTGTTCAAAAACCTAGAAATGTTTTTAATCAACATAAAGAAAAGATAAATCATCTTTCTAAGGCTTTGCTAATGTCTATGCAGCGATCAATAAACAAAGAGGAGTCCTCCTATTCAAATTTGCGAGCCAAGCTTAACGCTCTTAGCCCTATCAATACTTTAGATAGAGGTTATAGTATAGCCTATAAAGAAGATCGCTCAATTATTAGGAAACCAAGCGATCTAGATGAAGGGGAATCGTTTATTGTTAAGCTAGCAAAGGGAGACTTGCCGGCAAAAAAAATAAGTCAAAATTAAATTAAAAGGAATATAGATTATGAATGAGGAATCCTTCAATTTCGAAGAATCTATGGAAAAGCTAGAAAAAATAGTAAAGTCCCTAGAATCTGAAAATAAATCTTTAGAAAAAAATATTAAACTTTTTGAAGAGGGTTTAGCTATCTCAAAAAAGCTTCAAGAACATTTAGAGTCTGCAGAAAAGAAAATAGAAGTATTGTCTAAAGACCAAAATGGTGACATAAAAACTGAAACCTTTGAAGAAAAATGAAATCAAAACTCAAACTAAAAAAATTTGGAATATGGGGTAATACCGATAAGGAAAAATTCTGGGATCTTTTAAACCCGATTTTAATTTGGGGAGATGAAAATTCCCTAGAATCTTTTATTACTACAAGAATTCATGATAAGTTACCGGGACAATTTTCTTTTTCTCCAAAAATAATAAAATCGGCAGATGATTTTAATAAGCTGGATTTTCTTATCGCCCTTGGAGGTGATGGAACAATTCTTTCTGCAGCAAGGGCAGTTGGACCAAGAAAAACTCCAATCGTTGGTATTCATTTAGGAGAATTGGGTTTTCTTGCTGAGGTCACTGTTGAAGAAATGTTTAATAGATTAAATCAAATTATAAATGGAGACTTTTTAGTAAATAACAGAATGGTCCTCAAAGCAACTTTATCTAAAAATGATTCCGAAAAAACCTTTTTTGCGTTAAATGATTTTGTTGTTGATAGAGGTAGATCGCAAAGAATAATAGATTTGGAGCTTTATGCAGGAAACAATTTTATTTCATCCTATAAATCAGATGGTTTAATTATTTCAACTCCAACAGGATCTACAGCATATTCTTTATCAGCAGGCGGTCCAATACTGGCACCCGGACTTAGCGCAATAACTGTAACTCCACTGAGTCCTCATACTTTATCTTTAAGGCCGATTGTATTATCTGATAATCAAATACTAAAAATCAAATCACTTGATAAAGGCGATATTGCATTTGCAGTTGATGGTCAGGTTAGTGATTACTTTGGGAATGATACTGAAATATATATAGAGAAAGCATCATACTATATTGATATGATTAGTTTTGATGATTCAAACTACTTTAAAACTTTAAATTTAAAGATGGGCTGGGGAAGGCGCGGAAGAGATTAAGCCTGTTCAGACTGTAAATCAATTAAAGCATTAGCTATTAAGTCGATAAAAATATTCACCTGTTTTAGCACATCCATCAATTGAGTGTGAAGTTGATTGATTTCACTTGATTTATCATTAAGCTCAGATGATGAATTAATACGATCTAAACGATTTAATTTATACTTATTTTCAATATCTTTGTTTTCTTTACCCTTAGAAATAATCTTCTCCATTTTCTCCTTATCAAACTTAACAAAAAACTTATCTAAACGTTTTACTTGTTTTAATAACCGCTTGTGATAATCAATTATTTCTTTTTGATCAGTTTCTGAAAATTCTTCGTTTACTCCTTCTTTTTTAGATACTAGAGAAACAAAACGTAGCTTGATTAGATCATTCATTGATCCTAAATAATTAACGATTGAAACTAAGGTGAAAAGCTCTTTTGATTGATTAGAGCTTAAATCTGATTTACTTGTAGCAATAAGATAATCGTTAATCTTTTGATTTAAGAAACCTATTTTTTCAATTCTCTGATTTGTGCCGCTCATAAAATCTAGATCGCTATTTTCAATATCAGCTAAGTTTTTACTGCTGACAAATGGGCGCACAAGAGTACCTACAATTCTTTCAGTGAGCCCAACAACTCCTTTTATTTCTGCTTGTGCACTATTAATTGCTGCCTCAGGTTGATCTATTAGACTTTCATCTAAATGCAAAACAGCAGGTTTTTCTATATTTCTATCAACTTCTTTATCAGGAAAGTAGTGGATGATTGTTTTGGCAATGAAACCAGTGAAAGGAATGAAAACAATCGAAGCTAAAATATTAAAAAAAGTATGTGCATTTGCAATTTGTCTGGGAATATTTTGAGAGGTTTGAGAAACAAAATCTGCAAAAGTTGGAATCCAAAAACAAAAAAGCAAAACTCCGAGAAGATTAAATGTTACGTGGGCAACAGCGACCCTTTTAGCATCTCGCGATGCGTTTAATCCTGCTAAAAGCGCAGTGATGCATGTACCAATATTTGCTCCAAAAATAAGAGGAATACCTGCTTCAAGGGTAATAGAGCCTCCGCTTGCTAGTGTAATCACAATACCCGTTGTTGCGCTACTGCTTTGCACTAAAGCTGTAAAAATAGCCCCTGCAAGTATACCCAGAAATGGATTTTCAAAACTCGTAAGAATACTGTTAAAAGCAGGATCGGCCCTTAATGGTTTCATAGTGTCAGACATTACTTTCATACCGTAAAAAAGAAGTCCAAACCCCAATATCACAAAACCTAAGTTTTTCACTGTATCTTTCTTAGAAAAAAGAGACATTAAAGATCCAGCTGCGATGAGCAATAATGCATAATCAGTAACTTTAAATGCAACAATTTGAGCAGTAACAGTGCTTCCTATATTTGACCCTAAGATCACACCGAGCGCCTGTGAAAAAGCAAGTAGACCAGAATTTACAAAACTAACTAGCATGACAGTCGTTGCACTGCTACTTTGAATGACCATTGTTACAAATGCTCCAACTAAGACAGCAAGGTATTTATTTGATGTAAGTTTTTCAAGAATGGTTCGCATGCTGTTACCTGCAGTAACCTTCATACCATCGCTCATCATTTCCATTCCATACAAAAACATACCCATTCCTCCAAAGAGGCCTGTGAATAAAAGAAAGAACGATATACCATTGTTATCGCTACCAGCAAAGAGGGAGCTAGATGCTAAAATAAATAGCAAAGCCATTTTTGGGACGGAAATCTGATTTCTAAATAGTTTCATAATGATAAATATTAGTCAATTTTTTTCATTTCATTAAATAATTTATTTCTTAAATATATTTTTTATAACGTATGAAATTATTTTTGGATTTTCTTTTAACCTTCTAATGGAATAGTCATACCAAGAGCTCCCGAATGGAACATATACCGTTATTTTATAACCTTTTGACTTTAAACTATTCAAAGTTTTAGACATGGGCACCCCATACAGCACTTGAAATTCAAATCTATCATTGGAAATGTTTTTATCTTGAATCCATTCTTCTATCTCTTCAATTAAATCGATGTCGTGGGTTGCAATACATGCATAACCCTTGCCCCTCAATATTAATTGAATAAGATGCTTAAAATTTTTATTTATTTCATTTCTATCTTTGAAGGCAATACTTGAATCCTCATTATATATACCCTTGCAGATCCGAAGAATTAGATTTGAATTATTTAAATTTTCTAAGTCATTATAGCTTCTATGTAAATAGGCTTGCATCACAGCCCCAACTTTAGAAAATATTTTTGCTGAATCTTTGTAAATATTAAAAATATTATCAGTGTAGGTTGAGTTTTCCATATCGATAGCTATCCCTACATTGTATTTTTTTGCTTCATAGACAAGGTCTAGCATGAGGTTTTTACAAAAATTATAATCTAAGTCTAAACCCAAATGTGATAGCTTGACAGATATTGTGCTGTCTAAATTTTTTTTTGCAATCGCTCTTACTAGCTCTGAATATTCATTTTTAACTTGAATTGCCTCATCCTTATTAATCACAAATTCACCAAGCATGTCAACAGTAGCGGAAAAGCCATCATTATTTAAACTCTTAACGACATTAAGAACCTCATCGGTTTTAATTCCAGCTACATAAGGCTTCGCAAAGGGCTTAACAGACCATTTGGGAAGAAGTTGCATTATATTAACAAATATTGTATTAAAAAATTTCACAATTAGTTTAAATTTAATCTCACAGAACGGGTGACAACAAACCTATTTAATTAATAGTTTAGTAATATCAAAAAAACATAATAAAACCTCCAAGTTTATCTTGACCAACCTTTGGCAAAAGCTCTAAATTAGTAGTCTCTAAATAAATTATTTATTTATGTATCGCGACTTCGGAACAATATTTGTTTTTATTTTTATTGGTATAGTATTGATATACCTTCCTTTGTTAATTCAAAAGCTTTTAGCGCCGAACAACCCTAATCCTGATAAACAAGCAACTTATGAATGCGGTGAAGAATCTGAGGGTTCAGCTTGGGTTCAGTTTAACATACGATTTTATGTAGTAGCACTGATCTTTCTCATTTTTGATGTTGAGGTTGTTTTCCTTTTTCCATGGGCTATTGTTTTTAATGAATTAGGGCTCCTTGCTTTTGTAGAAATGGGTATCTTTCTTTTAATTTTACTAGTTGGTCTGGCGTATGTATGGAAGCGCTCTGATCTAGACTGGGTGAAATACAATGTAAGGTATGGTAGAGGTCGCTATTCAAGTTTAATTCCAAACACAAATAATTCTAAGGACAAATAATGGGTTTACTGGAAAATAAATTTCAAGATAATGTAGTTGTTGCCTCACTTGACAAGATTTTGGGTTGGGCAAGATCAACATCTCCATGGTACTTTCAATTTGGGCTTGCTTGCTGCGCCATCGAAATGATGGCATCTGCTGCAAGCAGACATGACTTAGAGAGAATTGGTATGATGCCACGCTCTTCGCCAAGACAGGCAGATGTAATGATAGTTGCTGGTACTGTTACACTAAAGATGGCTTTACGTGTGAAAAAGTTATATGAACAGATGGCTGATCCAAAATATGTTATTTCTATGGGAAGCTGTGCAACTAGCGGAGGCCCTTATTGGCAGCACGGGTATCATGTATTAAAGGGAGTTGATTTAGTTGTTCCTGTTGATGTTTATGTACCGGGTTGCCCTCCTAGGCCAGAAGCCTTAATTGAAGGCTTATTGAAGCTACAAGAAACAATTCAAACGGAACGCCCTCTCACTAGAAAGCTTGCATGACCTCAGAGCAAATAAAAAATAGGCTGTCTGATCAATTCAAAAGCTCAGTTATTAAAAATGAGAATTTAGCAGAACATCAGGTTGAGATAAAAGGCGAAGACTGGTTTGATGTTGCTACTTTTATGAAAAACGATCCAAAGCTTTTATTTGATCAACTTGAATGCATTACTGGAATTGATACAGGTGAGGATGGACCGCTGCAAACGCATTACAATCTACATTCAATGGAATATAGACATAAAATTGAAGTAGTAATTAGTCATAATAGAAAAGATCCAAAGGTTGCTTCGATAGAGCAGTTGTGGCGAATTGGGGACTGGTTTGAAAGAGAAACATATGATATGTTTGGTATTAAATACACAGGTCATAGAGATTTACGAAGAATATTATGTCCTGATGATTGGGAAGGATGGCCATTAAGAAAAGATTATGAAGCTCAAGAGTCTTTTCATGGAATAATTGTTCCAAAGATAAAGGAAGAAGAAGGATGGGAGTAGTACAAGGCGATCAAATGGTTCTAAATATTGGACCGCAGCACCCAAGCACGCATGGCGTTTTGAGATTAGAGGTTACGACAGATGGTGAAATTGTTTCAAAAATCACCCCCCATTTAGGATATTTACATCGCTGTTTTGAAAAGCACGCTGAAAATGTTACCTACGAACAAGTTATCCCTTTTACTGATAGATGTGACTATTTAGCATCAATGAATAGCAACTTTGGCTATGTTGTTGCTATGGAGGAGCTCATGGATATTGAAATTTCGGAGAGAGTTCAATATATCAGAGTGATAATGGCTGAATTAAACAGAGTTGCAAGCCACCTTCTCGCTCTAGGTGTTTACGGACTTGATATTGGCGCATTTACTCCGTTTTTATACATGCTTCGAGATCGCGAGCGCATTTTAGATATGTTTGAATATACATGCGGAGCGCGATTACTTTATAATTACATGTGGATCGGAGGAGTATCTCACGACCTTCCAAAAGACTTTGTTAAAATATGCGTTAATTTTTTAGATTATTTTGAACCTCAGATTGTAGAATACAACAACCTTCTTACGTTCAATAAGATTTTCATTGAGCGCACGGCGGATGTAGGCGTGATACCTGCCGAAGTAGCCATAAGTTACGGTGTCTCAGGGCCAAACTTAAGAGGTTCAGGCGTTAAATGGGATGTAAGGAAAGACGAACCCTATTCAATCTATGATCGTTTTGATTTTGATATCCCAATCGGGACTGGTGAATTTGGGACGCTTGGAGATTGTTTTGATAGATATTGGGTCAGAATGCTTGAAGTTACACAAAGTGTGCGTATTATAAGGCAAGCACTGAAAGATTTACCAGATGGAGACGTATTTGAAACAATGCCAAAGAAAATCCGGCCTCCAGCTGGATCTGTTTATAGAAGAACCGAAAGCCCAAGGGGTGATCTTGGTTATTATATTGTAAGCGACGGAACTCCATCGCCCACAAGAGTTAAAATGCGTTCACCCGCATTTACTGCTCTTTCTTGTTTGGATGAAGTTTCAAGCGGATGGATGATTTCAGATGTACTTGCCATACTTGGAAGTTTAGACATCGTTCTGGGAGAAATCGATAGATGACAGTTGATTATCTTATTGAGCTCTTCTCAAAGCTGTTCGATTCACCTTTTGTTTCATTTATTCTGGCTGTTTCAATTGCAGGAATACCTCTATTTGTATTAATGGCGCTTAATGCAACTGTTGCGGTCTATGTTGAACGAAAGGTTTCTGCATTTATGATGGACCGTATTGGCCCTATGGGTCAGGGACCAGGCCTGCACGCTGGTCCATGGGGCGTTCTTCAGACAATAGCTGATGCTGTTAAACTCTTAATTAAAGAAGATACTATTCCCTCCTCAGCGGATAAATTGCTATTTAAAGTCGCACCATTCATAATATTTATTGGGGCATTTCTTGGTATTGCTGTACTCCCTTTTAGTTCAGTCATACAGGTTGTTGATATAAATATTGGAGTCTTTTATATCATCGCAGTTGGCTCAGTGGGAGTACATGGTATTGTAATGGCAGGATGGGCATCAAATAACAAGTGGTCCTTGTATGGAGCAATGCGATCTGCTGCTCAAATTATTAGCTATGAGATCCCTGCAGGATTATCAATAATTGTCCCTATTATGATGACAAGCACAATGAATCTTCAATCTATGATTGAATTTCAATCTGGCTCAATATGGGGTATTCTTCCTAACTGGATTATTTTTAATAACCCTTTTAGTTTTCTAGCCTTTTTTATCTTCTTTATTAGTGCTGTAGCTGAAACGAATCGTACTCCATTTGATATTCCTGAAGCAGAGTCTGAGCTAGTCGCTGGATGGATGACTGAATATTCTGGCTTTAGATGGGCGGTATTTTTCCTTAGTGAATACGCAAATATGTTTGTTGTAAGCGGTCTTGCTGCAGCAGGTTTTTTAGGAGGATGGCTAAGTCCTATCCCAGGCCTATTTAATTCACCAATGTGGGGCCTATTTTGGTTTTTTAGTAAAATTATATTTTTAATATTTGTGATGATGTGGTTTAGATGGACTTTCCCAAGATTAAGAGTTGATCAGTTAATGCATGTTTGCTGGAAAGTGTTTATACCTATCGCAATGTTAAATATTTTTGGAGTTGGAATTTGGAAACTAATTATTGGATAAAATATGTCTAGATACTTAACCAACATTTATGATACTGTGAATACTCTTTGGACTGGAATGCAGATAACATTTCGCCATATGATGAATATCAGAAGAGATAATGTCACCTTACAATACCCGGAAGAGCGTTGGCCAAGACCTGAAAGAAATATTGGTTTTAATCATGAAGATTACAACGTAATCCGCTCAAGACTGCACGTAGACATTGATGATTGTATTGGGTGTTATAGATGCGAAAGAGCATGTCCTGTTGACTGTATAAAAATTGACACTATTAAGTCTGAAAGGGGAGAAGATATACCAAAGGTAAATCATACTGGTGTGACATCTAACGGAACAAAAAAAGGTTTTGTAGTTAGCAGGTTTACCATAGATATGTCCGAGTGCTGCTTCTGCAATTTATGTACTTATCCATGTCCAGAAGAATGTATTTTTATGGTAGGCGGCCCTAATAGCTCAAAACACCCCATTGATTATGAATTTTCTGAAGTTGACAGAAAAGATCTTATCTATCAGTTTGCAAAGAAACTTACCCCAAAACAAAAAAGCGGACTGTCCCCAATTGAAAAAAAGGCTGAGGCTTAATGGCTGATATTACATTTTGGTTTATTTCAGCATTAACCATAATCTCTGCTTTTTTTGTAGTATCTAGCAAGAGCTTGCTTTATTCTGCTTATTCATTGCTAGTTACTTTCTTAGGAATTACTGCACTTTATGTATTTCTCTGGGCCGACTTTTTGGCGGTAGTTCAAGTGGTTGTATACGTTGGAGGCATCCTAGTTTTAATTATTTTTGGCATTATGCTTACAAATAAAATTTCATCTGTAAATATCAGTCATACCTCTGTTCAAAAAGGTGTTGGTGCAGTTGTGGTTCTTGGTTTTTTGGGAGCTTTAGGCTACGTGATGATAAGTACGCCATGGGTCCAGCTTCCAAATAGCGAACCTCTTGAAACCACTAGATCAATTGGTAGATTGCTAATGATTGATTATCTCTTACCATTTGAAGCCGCTTCATTTTTGCTGCTTGGAGCTTTGATAGGAGCAACTACTCTATCGAGGAAGGATGATTAGTGGAAAATCTTAGCAATTATCTAGTTATAAGCTCTATACTTTTTTCATTAGGACTGTTTGGAGTTGTTACGAGAAGAAACGGCGTAGCTGTTCTTATGGGCGTGGAGTTAATTCTAAATGCTGCTAATCTTAATTTTTTAGCTTTTGCACGCTTTGGCGGTATGAACATGTCAGGTCATGTTTATGCATTATTTGTTATTGTTTTGGCGGCTGCAGAAGCAGCAGTTGCTTTAGCAATTATAATAAATATATTTAACAATTTTAATACTATTAATATTGATGATGTAAGCGAGATGAAGCTGTGATCTCGGGCAATTTTATTACTAATGCGTGTTTATTAATATTATTTTTACCTCTAGCTGCTTTTCTTATTAATATTTTTTTTGGAAAGCGCTTACCAAGACAAGGTGATTGGATTTCTATTGGTGCAATAGTCATTACTCTGGTCCTTTCATTATCTCTTTTTATTGGAATGTTATCTAATTGGGATTACAAATTTTCTCATGAAATATATTTCTCTTGGATCGATTTAGGCGCATTTAAAGTTGATCTTGGGTTTTGGATTGACAATATAACGATAGTTATGCTTCTTGTTGTTTCGCTGATATCATCCATGACGCATATTTTTTCTTTAGAGTACATGAAAGGAGATATTCGATACAATCGATATTATGCGTACCTAGGTTTATTTACATTTTCGATGAATGGAATTGTTTTAGCAAACAATTTAATGTCTCTTTATATATTTTGGGAGCTTGTAGGGGTAAGCTCGTTTCTTTTAATTGGACACTGGTTTGAGAAGAATTCAGCTGCAGACGCTAGTAAAAAAGCTTTTTTAACAAATCGCGTTGGAGATATTGGCTTCTTTATTGGTATCATGTTAATGTTTACAGCAATTGGATCATTTAATTTTCAGCAATTATTCTCGGGTGTATCCAATGGTATGATTTCTGCCTCACTTTTGACTTTTGCTGGATTAGGATTATTTATGGGTGCTGTAGGAAAATCTTCGCAGTTTCCATTGCATATTTGGCTTCCTGACGCGATGGAAGGGCCAACGCCTGTTTCAGCTTTGATGCATGCTGCTACCATGGTTGCTGCTGGGGTATATCTTACAGTAAGACTTTTTCCTATTTTTACCCCTGATGCGTTATTAGTTATTGCTTACGTTGGTGGCTTTACCGCAATATTTGCTGCGACAATCGCAATTACCCAAAATGATATTAAAAAAGTTTTAGCGTATTCGACAGTTAGCCAGTTAGGTTATATGATTTTAGCTGTTGGTGTTGGAAATTATGTTGCCGCCTTTTTCCATCTGCTAACCCATGCCATGTTTAAAGCGTGTCTATTCTATGGCTCAGGCTCAGTTATTCATGCTATGCATCACTCTTTGCATGAGCTTCACGACGAAGACACCGATCCGCAAGATATGAGAAATATGGGTGGCTTGAAAAATAAAATGCCAATAACAAGCTTAACGATGACAATTGCTACGCTTGCTATTGCCGGTGTTCCTTTATTCTCAGGTTTTTTATCTAAAGATGCTATTTTAGCAGGTACACTGTATTTTGTAGATCGTCATCCGGAACACTTAGTTTTAGCCTTATTTGGATTTGGTGCTGCTGCAATCACAGCATTTTATATGTTTAGATTAATCTTCTTAACTTTTTATGGCAAACCAAAAATACCTAAAGTGTTTGATGGAATTCATGAGTCACCAAAAGTTATGACATATCCTTTAATTATTTTAGCGGCGCTGAGTTTCTTTATCTTTTATACCCTTCCATACTTTAACCCATTTGCAGACTACGGCTGGTTTACAAAATTAATCAAAGCAACTAATTCTGCAGTTCCCGGGAACCCTACCGCAAAAGAAATTTATGATGGAGTTCACTATGCTCATTATACTGCAATGACTTTATCGCTTATTGTTGCTTCTGTGGGTATCGGGTTTTCATTTTTGACGTATTTCAAAAAGAAGCTTTCTCCTGAAGTTTGGACAAAAAGATTTGGCATTTTGTACAAACTCTCATTGAATAAATATTATTTTGATGAGAATTATAATAGATTTTTATACCAACCTTTTTTAAAGCTTTGCAATGTTGTTGCGTACGTTGACTGGGACTTGTACGATAAGTATTTTATTAATGGATTTGGGCACATTACAAAATTACTATCGAAAATTACCGGCCGTCTTGACTATGAGGGGCTTGATCAGACACTGGTTGATGGTATAGGAAAAACAGCAAATAATGCTGGTAAGAATTTAAAGACAGTGCAAACTGGTAGGTTGCAAAACTACATGCTTTTTGCACTTATTGGTGTCATAATAATTTTGGTTTTTCAAATAACCTAGCGATTTTATAAAGGAAAAGATATGGATCATTTACTCAGTTGGATCATCTGGTTACCTGTTGTAGGTATGGGTGTTATAGCCTTTATTCCCAGAGACAAATCAAATCTGATTAAGCAAATTGCTGCATTCGTTTCTGGTGTTCAGCTTTTATTAGCTATTTATTTATGGAGTGTCTTCGATGCCAGTAACGGAAATTTACAATTTATGGAGCGAGCAGAATGGATTCCCTCATTTAATATTACATATATACTAGGGGTTGATGGATTAAGCTTGCCCATGGTGTTTCTTATGGCTCTAATTGGATTCATTGGAATATTTGTTAGCTGGAACATTTCAAATGCTGTCAAAGGATACTTTTCATTATTTCTTCTTTTAAATACGGGTGTAATGGGAGTCTTTTTGGCCTTAGACTTCTTTCTATTTTATATTTTTTGGGAAGTCATGCTATTACCTATGTACTTCTTAATTGGTATGTGGGGAGGCCCTCAGCGAGAGTATGCCGCAATCAAATTTTTTCTTTACACTCTGGCTGGATCGGTATTGATGCTCGTTGCAGTATTAGCTCTTTACTTCACATGCGGAAATACATTTGATATGCTACTTTTAATGGAGAGAGCTCCTATTGCGTTAGATGGAATGCTATGGTGGGGTATGAGCGCAATCAAAGTGATTTGGGTTTTATTATTTATAGGTTTTGCTATTAAGGTGCCAGTTTTTCCTTTTCATACTTGGTTGCCGTTGGCGCATGTTGAAGCCCCTACCGCCATTTCAGTTATACTTGCTGGTGTACTACTTAAGTTGGGCGTTTATGGAATGCTTAGAATTAATTACACAATGCTCCCAGATGGGGTATTTTGGTTTGCTGGTGCACTTGCAGTTCTCGGTTTAATAAACGTGATTTGGGGAGCAATGTGTGCCCTTGCACAAAAAGATTTAAAAAAATTGGTCGCCTATTCATCTGTAAATCATATGGGGTATACACTCCTTGGCATGGCTGCTGTTATCGCAGCTTCAGAAATGAATGGATCTAATTTGATTAGCGCTCAAGCAGGAGTAGGTGGTGCAGTATTTCAAATGTTTAACCATGGTACAATTTCAGCAATGTTATTTATTCTAGTTGGAGTTATCTACGAAAGGGCGCACCATAGAGATATTGAGGGATTTGGAGGTCTTGCTTCCCAAATGCCCATCTATACAGCTTTTGTTGCTGTCGCATTTTTTGCTGGTCTGGGGCTACCAGGTTTTAGTGGTTTTGTTAGTGAAGCTATGATATTTATCGGTGCTTTTCCAGTATTCAGAACGGTTGTCATAATTTCAACTCTGGGAATATTATTAAACGCAGCATACTTTTTGTGGGCTTTCCAAAGAATGTTTTTTGGCCCAGCAAATGAAAAGTATAACGATATACCTGAAATTAATCGGAGAGAAGTTTTAACCTTACTTCCACTTGCGATCATTACATTGGTACTTGGTGTATACCCTAGACCTTTTTTGGATTTAGTTGCATCCACGTTAAATGTACTCATTGAATCTGTCGTATTGTACGGTGGTATTGCTCAGGTAATACAGTAGGTATTTAATGAATAACTTGAATAGTTTAGTATTTTTTTGGCCTGAGCTCCTATTAAGTGTAACCATACTCGCTGCCATTTTAGCCGACCTTTTCTACAGCAAAAAAGATTCATTTAAAGTTGTCTACTGGTCCCTTGGTGGAATGATTTTAACCTATGTTGCTATCAGGCTTCAAGACATTGAGCCCACCAGTCTCTTTATGGGTACGGTTGCGCATGACCCATTCTCCCAATTTTTCAAAATTTTAATCCTTATCTCTACAGCTATAGTCATGCTAATGAGTCTTGTGTCCGGTGAATTGAAAAAATACAGAATGGGTGAATACTTTAGCATAATGACAATTATGACTTTTGGGTTATTTTTAATGACCTCATCGATTGATATATTAATGGTTTATCTAGCTATTGAGATTGTTTCAATTATGTCTTTTTTTCTTGCGGGTTACTTAAAAAGAAATTCATTAAGCAATGAGGCTTCATTGAAGTATGTCATTTATGGAGCTTTTTCATCTGGAATTATGCTTTACGGTTTAAGCATACTTTTCGGACTTACTGGATCTACGAACTTTTTTGAAATGCAGAAAGCAGTTTCTTTGTTAGGTTCTGATTCAAACCTTGCCCTAGTTCTTTCTATTGTTTTTATTTTAGTTGGCTTTGGCTATAAGATATCTGCCGTACCCTTTCATTTCTGGACTCCAGATGTTTATGAAGGATCTCCTTCAACAATTACAGCCTATCTTTCTATTGCACCAAAAGCAGCAGGTTTTGCTCTAATGTTGCGTTTTTTTAATCAGGTTTTTGGTGACATGTCAATTGAAGTTTCTAATTCATGGTCAGCGATTAATGACCTTCCATGGCCAGAGCTAATTGCTATATTGTCTGCCGCTACAATGACTGTTGGTAATCTTGTAGCGATTCAGCAAAATAATGTCAAACGAATGCTTGCTTATTCTAGCATTGCTCATGCAGGCTATATGATGATGGCTCTTCCCATGATGTCAAATTCTTCTATTGAAGGGATCATGATGTACCTCATAATGTATTTATTTATGAATCTTGGTGCGTTTTTTGTTGTTATCTATGTTAAAGACCAAATTGGCGGTGAAGAATATAACAGCTTTGATGGATTAGGCTGGAAAATGCCCTATGTTGCTATTTCTATGACTCTATTTATGGTTGCTCTTACTGGTTTACCTCCAACAGCTGGTTTTGTAGGAAAGTTTTATATTTTTGCAGCAGTAATTGAATCAGGTTCAAGGTTTTATTGGTTAGCGTTTGTAGGTGTTATTAATAGTGTTATATCCCTTTATTATTATATTAGAGTTGTCAGGCATATGTATCTACTTGGAGAGCGCAATGATGAATTTATCAATCCTTCATCTAAGCTCGTTTTGAGTCTTTTGGTGGTTTTGGCAATTCCCAGTTTTGTTTTTGGATGGTATTTCAGTCCTGTAGCAGAATGGATATCTAAATCAACAACTATGTTTCAAGGGATGTAAGAAAAATTAGGGGTATAGACTGTTGGCTGATTTAAATATAATAAAAGGGCACGATATTCAGATTTCTGGATTACCAATTGCGGAGTTGAACGTGGCTGACAAACCAACAACTGTTGCTATTAAACCCTATCAATTTAAAGGAATAAAGCCCAAGCTTCTTGTCAAAGAAGGCGATACAGTTAAGATTGGTACCCCTGTTTTTAAGTGTAAAACAAACGATCAGATTCTCTTTCCAGCTCTTGGGTCCGGTAAAATAAAAGAAATTCAGTATGGCGAAAGAAGACGTATTGAAAAAATTGAAATTGAAATATCTAATGAAGAAGCTTATGAAAAAACAGACTCATTTTCATTTAGTGAAATTAGTGAGTTGAGCACTGAAAAAATAATGTCAAAGCTCGCTGATGGTTGTCTGATGCCGTTTATTCGCCAAAGACCCTTCAATAAAATTGCTGATCCTAAAAAATTACCCAGAGACATTTTTGTTTCTGGGTGGAACACTGCACCTTTATCTGTAGATTTAGATTTAGCGCTAAGAGGTCGCCGCTCTCAGTTTCAAGCTGGGATATCAGTTTTAGATAAAATAACAGAAGGCAATGTGCATCTATCATATTCTGAAAATTCAGTCTCAGAGTCATTTATTGGCCTTGATAATGTTAAAAGCCACACGGTTCGAGGTCCTCACCCAGCTGGAAATGTAGGGATACAAATTCATCACATAGCTCCATTAGGCTCAAATGATCATGTCTGGGTTGTTAATGCTCAAGATGTCGCTCGAATAGGTAATTATTTTTTGACTGGAGAGCTCGATGTGTCACTAGTCATTACTGTGAGTGGGCCTAGTATCTTGAGCCCTGGTCATATAAAGTCCCGCATAGGAGCTCAAGTTTCACAATATTTAAATAATAATATTAAAGAAGGTGAGCACAGAATTATATCAGGAGATGTTTTAACTGGTAAAAAGATAGATGTCGATGATTTTTTAGGATTTTACGACTCTGCCGTAGCTGTCATAGCTGAGGGTGGAAGCAGAGAGTTTATCGGAATGTTGAGACCGGGAACCGCATCTTCTAGATATAGCCTAACAAATGCTTTTTTGGGAACTTTAAAGGGGGGATATGATTTTAATACACTTAAGAATGGAAGTGAAAGATATATGGTGCCTATAAACTCGTGGGAAGAAGTTTTACCAATGGATATATTGCCAAATCCTCTTTACAGAGCCATACTTGCTGAAGATATCGAAGAAATGGAGCAGCTAGGAATTTATGAGTGCGATGAGGAAGATTTTGCTCTTTGCAGTTTTGCCTGTCCAAGCAAAATAGATCTTGGCAAGACAATAAGAGAGGGCTTAGACCTGATTGAGAGCGAAACCTAAATGTTGAAATTTCTTCAAAATATTTTAAGTACGTCAAGGCCATATTTTGAGAAAGGCGGCAAACTTGAAAGTTTGTACCCTATTTTTGAAGCAACAGACACCATTTTATTTTCTACAGATGAAATAACGGAATCTGG
>MDTD01194440.1_pt1 | contig 16379 bp, 16 predicted proteins | sample 811221 | NCBI WGS metagenome assembly MDTD01 (sample SAMN05326646, study PRJNA326480) | marine metagenome | isolation source: seawater | place: Pacific Ocean: South West | collected 2011 | reverse complement strand
TTGTTGACTTTGTTTCGCGTATGAAAAAGACCGCCAATGCTGCGATCGGCCCAGTGGCAGCAGTCACAAACCAAGCATTATCGAATGCCTCGATGTCAGCCCCTGACCCAACCATGGTGATGAGAGCAGCAACGTCGATTGTTGAGTTAGCGGTCATCACCGATCTTTTTGAGACGGTACGAAGTTAACTATTGTTTAGGCCTCCGCAACAGCTTTGAGGTTCGCCAATGTTTGGGCGATGTTGTCGAGAAGTAACTTGTGTCGATTGATCTTTTGGAAGAACTCTCCATCCAGAATTGGCGAGTCGAAACTTTCCGTTACTCGACATCCATCGGGGGTAGCTTCGATCTGGTAGCGCCATACGGTACTGCGCCCGTCATCTCCCGGTACCTCGAATGCCCATTCTTTAGCGGGTTCGGCAGCGACAACAACGCAGCCGGCGTCCCATTTGTTGCCCCCATTGTCGTTGTAGCCGCGGAATTTGGCGCCTACGACCGGTCCGGTTGCGTCACCCTCCCATTCTGCTTTGTAGCACTCGGGGCTTAGGTCACTGATTCTGGTGAGGTCGGTCAGAATGGCGTAGACCGCTTCGGGGGTAGCGTTGATTTCGATACTTGTGTTGCCTGTTGTCTCCACCATTTTGAGTGTCACTTTCTATGAAATCTGTAGCAATCAGGAACCTACTAGCCGGACTGCTCTTTCGCGGCGACCACAAGCCAGGGTAAGTGTCTACTCAGTCCGGTCGAGTAGGCCCAATATGGTTTCTACGCACCGGTCGGGTTGATGTTCTTGGATGAAGTGCCCTGCTTCTTCGACGATGATGTGCGGTTGGTCGGCTGCGCCCGGCACGTTGCTTGATAACAACCCTTGCAATGGACCGGTTACTGGGTCGTTGTCCCCAAAGGCTGTTGTCAATGGGACGTGACATTCGGCAAGCAAGGTCCAGATCTCGCGACAGAGGTGGGCGCTGGGATGCACACCAGATGTTGGAACTAGTAACGGAAATTGACGTGCTCCAGCGGCGTAGGTGTCGTCAATAAATGGCGCGTCGTAGGCCCGTTTTTCTTCGTCGGTAAGTTGGAAACCGGCGGTTGAGGGCAGCGGCGAGGTGCTACCCGCGACACATTCCGATGCTGAAAATGGATTTATTTCTTGAGAGAATCGGCGCCATACCGCGAAGGGATCTTGATCAGTCATGCCGATATCGCGACCCAACGGGACACCAGTATTCGAGGCGACTACTCCTCGATACTTTTCGGGGTGTTGAGCGACATGACAAAGACCTAAGAGTCCACCCCAGTCCTGACAGAACAGGGTGATTGAATCCAGTGGTGATGTTGCATCGACTTGATTAATGGTTTGGGTGAGCCAACGAAGGTGCCGCCCATAGGTGTAGTCGTCGCGCATCAGCGGTTTATCCGACCTGCCAAAACCTACAAGGTCTGGGACCACGACTCGGCATCCCGAGTCGACGAGAGCGGGGATCATTTTTCGATACAGGTACCCCCAAGTTGGCTCTCCGTGCAAGAGCAACACTGTTGGACCTGTTCCTTCATCGATGTAGTGGACTCGAAGGTCGCCATCGAGGTTCACGTAACGGGGTTCGAAAGGCCAATCGGCTAGACCGTGGAATCGTTCATCTGGGGTACGGAGTTTGTCCATGTTCAGCACGTTACTTGTAGACGGCTTTTGGGTCATTACAGCCGGCGGATCTTCTCCATGTTTCCTCAGCGTCGTCGTCGCTGAGCAGTTCTTTTGCGTTTTGGGTTGGATTTCGGGTGGTTGTTGCTTCGTTTGGCGCTTTGAGGCTTTCCCTTGTTACTAGCGGCGGGCTTTCTCTTTCCAGATTTGGCCTTAACGCCAGCTTTGCCTTTAGCGGCAGGTTTGCTCTTAGCGCCAGGTTTGCTGCCGCGTCCAGGTTTGTGGTCATGACTGTTACGCCGAGTGTCGTTACCGTTATGGCCTTTACGTTTTCCCTTTCGTTGTTTATTGCGGTTTTGACCACCTGCGGGTTTGCGACCTTGCGGATGAGAAACGTTCTGGCTCCGACTCTCAGCTTTCAGTGGTTTTGAATTGAGAGGTTGGACATCACCAAATCTGTCCAGGTCAGGGTCCACGACTTGAACATCAATCCCCGCTTCGCGTTGTATGTGTTTGACCGCTTTACGTTGCGACTTATCGACAAAGCACACGACAGTTCCCGAAGCACCGGCGCGAGCGGTTCGGCCACTTCGATGCACATATGCTTTGCCGTCTTCTGGGGGGTCAAAATGAAGAACACATTCGACGCCGTCAACGTGAATACCCCTGGCAGCTACATCGGTAGCAACAAGGACTAGGGCTTCTCCATCAGCGAAATGAGCCAAGGCTCGGTCGCGTTGGCTTTGTGTTCGGGCTCCGTGTATTACAGCTGCTTCAAGGCCTTCTCGCCCAAGTTGTTTCGCTGCGCGGTCAGCTCCATGTCGTGTGCGGGTGAACACGACCGTCTTCCCTGCCCGTCTGATGAGGTTCACAGCGAGCTGAACTCGTTCGGTTCGGTCAACGGCCCAGAAATGATGTTGTAGGAGCTGAATGTTAGGAGTTTCCGGTCCTACCTCGTGGCGGACTGGATTGTTCTGGTAATCGCGTGTCAGCGCAGCTACAGCCTTGTCAAGTGTGGCCGAGAACAGCAGGGTCTGGCGGTCTGAAGGGGTCAAGTCGAGAATGCGGCGTACATCTGGTAAGAATCCCATGTCAGCCATGCGGTCTGCTTCGTCGATGACAACGGTGCGAGCCGATTCAAGGGTTAATGCTTTGCGGTCTAGAAGGTCTTGAAGACGTCCTGGGCACGCAACGAGTATGTCGACCCCTTTTTTGAGGCGGTCGATTTGGCGGTTGATGTTGGTGCCACCGTATGCGGACAACACCCACAAGTCGTGTGCTCTGGCAAGAGGGCGCAGTTCATCAGCGATTTGTTCAGCCAATTCTCGGGTTGGTGCCAACACCAAGGCTGAGGGTGCTTTGGGTAGCGACCCGGCGGTCCGAATGATGACAGGAATCCCGAACGCAATGGTCTTGCCGGATCCCGTTGGGGCTCGACCACAAATGTCACGTCCAGCTAGAGCGTCTGGGATAGCGACCCTTTGGACTTCAAACGGTTCGTTTATGCCCTGACGGGAGAGGACGCGTGTCACTGAGGACGGAACGCCGAGTTCGGCGAAAGTGACAGCCAACGGAAGGTCCTTGCTCTCGGCGGTTGTAGCGGTGGAGAGGGAGAACCGAACCACTGTTCCGAGGACTACCGAGGGTACCGGTTTAACAGTGCTCTACAGCGGAGGAACAGAGATCTGCGCCTCGTTGCGAATACTTAGTTCATTCTTCCAGCGTCGGTCCCGCACCTCGCACCCGACTTTGACGCATGTTCCGTCGGTACAGATCAGCGTCGTATCCGGTTCCTCGATGAAGAATGCATCGGTTGTCCCAGAACAATGTGTCGCCCGGACTCCATTGTTGAGACCATCGATGTTCAGGCCGAGTCGCGAGATCGTTCAGTTCGTCGATCAGTTTTCTACTTTCAATTCCGCTCCAGCCGATGATTGAGCGGGCGTGTGACCCGACGTAGTAGTTGCGACGTCCATGGCTTGGGTTGGTTCGAACCAGTTTTTGCGCGATTGGCGGCAACGAAGCTGCATGGTTGTCGTGAACCGGTGCTGTCTTGGTGCGGCTAAAGACATAGTCGTGTAGAACACACAGATCGTTAATTTCGTTCTGGGTTTGGGGGTCCAATCGGCCATACGCGCTCCGTTGGCTGACGAACTCAGTTGCTCCTCCTTGCTTTGGGACTTCGTATGCGTGCAAGATCGAAACATACGAGGGCACCAAGCGAAATGAGGAGTCCGAGTGCCAAAGGTTGTTGCCCTTCATGGAGCGTGTGTGAGGGTCGGACTCGTCTCGTTTGGTGTCGTCGTCAATGACGTTACCCACGGTGCCGATGTAAGTAATCTCGCCTGTGCGGCCGAAGGTCACATGGTTTTCTTCGGGTTCTCCTAGAGCTTGGGTGAGACGCATTTGAGCCTCGTCACTCATATCTTGCTCAGGGAATAGCAACACGGAGTAGTCGTCAATCGCTTTATGTAACTCTTTGAGCAGTTGGGGAGAAAGCGGGCCGGTGAGATCAACACCGCTGACGCGCGCGCCAAACTCTTCGTGGAGGGGTTCGAACTCCATGGCTAACAGTCTCGCGCACCGCAGCCGCAGAAGTTAGAGAGTGCACAGCTTTGCCTGTTCTAGCCTCTGAAGAGATAAGCGGGGACCCGTATCGTCAGGCGCTGCTAGGTGGTTCGCTGGTGAACGCCAAGAAATTTCGAGTAGTCGGTGCTCATCGCAATGATGCTGTGTTTTTCCGTTCCATTTTCTCTGTGGAGGTTGGGTTCACGGTAATCCTCAGAGTTCATCATGTTGAGAAACGCTCCGGGTCTTGGGTAGAGCACCATCGAAACATAATCCCAGTCTCCGTCAGATAGATCCCCAAGGGCCATTGATTCGACTGGTCCCGCCCACAGGATTGTGCCTCCGTGGGCTTTCAACATTCCGATCACTTCTCTGCTGTACCTCTGGTAGGCATCCCATCCGCTGCCGTCACCATCTAAAGACTGTTCTCTAAATTTCATTAGGTTCAACATGACGACCGGTTCGTCTACATCAAGTCGCTCTAGGCCAGTTACGTGTAGTTCCTCACGGTGAACACTCATATTTTTCCTAACGTCGTCGGCCATCAGCTGAGTTTATTGCAGGTCTTAATTCGCAACATTTGTGGTGCGTCTCAGGTTTCGCAATTCTGTGTTAGCAGCGTTGGTCTTATTGGGCTGACCATCCGCCATCAACCATCAGGGTTGTGCCACTGACAAGCGCAGCGGCTGGGGATGCTAGGAACACCACTGCGCCAACCACATCGTTAATTTGCCCGAATCGACCGAGGGGAATCCGGGCAAGAAGGTCGCCTCCGAGTTCCGGATCTTTGAGTCGTTCATGAGTTAAGGGCGTGTCGATGGCTGTTGGGCCTACGGCGACCACGCGGATCCCTGCAGGTGCTAGCTCAACTGCTGTTGATTTGGTGAAACCTTCGATGAAGTGTTTGGTTGCTGAATAGACGCTGTTGTTTGCTCGTCCATTGACTCCAAATGTGGACGACATGTTGATTACGACACCGGAACCTTGCCGTTCCATGATCTGGACAGCTGCTTGGGCTACTAATACTGCTCCTCGACAATTGATTTGGAGCATGGCGTCCAAATCTTCTTCGCTGAGTTCGAGCAACGATGAAGCTCTGAGAATTCCTGCATTGTTGACCAAAATATCTAGCTCTTGGATCTCTGAAATGCGTTCCCGTACAGCTGCTCCGTCGCTGACGTCACAGACAACTGGAGTAGCTGTGCCTCCTGCATCCTGTATTTCAGCAACTACTTCTTTGAGTTCAGCTTCGGTGCGACTCATCGCAATAACTTCAGCGCCGGCTTCTGCCAGGGCGATGGCGCAGCCTCGACCTATTCCTCGTCCCGCGCCCGTTACTAGGGCTACTTGGCCGTCGACTCTCATAGAGGGAAGCGTTGATTCACTCATCACTCAAACCATAGCGGGGATGGTGGAAGCCGGTTTAGAACAAGACCATCAGTGCGCTCGCCTCGCCCGGCTTCGTACAGTTAACAGATAGCCGTCGAGTAGGTCGACTGACTGCCAGGAGCTTACTGAGCTAACGGACCGCGAAGGAGACGACCTGGAGTCGATCCAGTGGGCTCTCCGTTTTCTACGAGTACTTCTCCGTTCACGATAGTGGCAGCGAATCCGGTCGCTGTTTGACGCAGGCGTGGTGCCCCGCTGGGGAGGTCGTGCAGTAGTTCAGGCATATTGGGGCTGACTGTCGATGCATCAAATACGTTGATATCTGCGGCCTTGCCTTCAGCAAGAATCCCACGATCATTGAATCCCCAGGCTTCAGCTGGGACTTGAGTCATGCGATGCACTGCCTCTTCCAAGGTGAAGGCTTTTTGGTTCCGCACCCAGTGGCCGAGCATATGTGTTTGAAGTGAGGAGTCCATGATCTGGGTGACGTGTGCGCCGCTGTCACTAAAGGTCGGTATTGCATAGGGGTGGCGCATGAGTTCAAGGACTACTTCCTGGTCTTGGTTTGCTGCGGCCTGAATAAAGAAAATATCGAGGTCATGTTTGAGTGCTATGTCAATAAAGACCTCCATGGGATCCTGGTTCAGTTCCTGTGCCCTGTCAGCTATAGAGCGAAAGGGGGGCAGCGCGGAGTGTTCCATCGGATAGATATGTTCCCACTCAGGTTTTCTCGTTTCTGCGCCTATCGAACGTCCGTAGTCGCCTTGGTTGGCCTCTTGCACCAGTTGGCTTCGAGTCGCACTATCAGCGAGAGCGGCTCGCTGTTCAGCAAGAGATCGCGTTCTTAGTTCGTCCCACATCGGCAAAGCATCGAATGGAAGCCTCGTTGCGAATGATAAGAGGACGCCGAAGTAACGGGTGTGAACCTGTCCCCATGAACGACCGCCACCGTTGTTGATTCGGTCCAAAAGTTCGATGACTGGTTTCCAACCGTTGTCGCCCTGGCCTGTTGCCAACATGCCGTATGTGATCGGCACACCGGTTCGAACTGCCAGGTCAACGAGGCGGCTGATGTAGGTCTCACGCTTTTCAGGGTCGCGAGATCGGAGGTGATGGTGGTTCGCCAACTCGAATATTCCTGCTTTGAGTCGCCCCATCTCGGTTACTAGGGCCTCTATTTCATCCCAATGTGCTAGCCGACTGGCTACTGGTCGATCATCTGAGGTCGCGTGATTTACCGATATAGAAGTGGTGAATCCCATGGCTCCCGCCTTAATGGACTCCCTCAACTGACTTACCATTTTACGAAGATCTTCTTCGTTGGCTTCTTCTTCGAAAGCGCGCTCTCCCATTGCCCAGGTGCGCAGTGCGGAGTGGCCTATATACCCGGCGTAGTTGATGCCCTTTGGGGTGCGTTCAACGAAGTCGAGGTACTCAGGGTATGTTTCCCATACCCAGTCAATACCTGCAGCCATGGCATCCGCCGAAATGTCCTCTGCTCGTTCAAGGTTGCGCACCACCAGGTGTCGCTCGTCTGAACGTACGGGAGCCAAAGTGAACCCACAGTTACCCATGACGGCCGTCGTGACTCCATGAAAGCATGAACTTTCGCCGAGGGGATCCCAAGCTATCTGAGCATCCATATGGGTATGTACGTCTACAAAGCCTGGGCTCACGACGTTGCCCTCTGCGTTTATTTCACGATCAGCCTTTCGGCCACTGAGATTTCCAATTTCAGTAATGACGCCGTCTCGAACTAACACATCGGTTATCTCGCCCGGTCGTCCAGTACCGTCGACGACTGTGCCCCCACGAATAATGAGCTCGCCCATCGTTACCCCCCACTTAGATTGGTTGAGGCCCTGACCTCTTGTCGACCACATTACTTGCGTTAAGTGAGCGCGGCGTCTCCTTCTTCTCCCACCTAAAGCCGTTCGTCAACGATCTAACAGGTCACTGATTGCTTTACGTGATCGCAGATGAGTCACGGTTGCGTGGGACCATGATCCATCCGACACGTATTTTCCGTATTGCCTTCGAAGCGAATGGAACTGTTTCCAACTCCAAAGAATCACATTCTTTTCGGGATTCAGACTCCAAAGATTGGTGAATGGTTCGCGATTGGTTCCCCATAGCCGCTGTCTGGTTAAAACGCGAACAATGGTGCGTGGTATGAGTTGCCTCATAACGATGCTGCGGGGTAAGTCGATCCAAATGATCTGGTCGGCTAGGCGTGTGTGAATCCCGTCTAGAGACGACCAATTTCCGTCAGTTATCCAGCCTGTGGCGGCGTTGTCGATTCTTCTCTGAATATCTGACTTGAATTCTTCTACGGGGCGTAAGGTCCAGTCCTCATAGAAGGCCATTGAATCTATTTCAATGTGGTCTAAGCCGTGTTTTTGAGCCAACTGTTCCGCTAAGCGGGTCTTGCCGCTACCTGAACAGCCGACTATGGCGATCTTCACACTTGCAGGCTAGGTCTTGGATGAGTCTGAATGGGGTCGCACGAGCAGCGCCGCAAGCGATGTGGTGAGAGGGAGAGCTGCTACAAGTCCAATCGATCCACATAGCGTGCGAACTACCTCCACGCCAATTAGCTCAGAGTTTGCCACCGCTCCTAGAGATTGATCTGAAACTGCGAAGAGCAGCAGCAAGGGGATACTCGACCCGGCGTAGGCGAGCAGCAACGTATTCACGGTTGAAGCAATGTGTTCTCTCCCGACCTTTAACCCCGACACGGTCAGTTGTTTGGTTGAAAGTTCACTGTTGCGGGCTCGGAGCTCCAGAACAGTTGCCGCTTGGGTCACAGTGACATCATCCAGTGCTCCCAGCGCAGCAATGATCGTGCCTCCTAGGAGCAAGCCGCGCACGTCTAGGGTTTCTGCGAGAAATGGCAAGATGAACGCCTCTTCGCTTGCGAAGCCAGAAAACTGTGCCACCTCGAAGAAGACCCAGGAGATACCTAGGGTCAGGCCCAATGCCATAAGCGTGCCGGTGAGAGCGACCGTTGTCATCAAGTTGAATCCGTGTGTGAAATACAAACTGAAAAAGGCGATTGCTGCCGCTGCTACGACACAGACCAGGACCGGGTCGTTGCCGTCGAGCACTGATGGTGCGACGAATTTAACTAAGACAACGACGGTGACCGCCATGGCTAATAGCGCAAGCACGCCACGAACTCTGGCTAAACAAATGACCGTGACCGCGAATAGAGCGATGAGCCACCACAGAGAACCCAGGCGATCTCTGTCGTGGTAGTGATACGAGTCGGTGACCGGATCGAAGCCGAGGATTACATCATCACCCACTGACAATCTTGGGAACGTAGGGTCGAACGCTGTGTTGACCTCAGGTAACGCAATCAGTGAGCCTTTATCGGGGCCTTCTTGTAAGACAACAGTTACGTTTCGACACAACTCCACTTTTGGTGAAGACGAGTAGTTACATCCTGCTTCACTCGCTTCTTGAACAGTCGCGCGAAGAAGTTCGGCTGTTAAGCCCATCTCCAAAGCATTCTGCTGTATCTCTTTAGGTCGCTCGTCGTTAGGCCACAACGTCACCAGACCAACGCAGGTCAAAATCATTGCCGCAGCGAGGGCGGTCATCAGGACGTAGAGAACCGAGGACCTAGATGCACTTAGGGTTTCTATCGACAGTGAGAACCCATGGCTGTGAGTATGCGCGGAGGCGGGTGGTTCGTGGCCGTCGTGTTCCATTCAGCGCTCCAAATATACGCACCGGGACGAACCCAGAGAGTGGTGGTCACTCTGAGTCACACGGTACACATTGAGGGTTAGCCGCTAAGGGACTCCAGTTTCTTCCACTGAATCCCCGATTGTGGCCTAGTAGATCGCCAACACTTCGGCGAGGACGATGAGCCCAATCACTATAAAGTTCACCGCTCTGAACATAGGAAGCGAAACACCGGAGAAACGTTTCCCCACGTTGCTGGCTTGGAAGTCTTCGGGTAGGTCTCGAGATATAGCGAATAGGTCCTGCATGCAGTCATCCATAAAGAACACTGTCCATAAAGATGTGAGGACGGTCACCGCTGTCAACGCAAGTTGAATTCCCGAGTCTTCTAGGCCGCTACCTCCAAAGCCCAACACCACGAGCAGCCCGGTATGGATGACTGCGAAGAACATGACCATTGCTCGCATGTCGGCCGCTCGGGCTGAGAGCATGTCGATGTAGTCCTCTGTATCCATTTTCATAATTTCCGCCTTTGATTCGCTATGGAAAGAGTGTTCCACATAAAGACCTTTGGCGATACAACCTCGGGGGTAAGAGGCCAAGGTCACTGCTCGAAGAGGTCACCGGTTGCCAGGATGGCTATTAGCCTTGCAGAATCAGCGCAGGCTTGTACCGGCACGGGCATCTGAAAGCTTTTTGGGCGACAATTGATGCATGTTCGATTCACGACACGTCGTAACCAATCCCGAAGAGCTACGTGACTTGGTGCCATCACCCCGCTCAGCTCAACAAACGAAGGTGTTGTCGAGCCTTGATGGGCACTGCCGTCGATGGATCCAGCGAAGCCCGTTCGTCGTCGTTTGCAGCACTGATTCTTCGGGCAATATGGATTTGTCTCCGAAAGGCGATCCAGCAGGTTTCGTTCAGATTCTCGACGATAAGACCTTGGCTATTCCGGATCGACCGGGCAATCGCCGGCTTGACACGCTGCACAATGTGCTAGAGCAACCACACGTGGGGCTGATGTTCATGGTTCCCGGTAGAGGCGAAGTGCTGAGGGTCAGCGGCGTCGCCCAAATTGTTAATGACCCCGACTTTTTGGCAACTATGGCTATCAAGGGCCGTCCACCAATTTTAGCCCTCGTAATAGAAGCTAACGAAGTCATGTTCCACTGTGGGAAGTCTGTGATTCGGTCGAAGTTGTGGTCCCCCAAGGACTGGCCTCAAATTGACGACCTTGCCAGTTACGCCGAGTGCCTTGGTGATCAAACCACATCCGATGAGACTGTGGCGCAAATGGAGGCCCGTTTCGGGTCATGGCACGAAGGAAACGAACTCTATTGAGTTGTGCTCTTCAGGTAGGTGATCCGGTGGGTGTCAGTTACCCACGCTGAGACCGATTAACAGTGTGGCCACTAGTTCTGGACGGTACACAAACGGCGAATGGTCAGTTTCCCATTCGATGGTGGTTGTTGCCCGAGCTGCCATGGTTCGTTGACCAGCAGGGGGTAGCGCGTTGTCGCGAGCACACACTACGTAAGTGGACGGTTTTGAGCGCCAAGCCAGCTGTGATTCACCCTCGAATGGTTTGTGGCTTTGAGCACGTAATTGTTGAGCTGCCCAAGAGAAATCTTCTGCGCTGTGTTCGTTGTAGAACACAGCATGACCTAAGTCTTCTATGACCGTGGTGGTTCCATCGTCGTGAATTTGCAGCGAGTTGTTTAGCTCATCGGAACGATACGGGGTGGTGTCCTCTTGAGCTAATCCGAGAAACGCAGCTAAGTACACCAGGTGACCAACTCTCGGATGGGTTCCAGCTTCGGTGATGACCATGCCTCCCCGTGAGTGACCGAGCAGGATGGCCTCCTTATCTCCAGGCAGAAGGTCAAGCGCCGCTCTTACGACTTGGTCGTCTTCGGCCTGATTAGCTCCGCTCGCAGCATCTGTGACACTTGGTAAATCTGGTGCTACCCACTCAATGTTGGCGGCGTCCAGGTACGGGGTAACTCGCTCCCAACACCACGATCCGTGCCACGCTCCATGAACTAGAACGACAGGTTTACTCATTGGAACAAACTAACCCATGCAACCGTTGTGTCTCCCACACCAGCAATGTCGGGCCTCTAAGAACTCAAGAAACTGCCTGCTTGCGGTCCCAGACAAGAAGTGTTTGAGTCTTATGGTTCTATTTCTCCGAGCCGAAGAAGCGTAATTTTCTCTCGTTGAGTGTTTAGTTCTGGTTCGGTGCGAGCGAAGTCACCGTCGTCGTCGCGCAAAAGCCCAATGGGGTTACCTTGCTCAACAAAACCGAGGTACGGACCTCCGAAGTCATATCCGATAAGGCGTTGGAGACGCTCAGGGAAGTTTCTGGCAACTTCGGGGGGTGAAGAGAGCACTTGATTTTCTTCCTGGCGCAGCCATCCGAGGCTGTAGTGGAGCCCCATCCCGGTGCGCACCGCATCAGACTGGTTCGCCTCATTTCCGTGCCAAACACTGCTGGTGTAGAGCAGCATCGATCCTTGCGGCATCACTGCTTGCACCAGTTCGTGATCTTCGGGTTGACGTTCTTGTGGCCACCGGTGAGATCCGGGAGCAACAAGAGTTGCTCCGTTTTCCTTGGTGAAATCTGTGTAGGCCCAAAACGCTGCAAGGGTCATCGGGGGCGCAGGGTGACGTACCGGGTAGATCTCTCCATCTCGATGGATCTCTTGGCGCACTTCGCCCGGCATCAGTTCAACCAGCATCGTCACGTGTAAGCGGTAATTCACGCAGTTTGGACCTAGGACGCCATCGCAGACCGCTAATACAAGAGGGTCGATCGCGAGTTCGCGGCAAGTCTCAGATTTGGTTAGTAGCCCATTACGTCGTCTTGAGGTTCGGCCCGCGAAATCGGTTTTACCTAAGGGCGCATTGTCTAGGTATGGCTGAAGTTCTGTGTGAAGTCGCCGCATTCGGGTGTCGTTGATGTGGCCTTCGACAATTACGCAGCCATTAGCGTCAAGTTCTGTGATCAGTTGCTCTGCCGTTACGTTGCAGTCGTACGTGTTGATCATTGGGACTTGAGTCATGTGTAATCTCGCCTTAGGTGAGTCGGAGATGCAAGGGCTGTTGTATCGATGAAATAACGGTGCCCTCGATAGGTGGAACGGTTCCGACAGATTCAAATGTTTGATATTTCGTAAGTAAAGCTTCGAGAGCCAAGCGGGCCTCAAGGCGCGCTAAATGCGCTCCAAGACAATGATGAAGACCCCAGCCAAAAGTCAGATGGGGGTTAGGGTCACGATCAAGCATCAAAGTTCCGGGGTTGGAGAAAACCTGGGGATCATGGTTAGCGGCAGCGACGCAAAGCAATACGTTGTCTTCCACCGCGAAGCTGTGCCCTCCTCTTTCATGCTCGACCGCGACCTTTCTATACATGCTTCGCGTAGGTCCAAGAACGCGGAGAATCTCTTCGATAGCAGTTTCGGTGTCGCTTGTTCGAAAATCTTCGACAAGTTCGGGTCGAGTTGCCAACAACCCGATCGTATTCATGAGCAGAGATGTCGTTGTCTCATGACCAGCGAACAAGATGAGTGTGCAAGCACCAACCAGTTCGAGGTCGGAGAGTTGGTCACCTGCTCCGTCGACGAGCAACGTCATCAAGGTGTTCGATGGTTCGACTCGTTCTCGGTCGATCAGGTGTTGAAAGAAGTCGCTGAATTCGTCGGCGGCTGCGATCGCTTGCTCCGGGGCAGTGGTGTGCGGGTCAGTGGCAAAAACTATGGTCGCTAAGTCATCAGACCAACCTTGAAAGAGATCTCGTTCGTCAGCCTGTACACCGAGGAGCTCTGCGATTACCCAAGCTGGTAACGGCCCTGCAAAGTCTTTCCGGACATCAATCTGTTTTGGTAGTCCGTCAACGACTTCTTCGACGACTCGACTGACAGTGTCTTGAAGGTTTTCTACTCGACGAGGTGTGAACACATTACGAAGCGGGTCTCGAAGGTGGGTATGTAATGGCGGGTCACGAAATACCATCCACCCCCCTAGGAGTTCGACAACCTTGGCGAAACTTGCGGGTCGATGTTGGGCGACCCGTTCGAGGGGTGTGACTCTGTCCGCAGACAGCAGACGTCCGTCGCGAAATGCTTCGCTGAGTTCTGCATGGTCGAGAATTACCCACGCTCGGTGAGCGTCACTCCATTGAACCGGTCCCATTTCGCGGAAGTGAGACCAATAGGCGTGAGGGTTCTCCACGCTCGCTGGGTCGTTGAGGTCGATGTCCTTCATCGATATTGCGTCTACAGGGCGATGTCGTAGAGGGTGTAGTCGCTCAGCACGCTCTCGATCGTTTCGGGTCCGTATCGGTAGTCATCTTCATCGCCCAGAAATGGCGCGTAGCGGTAGCGCCGTTCTTCTGGACGCGCCTGGTGTCGAGCATCTATCGCTACCTGAACTACCGCTGAGCGGCGTCTAATGTGTTCTTCGTCGTAGATCTTCTCGCCACTCTTGTCTTTATCGAGAGTTATGTTGAGCCCCCCAGACACCCCCAGTACGGACGAGTGCGGGTAGAAACCGAACGTGATGGATACGCGAGGGTCCGGAGAGGTATTAGCGAAAGAGCCGTGAAGCATATGCCGATTGACAATGGTTACGTCTCCGGCGTTAGCCACTAGTGGAATCGCATCGGGTAGCAGCTCCCCGTCTTGATTGTCTGCGACGCGGCTCTTTATATCGATGCGACCCTTTCTGTGGCTACCCGGGACGATCCATAACGCGTTCGCTGGGGTTGTGGGGTAAAGCTGTACTTGAAAGTTGAATCCATGGATACCCGGGTACCAGTCGGGGTTATCCCAATGGGTTGCTCCATCTTGATGCCATGCCACTGACCCACCCATTCCTGGCTTTTTCACGAATATCGAATCATTGTAAGGAACGAAATTTGGACCGTTGATCGCTTCAGCAATACCCAAAAGATCTGGGTGACCATATAGCCGAAGCGCCGCAGGCATCGAAGTGCACATCTGCAGCAACAAATGAACAACATGGTCAGGTGCGTCGTCATCAGGGCTCGGTTCAGTCATCTTGACTGGGTGACGTCCACTCAGCAGCTTGGTCCCACCCCAAGGATCAGATAGCGGTTTGATGAAAATGTAGGGACTAATCGGATAGTCGAGTCCGAGGGCTGGGCGACCTTGAGCGTCGGTGTCAGAACCCGGGGGTGAAGGTGCCCGTTCAATGGTCTCTTCTACCGCGTCACGCAATTCTTCAATCTCATCGATATCAATTACGCCTTCGAAGATGTAAAAGCCATAGTTTTCAAAGTCGGTGAGGATGTCTGGGTGTAATTCTCCGGCGGCACCATAGCGGATCGGTCCTCGACTACCGAAGTTGGCTGAGGCTCTGCCTCGCTCGCTGACATAGGTCGCCATTTTCTCAGCATGCTGGTTCGCGGAGAGTTCGGTGAGTGCCATATTGTCCCCCTGATATCTCGACCCCTGATCTTATGCGGTTATGGAACAGCTATGGGAGCCCGTTCGACTGCCTTTAAGGGCTCACACCAACGCTTCACTGCGCCTGTTCTGATTGGAGGCCCCTAGCCGCCCTTTCACTAAACGGGCTACCAGCACCAAGAAGAACTCTGAAACACATAAACCTGCAATGGTCGCTCCGCCCGCCGTTCCATAGTGAAAGCTCACGAGGAGACCCGCGATTGCTGCCAATGCCCCAAGGGCCATGGATAAGAGCATGATTGGAACAACACGGCTTACTAGCAAAGATGCGGTGGCAGGTGGAGCAACGATCAGCCCAAATACAAGCAGAGTTCCGATTGTTTGAAAGCTGCTGACGATACTTACTGAAAGCAACCCCAACAACGCCGCCTGGGTCAATTTTGGCCTCATCCCAAGAGTCGCAGCTTTTGTTTCGTTAAAGGTCGAGGCAAGAAAAGGCCGGTACAGCAACACCGTGCAAATAACCACAAAAGCGGTAGCAATGAACTGGTTTCTGACGTCAGACCTTGAAACGCCTAATGCGTCGCCGAACAAAATCGCCGTCACATCAGTCCTGAAAGAGCCTGCCGTTGAGACAATCACCACCCCGAGGGACAGCATTCCCACGAACAGCAACCCAATTGAAGTGTCATCTCTAATTACCGTTCGGTTGGACACGAAAGTAATTAGCCCCGTCATAACGACCGCTGCGACAAGAGCTCCCAGGAATAGGTTGTAGCCAAACAAGACAGCCAACGCTATTCCAGGAATCACACCGTGGGCTAGAGCATCACCCAAAAAAGCTAAGCCTCGAAGGACAACCCAAGTCCCAACAAGCGAGGATGCGACTATCGCCAGCAAACTTCCTATCAACGCCCTCTGCATAAATGCAGGCTCAAACGCGTCGACAATAAAGGACATCAACTATTAATGGTGCTAATCGCTGTGGTCATGGTCGTGGTCATGGTCATCGACTGCCAAGGACGTTGCAATTCGCTCGTAATTAGTTCTAAGCATGTCCAAGTATGTCGAGGCACCGGATCCCGCTTCGCCAAGTGATTCACTATAAAGATCTACAACAGCGATATCGCCAATTTCGTCGGCGATCATCGAAGCGAGCCTATCGCTTGCTTGAGCATCAGCAAAGATCGCCGGCACGTGATGACTCTCAATAACCTCAATAAGTTCCGTCAATTGTTTCGCACTGGTGCTATCTGTGGTGCTCAAACTCGGAATCACCGTTCCCACTACCTCGAAATCGTATTGCTCCGCGAAATAATTAAATACTTCATGGTTGGTAACTAGCACTCGTTTACTCGCCGGAATTGCTTCGAACATCTCTTGAATTTCGTCGTGAAGATCCCGGAGCTGTTGCACATAGCTGTCGCCACTAGCTCGTAATTGGTCTGCATCTATACCGGAGATATTGGCAGCCATAAAGTCCACAAGTGCCTCAACCACTTTGACCATCTGTAGCGGGTCTGTGAAGAAGTGAGGGTCAACACCGCTGTGGTCGTGGCCGTGGTGATCATCATGGCCGTCATGATCGTCATGATCGTCATGGTCATCATGATCATCATGATCATCATGATCGTCATGATCGTCATGATCGTCATG
>MDTD01169494.1_pt1 | contig 16379 bp, 17 predicted proteins | sample 811221 | NCBI WGS metagenome assembly MDTD01 (sample SAMN05326646, study PRJNA326480) | marine metagenome | isolation source: seawater | place: Pacific Ocean: South West | collected 2011 | reverse complement strand
TTTCCGACAAGTTTGTACACGAGTGTTGTCGTACCATACGGAAACAAGGTGGACGCGTCGTCATCAACCACACCGTACAAGAGATTCATGAGCACGGAGTTGTATGCAACGGTAAACTCGTTCCATGTACTAAAGTAATAAGTTCCATTGGAGCATCGCAAACATGCAAACTGGCGAAGCTTCCAAAATTGAATGAAGCATGCGCTATTATCGGTCAAGGAGTGCAACACCACTTTGTATTCGTAGGTCTGTCATGTACGAAAGATACGGCGAATATACCGGGTGTCACGTGGATTAAAGAAAAGGACCAATATATGTTTGTCTCTGCAGAAGAAAACAGAGGTAAGACGTCTGTGCACCTCGTTGCTGATGAAGGTAGCATGACTACGGAGAATATGGTTGCTCTCTTCATAAAATACTTTCCAGACGCAACTGCATACGTTACACACACAGAAGATGCGACACCGTACTCTGTAAAAAAGTATCTCGGAAGGTATTCGTCTTACGGACTTCAATGTTCGAAGGAACGATTCTCGAAGTATGCGTTTGTTCGAGCACTTCGTCCAGAAACGGAAATGCCCAACCTGTACCTCACGGGTCAAGATATACTTATGCCCGGGATCGTTTCTGCCATGACGACAGCTATGATGACATGCAGACAAGTACTAGGGTTTACTCTATTGGACACGATACTACAGAAAGATCTCATGGATAAATTATAATGGTGTACATATGAATATATTGAAAGATAAAAAATGTGCATTGAACTATTTGTAAATCATGCTCTACTTTTCGTCAGCAACTGCACCGTCGCAAATCTCTCCAACGTGTCGGAATCATTCGATATGACGCACGTCTACGACACATTCACGACTGTCGCTCCTTTTATTACGGAAACTACTTTGGCTCCTAATATTTCCAATGTCACAAATGTCACGCACAATGCTACATATGATACAGACGAAACACAGACATTCGTAAAACCTACCTACCCGATATACGGTCCCTATCTTTACTCTGCTATTATCAGTCCCGTGTTTGCACTCGCGTTTATTTGGTGCATCACCGCATATGCGCGTGCTCACTGTACGCCCTGCAAACCCAAGAAGCCAACTGAGGAAAAACCAAAAGAGGAACCCAAGCCAACTGAAGAACCCGAAGCATGCTGCACGTGCTGCAAACCGAAAAAGGTCAATCCTATTCGGAGAAACAACTATATCAATCCTGTGTAGATTTCACTACGAGTAAAAATAATCTAAGGCGTCTTTCTAATTCATTCTGTAACATTCGCAAACGTTCGTTCTCACTATGATAATTCCTTTGGAACCAGTGCTCTTTGGTTGTTTTTGAGCAGTAACGTAGAGAATCGACACCCTCTTCCACAAGTTGTTTGGATCGAAATGCAATATGATCTTCTTTCATATTTTTATGCTTCTCCAAAATAGGTAGTACCGCCGCCAAAAGTGATTCGCTATTGTCTTCTAACGTCTCTTTCTCCAACACGTACTCGGATGTCATATTAAACAGCTTATTTGCCAAGTGAGACGTCCCGTAGTAAGCCACTGGCAGTAGCAGCAGGTATGCCATTTCAATGTTTACCATTTCCATTTATACCCATGACTCTGGATGCAACCTTCATTCCATGTTGTTGCATTTTAGATATAAGATGATAATTTTTGTTACCCAAATCAATATAACAGATTTCTTCTGGGAAAAACATATATAGTGTTCCCTGTTTGATTTTATATTGACCAGATGTACGAACTTTTTCGCGTGACAGTCCAAAATAATCTGCCAATTCATCTAAATCGCGGTTCATATTGTTCCACGTGGATTCGTCAATTGTACTGTATACCCTTCCAAGCAACTTCGCTCTATTATCTTTCATAGATTCCTTGTATGTTGTATGATCCGTTGGATAACATACCATAACGTACACATCACCTCCTTCGTAGTATTCTTTTATTTCTTCAATTGGAATAATATGTGCAACAGCACCATCCACATAATCGCATTCGTTAATTCTCACTGATGGAAACACTACAGGGATGGATGCAGATGCTACAACTTTATTTATATCTGGGTTTTCGAACATTTCGTAATCTCCATTGGTGACATTATATGCGCCGACCACCAGCTTGTCATGTTGCTCATCTTTCCACATCAATGAAATGATTTCTTTTAAGCTTGATTTGAAAATACTCACATGCCATAGGAACGCAGATGCCATATTTAAAATGGAACCCAACGTATTATGTGGCTTCAAAATTTCCACATGCTGGTTCATAAGTTTATTCATTTCATCTTGAAAGTTCTTTTCGTTTGTCTGCACCACAAGTGCTCCCAACATGGCTCCTGCACTAATTCCGAACACCTGTTTCCAGTCCTTGAATCCAACTGCTTTCACAAACCCCTGTATATATGCCGAACGCTGTCCACCAGAACTGAGCACCAACGTCGGCTTCGACATTTTAAACAAGAGACTGCTATATATAATGAAAAAGTTCACATGGTGTACACGTGTACATGCATGAGTACAAACATGAAGCGATTCCAGATTCCCCTCGCTCAGAAGATATTCATCCACCGGTACATTGATGCTCTCCCATTTCAGAGGCTGCATGTCATCGACACGAAACATCAGCATTCGAAACGGCTGATTAAATCGCATCCCGTATCTCAGATGGGGTACGACTTCAATATAAAGAGCACCGACTATCTGAAAAGCGGTCAGCATCCCAACGACGTCGTGTGGCTTGATTACTGTTGTACCGCATCGCAACCTTTTGTGATTAAGGATCTAAAACTGTGTCAAACCAAATGGGTGTTCTGTACATTCTCTATCCGAGGGTGTCGCTGGAAAGCGCAAATAAAACATGTCGTCAAAGGTACGAAATACAAGAAAGCCTGGGTATACGAGTATAATGATACGTCTCCCATGATTTTGGTTGCGTACTATGATTCTGGTTGCGTACCACCGCCTGTACTTGTGAATCCGGTCGGAAAAACGTACAAGTTCCGTTACAATAATAAATGGTTTCAGCGCAAGTGCACTAAACTACTGAATGGACCTGAAGACGAACCGAATGAGCTTTATTTGAACTTTAAAGATTCGAATGAACCGATGCGCAGATGCCGCATGGTGTACTAATACCGTACTATCTCTTCAAAATGATTCATCTCAGAATAGGAAAACCATCTCATGAGTTTGAACGTGGTGTCGAAGTAAAAGATGATATTATGCTTACAAATTATAGACAATATAAATCTATTTTTGTGAATAACGCGCACCTACATCCGAATATAGCTGTCTTCGCACGGCTTTGTAAAAAAAGTAACATCATGATAAGCATATGTGGATTACGTAATAAGTATACTGAAGAGATTATCCCAGATGCGGATATTATGATGGTGTACTAATGTCACTACATTCCTACAAAATGTCACTACATTCCTACAAAATGTTGGGAAGGGGTGTCTATGGAAACGTACGCATTGTGCGTAAACTGGGGTATACGCGTGCAATCAAAGAAACAACGTTTGGAGAGTTTCCACAAGATTTGGACAAGATCATGGCTTGTCTCAGAGAAGAAGATTTTAACTTGAATCATCCGTTTCTAATCCAGCGCTACTGGACGCGTTGGAAACCCGGAGTCTTTCAAGTATGCATGCAGGTTGGTATACCCGTCGAACAAGCTCCAGCAGAACGTATTCTTCACGATATATCTCAAGCTCTCTGTTTCATGCACGAACAAGGCTTCATTCATCGGGACGTCAAACCTGAAAACATTGTTTTTGCGAACGGATACTACAAGCTTATTGATTTTGGTTTGACACGCAGGGGAGGAGCTAAGACCATGCTTACTGGTTATACTATCACACGAATTTTTCGTCCACCGGAAATGCTACGTGCCGGAATGGAGGATATACTATACGACGGCAGAGTGGATATGTATTCATTAGGGTTGACAGCATACAATCTCGATCACGGCGAAGCACTCTTTCTTGGGTCGTCAGAAGAGATTCTTGAACAATATAATAATTACGTTCCAAAGGGCATCTACAAACATTTGATTTGCGATTACACGGATAGGTATACTGCGCGCAAGCTTTTAGAGGAGTACGGGGTGACGCCTATACGAGGGACTATCACGAAACTGCAAGAAAGAGAAGGAAATGTACAGAAATTCGTTCAAAATATGCTAAACGGGTTTGACGAGGATGCTAAGGAAGTAGGTTATAAAACAATTTATGATGACTTTTAACCGACTTGCACGCATGTAAGATTATGTATGTTTATATGTTTATCAAACGCCTGCAAAACATCCTTCAACGAACAAGCCTCTACCTTTCTCGCGTCCAAAAACGAGTGCTGCGCCTTGCAGAACATATCCGCCCTGTCCGATATCGTCGTTGGCATCAGATTCAGTCTTCGGATCTGTTTCGAAACTTCCGCCTGCGTGATCGAATCCTTCCAGCCCGCAAGCACTTGTTGAATATCGTCCAAACCTCTCTTCAAGTTTCTAGGCGGGAAAGACGCACCGATTTGAAACTTGCCCGGCTCAATATGACTCTCGATTCCATAGGTGAGCCCATCCGCCATGCGAACGCGCTTCATGAGATTTCCCCCAAAACCATACCCGAGAATTGAAGCTGCGACTGTTAGAGGAATATAATCTGGGTGATGCCTTCCGATCTCAGGAAGAGCATGCGCGTAAAGAACACGAATAGACGTCTTGCCCTGCTGTTTGACGACGTCGCACGGACTACTGTTTGCTGGCGGAATATACTCCGAGTAGGAACTGTTCTTATTCTCGAACTCATTGCGCACTATGTTCATAGCGTCCGGGTGTCCGGCTACGCATACTACCCTCGTAGGAGCTTCTTTCATGATATTCACCGCCTTATCGAGTGGCATATTCTTGTACTTTGGAAGTGCAAATAACTGTTTCTCCATAAGCAGCTTCGCGTACTCGTTCACGTCGTGTTGCATGCCGAGCAGCATCCCGTGACCCCTCTCTCCAGCGTGCTGGTAGTCTTCCTTCACCCCCCAAACGGATTTCAACATGCTAGGGTTTTGCCGGAGTTTATCACAAGAACAGTTATATGACAAAATCGCTGTGCCTGGACTTGCGCTCCATTTAATGCGTGGATCCGAATTCATTGAGTTCATTGCAAGTGAAAACCACCTCGTGTCTACAGTGTCTGTCCTAAACCTAACACTCAGGTTGAGGGTCCCCGGGCGGTGCCAGTAGACACCACCGCCAAGAGAGGGCGCTGCGATATTGGATATGAGCGCGTTCGAGCTACTCTTGTTCAGAGAAGGCTGTATTGTAGTGTATTGTGGGAAGTCAATTATCTGTCCCGTATTCTTTGTACCCTGAGACACAAGTTCTGGAACTTCTGCAATCGGACGAGGTATACTTCGAACGGTATACGGGTACATCATCCCCTGCGAGCAACCTTCCTTGACGAGCCACGATCCGATCGCTGTAGAAACGTGGTAAGGTTGGAGGTTTTTCAACGTGACGAACTTACCGTTTATATCGTTAGGGTCTCCCATAGAAATTGCCTCGGTGAGTGCCGAGCACATCCCTGACGTACTCTCGAGCTCCTGCGACCAAGAGCTTTCGAGCTGTTCTTTCACACTATTAAGTTCCGCATCGGTAAATGGATGTTGCATCTTGGCGTCCTCAATCACAGACCACACGTGTCCGAGCACTGCTTCAGGGTTTTGAAATCCAACACACCAGATGCTGAACAGTGAGTCCATACGCGATCTATCCCACATGGACTCGGTCTGCATGCAGACACCGTGCTTCACCAATTGGTCATGGAGTCTGTTCCGAAGCATCTTAGACGCTGCCGTCAACGCAATGCTGTCTGGATGCGTACCGGGTGGACCTCGGAATCCTAGTGCAATCATAGTGGCTTCTCCCGGCATCGTGAAACTTCGCATTCCCGTCTGAGGCGGCTCCACCTCGTAGTTGCACGGATCTGCACAGTTTGACTGAATGTCCCCGAAAGACTGCGCCACGTTCTCGTGCAACTGGTCGATCGTGAGTGTTTCGGGTGAAAACGGACCAGCAATCACGTACGTCGCATTGTCCGGAGTGTACGATTTCTTATGGTACGCAAGCAGTGTCTCACCATTGCACGCCACTGCAGCTTCCAAGTGTTTACGCAGTCCAATCGTCGGGTGCATTGGCTGACACCTGAATGCTGTCTCGTAGAGTTGATTCATCATCATCCTCATAGGATTGGTCTGTCCGATTTCCATTTCATTCAAAACGACTGTGCACTCTTTGGTAAGCCGCTGTGCAAAAATCTTGGTATCAAGACCACGCATTCGATCCGCCTCCCGATCAATTACCATGGGTATGTAATGTATTGGAACTGTTAGGAAGTAATTGGTTCGGAAGAAGGACGTGGTGGCGTTCTCTAGCGCACCAAACATCTCCATATCCGTAATCAACCCCCCCTCTGTGTGTGCATTATATTTTGCACTCCCAAAATGCATGCCGTGCTCGAGCAGGTGGCTAAGTCCATACTCACCGGGGAGTTCGTTCGCAGAACCGATATTATAGACAATATTCGAACACGCACTGCCGGCAGTATCCATAGGAACATACATACACTTCATACCATTAGGTAAGGTACGTACTTGATATTCAACTTTAAGCATTTAGAATACATGTATGACTATTTATACCCTGATGCAAAAACCGTATCACATATCCACCATGTATCGTAACGTTGTAATGAAGAGGTCCTTCCCATACGCAAACTCAAAAATACCCTCTACATTCCTCACTGGCTCTACCATAATCACATGATGTGATTTCGGCACTCTTCCTCCCTCTGCTCGATTCAGACAATATATATCCTTGTTAGGAAGCTCACTACTAAGCAATTTTACAACGTTCGAAAATTTGGATATGATTGTCGCTTTGGGATACGTTCGAAGGTAGTCCATTTTCGCACCCCAACTACGGTCGTTATTGATTCTATAGCATGTGCCTTTGTGCATGACAATCTTTCCGGGTGTATTCTTGTCCGAAATGCGCATATAACCTTCTATCTTAGTACGACACATCGGACACTTGGATACTCCTCGGCTTTGCATCTCCGCGGCACATTCCGCGCAAAATATATGACCGCAAGACGTTACTGTAGGGCTGTCGAATGCTTCCAAGCACACAGCACACTTATCTTTTAATATATTATTCAATCTTGACTCGTCAACATTCAGATTTTCAGATATTGCGTGTACTGTACCCTCGTACATATCAAGTTCTTCTCCTCCAAGGTAGTCTGCGACCAGTGACGGGTGCAGCAAATACTTGGAAAGCAAAACTTCACGACGCTTCCTTCGCATGTTTCTGGTATTGTGAATGATGTTCGCTATTTTGCCAGTTGGACACACGATGTTATTTACAGAAATATTGGGGAATGGTACACCCATTGCAATCTGATCTTCCTTTGTTAGTCTGATTACACCCCGTTCGTCTGAGACATCTAGATTGTGAACATTCCAAGCTCTTATTAATTCCACACTTTCATCCTGACAAACCGCCCATCGTGTTTTTGCATTTAATTTACTGAGTGCATCCGCATACGAACCCGAGTATGGTAGGGCTATACAAATTACCCTAGTAAATCCTCTTAGTTCATGGTAATACCGTGTGAACATATGCTGGGTCGTCACGACTACTAGATCGTTACCCCTGTGTACCCCGTGATATTTCGCAAAACCTTTCCAGTTATTGATCGTGTTTGTTTTCACAATAACCAGTGTTTTCAGAGGTCGTATTTTTACCAGCTCACGAACAAGTTTTTGAGCATTCAAACCATGCACACATAAGACACCACCGTAGGTTTTACTCTTCACTCTGCACCACCCTTTATGAAGCGTCAATAACTCCTTCCCCATGCGCCTCAGATGTAGATTTAAGACACATTCATCTTCCATACCTAACATTCTCGAAAGTATAAAACTCATTTCGGGACTGCTACATACTTCGTAACGAATAGGGTTGTATACCACAGGTACGCTCAAACGGTTAAACAGTTCAGTAAGAACAGGATCCTCCATTGTAAATGTCGATCGGAACAGTTTCACATTGATCTTACCGTTGTCATAGGAAATATCCATATCGATCACAGGGGTTGTATGATACTGACCAATCAAATACTCTGCATATGCAAATATAGAATAATGCTCACCAACAGAAAGAAGCTCGTTGACCCTCCTATCGTCTCCCTGATCCAACGCTCTATCGATATATGTCTCGATGTTGTCGTTGTTTGAAACAATATACTTTGTACCTCTACATTCGGTATACTGGGTTACGAGCAGTGCCAAAGTACTAGGCATTTCGATAGGTTTGTTCGTGTACAGATCTGCCACAATCTGCGAAGTGTCCAAATAATTGTACATCGAAATCGGAAACGACTCGGTATTAAAATTATCGAATGACAGACTTGTGACATAGACGCGATGCGCTTTCGGAAGAGGAATGCCTTCGCCATACTCCCAAGGAAACATAAGCCCTGTACCACGTACCAATCTTGGAACGCCATGATACAATACGTCAAACGATCTCTCCACCTGCCAAATTGGAAAGTTGTGTGTCCCTTTAGAAATTTTAGACGAGTGTACCGGCTCTTTGATCACAAAGTTTGAAAAGGAAGGTTGAATTTCAACCTTTCCTGAACGATTTGATATGATTTTGGCGGGGACCCATGCGTTAAAAAAGAAATACTGAATAGGGTCGTTAAACTTCAAATTATCTCGCCACGTTTGATCTGCGTGTTTCACACGTGATTTACGCACCGTCACACATGTTCCTAGTGTTACTTCTCTGCGCACAAGCTTTACACGTTTGTCATCCTTCCAGATAACAACCCATTCACGATGTCCATACGTGACGTAGTCATGTAAACATATAGCACGTCGTTTCACCATTTGTATTATAGCACAGCCACTTATACACCTTTAGATTACAAGCAAAGGCAACCACATAACCACAGCACATAGTACTAAGTACAGTCCCATGTCGTCTATTGACCGTACACAGTAGCTTTCTAAATACTCTCCAATCACACCACTTAAATTCATAATCGATACGAACAATGCATAACTGACACCCTCGCTTCCGTCACATGACAGTTTTGCTGCCTCGATTACGACGGGCAACACGAAAAGCATAGACCCAGTAGCACCAAGGGCACTGCGTACAATCTCAAACCCCAACATAGGCGCTCCGAGATATATAGCAAAAGCTATTATGGCGCAGACTATATTCAAAATAACCGATAAATAAAGACACTTACGAAACCCTCCAGTATACTGATAAATAAAGGACACTACGCAACCTGCAAACGCACCGCAAACAGATGTCAAAGAGATTTGAATAGGACTCAGTTTCGTTTGAAGTATCTGGAAAAAGGCATTGTCTATTTCCGGCATTGCCTCCATAAAGATTGCGATAAGCACGATATGCTTCATTTTATGAAGCGACTTTACAGAGTTCCACAGTGATGCCACCGTACGTTCCGGTTCTTCGAGATTCCAGATCATAAGACTAAGTATAAACGGTCCGACGCTCGCAATGCGCATCACGCTGTTGTAGTGTAAGTACTGGTATGCAGCGCCTGACAGACCCGTAGCGATCATCGAACCGAACGAACGAGAGGTCCAGCACGTGCTCTGCAATTGCCTACCATGCGTTTTTGTTATTGTCACCACAATAGAGTCCGAAGCAACGTCCGCAAAGCAGATGAAAAAAGATGCCAGTGTAAGACCAATCACGATCTTATCGCCAAACAACGGCATGTATGCCAGACATATACCCGCACAGAATGCACCCACACTAATACACAGACGACGCCCGACACGATCGGACACGTACCCATATAGTGGTTTGAACCCCCACGGTGCAGATACACAGCTCCACGCGAATGCTAAATCCGCAGCACTATAATCAAACGTATTCACCATTTCGTACTGTGCTGATAAACCAATAAATGCAAACGTGAAACCGTACATCGCGTACGCGAAATACAGCGTCTGCATTGGAGCAACATGGTGTACATAAATAAGGTAACGACCTGTAATAAACACAACATATTTATATTGACTCAATTAGTAAAATGTCACTTGAACACGAGTACCTTCATCTCTTGGAACGGTGCCTGAACGCACCTATACGCGAGACACGCAACGGTAAAGTTCACTCTGTCTTCTCCGCGTCTCTATCGCATAATCTTGCAGAGTCATTCCCACTTCTTACAACGAAACGCGTATTCTTTAGAGGTGTCGTCGAAGAACTCGCGTGGTTCCTCAGAGGATCCACAGATATCACAGAGCTACACGAAAGGGGGGTCAAAATCTGGAACAAGAACGCCGCAGATTTTGATCCCATACACAAGACAGATGCTGGGGGTATCTACGGGTTCCTTTGGAGATACTTTGGTGCAAAGTATAAAGACTGCAAGACAGACTACACCGGACAAGGATTAGACCAAGTCGCTAGCGTTATTCGCGGTCTCAAAGAAGATCCGCACTCGCGAAGACATATCATTAATGCATGGAACCCCACGACACCAGCATCACTACCACCATGCCACGTATTGTACCAGTTCTATGTCCACAACAATACACTCAGCGTGCAAATGTACCAACGATCCGCAGACCTTTTCTTAGGTGTTCCATTCAACATAGCATCTACTGCACTCCTAACACATCTTATCGCGCATGAAGTCGATATGAACGTAGGCACCATGAATATTACCTTCGGAGACTGTCACATCTACGAAAACCATACTGCTGCCGTAATGGAACAGCTAGGAAGATTCCCGAGAAGAATGCCACAACTGAGCATTGTAAGACCGAAGGACGGTCTGTGGCACCTAGACGCTGAAGAGGTCACACTACTCAACTACTCTCCAGAGCCGACCATTCGTGCGGAGATGGTTGCATGAAAAGACTACATATAAATACATCCGTTAACTCATTCAATGAAACTAGTGTTTTTTTTAATACCATTTCTATCTGTTGTATCCGCTTGCTCCCCAGAACTGATGATTTACGATGCACATAAGTGTAAGGGTGCCGCTCGGAGGAAAGGAATCACTAAGTTTAAGGCGTACAAGCGTCCAACCAACAAGTACCCAGCAGGTTGCTCTTTTCACAGGTTTAAAGGTATAAGAATCGCACACTTCGTTCCGGGGGAATCCACAATGCCTTGCTCCACCACAGCACAACCGACACCATACAATTGTATATGCAAAGGATTACCAGATATTAGGAAGACGCTTGTAAATAAACACAGAAAACAATAACTATTTCCATGAAGTACATCGTTACAAATGGAAGCACGGTTCCAAGACACAGTACTCCGAGGTTTACTCATGAATAAAGCCAGTATACTTCGCGAAGCGGACGAAATAGCACGAAATAACGACTTTTCAGAGGAGACCTTGCTTCGGTGTCAGGACAATATTTTAAGATGGCTACGATACCACAAGCTTGCACCACTGTACGAATCCGAGGCTGTCGCTATTATAATTTTACAAAGAAACGTAAGGAAATGGCTCGTAAGAAAAAAACTCTACGTTCACTTCAACATGCTTCTCAATCTATGCAAAAACGGAGCACAACGCTACGTAGAGGATGCCCAAGTGTACCACATGCTCATATCCAAGAAATAAATCGTAACCATTGCCGCCAGTATTGTACACTTATGTATAGGATGTTCTTCAAAATCTTTCAAAGAAGGAATCATTTTTTTTATACTATGCCTTCATAAATACCCTATCCTTCCTGCCATCCAGACACTCATCCAGAGTATTCAGCTTACGAGTAGCACTCCTGAACATATGATCGTCAAGAGACCCGTTTGCAAGCACGTACGTCACCGTAACGGGCTCCTTCAACCCAATGCGGTGAGCACGGTCTTCAGCCTGCAAGAGCACTCCCGGTACAAAGTATAACTCTGCGAATACAATATTGGTCGCCCGCGTAAGCGTGATTCCAGTACCAGCTGCAAGCATGCTCAAACACGCGTAATCTACCCTACCTTCCTGAAAATCCTTCACGTACTCGGCACGCTTCTCTTGGGGGGTACTACCGTCTATGCGCATACATGGAACAACCTCCTCAATCGCATCTCCAAGCACCTTGTGGTGATGGAAGATCAAAGTACGAGGTGGTAAGTCCGCACAGATCTTCTTAATCACGTCCACTTTGGCATCCGCTGTCATCATAAACAACTCGGAGACAAGACGTTTACGTTCAGAAATCATCTCGTACGTCTCCTTCTCCAGTAAGAGCTTATTGATTTCCTTCCAGCGTGCAAACTTCTTTTTCATCCCCTTGGTAGGTACATCAACCTCCATTGTCGTACGAATCTTAGGAGGCAGGTCTTTTAGGACGTCGCGTTTCAAACGCCGAATAAGTATTGTACTTCGAAGCAGCCACGCAAGCTCTCGTTTGTGCGTAGCTCCGCTCACATCAACGAATCCAAGCGGTGACATCTTTGCACCACAGTAACGCTTTGTAAAGTCTGTGTACGTGCCGTAATCCCGGAGCATGCTGATCTGAGAGAATAGCTCCACAGGCTTGTTTGGAGCAGGGGTGCCCGTCAGAAGAAAGACATGCGGCACCTGACAGGCTAAACGACGAAGTGCCTTTGTTCGCTTCGCACCCTTTGATTTAACATAGTGGCTCTCGTCCAAAATCAGTACGTTGAACCTCCCGAGTGCACGACGATGTGTTAAATCGTACGATACTATAATCGACGTATCAGGCACGTCCTTCTTGACAATACCAATCTCCAATTCGGGATACCAAAACGTGCATTCCCTTTTCCAATTATTCTTCAAGTAACTTGGACACACAATACACACGCGTCCACCGAAATGTTTTGCCAATGCCACTGCTTGTGCACTCTTACCCACACCCATCTCGTCGCCTATCATTGCTTTCCCCCATGACGCTGCCCGTCGCACTCCTGATAACTGATGCGGATACAGCCGTTCATCGAGGGCAATTGCGGGGGGGTCTGGCAGCGGATAGGTGATTCTTGCCCTGTAGGGGGGCATGAGTATTTCCATACCAAGGTTTCTCGCCTGCTCAAGAATTTCCGTTTCTTCGATTGGGAACTCGTAGTGACGTTTCTTTGTACGAAAAGGGGATTCAAAATCATGTTTGGACACGGCTGCATAGTGTGTGTCTGAAATACGTTCAACGTCAAAGGTGGATACACGGCGACGTTTGATCGGTCTGTACATTCTATGACATAATGTCGAAGGGAATACACCATTATAAATAATCACCAATTAATAGAAATGCGTTTTGTCTTTACCATGTTTGGTATTATTTTTACACTCATGTCTCTTATAGAACCACTCTGTGATTCCTTTTTCCTGTTCCGTATTATAAACCTTGCAGCCCTTTTCTGCTGGGGCGCAGTCGCGAAACTGAGTCTACCGAAGGGCGTCTACAACCAACAACTCTATGACAAAATGATTGAAATTCCAGATCACGTATCCGAATCGTCGGGATCTTCCGAGGAATCAATGATCGAAGCGGCTATTTAAACCGCTCTAGGATACACAATGACATATGCCATTATTTATGGAGCGGACCGCATGGAGCGAGCGAGTCGTATGGTAAGGAATATACCACCAATAGGTGCACCCATGCCACCTGTTGGGGTGTTTAACGGTATCCGTTTCACAAAGGCACACAGATACGTGGAGGATCTCGATTTGGAAAACCTGCCTGAGAGAAACTATTTTGTCGTGCGCTCACAAAAGTTTGGAACACGATACAGATGGCGAACCACGTACAAAGTCTATACGCGTGCTCCGTTGCAAGAGGTATTTGCAGTATCCCCTCTTAATTACGCGTCGTGGTCATGTTCGTGCAGGGACCCAAAGGTCTGCAAACATATTTTTGCGGTTGTTCGCACTTACAGCACGTACCGATTTCGGTTTTGATAAAATAATATTTTTTTTAGGTTATAATTGCTAAATCATCTATATTATCCTCTTGTCCAGTACCGTCGTCCCACTCCACGTAAACCATATTATCTTCCAACAGCTCTACCACTGTACCGAGAGTCGTGTAAATGTTCTCAGTATTGTTGATATCATCTCCAATAAAACGCACACGTGTACCTTTCAACATTTTTGCACTTTCCCATAAGGGTGTATACACCATTATCTTCGAATATAAAGGTGTAGTTTCAGTAATACCTATCTACAAAAAATGTACACACCAGAATCCAATTACGAATACGAAACTATACTCCATTTGGGATGCATTGCGCTTCTAAAGCACTTTGTGCCTATGGGGGGTCAAATAGAGTACGCACGCCGGTATTTGCAGAAACGATACGGTAAAGACCCTGACGACGAGCGCATTCCACTATACTTTCTCATGAACAACACTGTCACTATGAAGCAGGCTCTCGATTTAAAATTTTGGGCGGAAACTGGTCTGAAATACATAAGATCGCATTTCGAGGATATTGAATCAGATGTGAAGAACGAGATGACTAAAGTAAAGCATAATTTAAAACAATTTTGTAAATTGTGATCATATCTATATAATCGACACTATAGATTTAATATGGACCTGTTCGCATCCTTCTGCGTTGGTTGGAGCGAGACATTGGTAGGATTCCCGTTTGTGACTGCAAAGGTGCTTGTACAGAACAAACAATCTTGGCGTCAACCTTTTCTTCATTATTACAGGGGTGTCAAGTACCCATTGATAAGTAGTGTTGGATTCAACACACTCGTATTCCCGGTGCACGAGAGACTGCATCCGACGTACGGACATTTCTGGTCAGGGGTTATCGCAGGCGTTGCTGTCACGCCTCAGATGTTTTTCATGGATACCTTTACGATTCGGAGACAGACAAACCAGAGCGTTTCATTAGGTATGTTTCGGGGTGCAAGAGGAGCTGCTATGACGTCTTGTCGAGAGACGTTGGCTTTAGGCAGCTACTTTAGTGTGTACCATAGAGTACGGCAGGATACAAACTCATTTGTCGCGGGAGGCTGTGCTGGACTGGCTAACTGGACGCTCACATATCCACTGGACACCCTGAGAACTAGACAGATAGCTCAGAGATGCAGCCTGCAAGAAGCCGTTGGACAAGGACGGTTCTGGAAAGGGTTTCGTTTCGCAGCGGTGCGCAGTGTGGTTGTGAATAGTGTGAGTTTTAGCGTGTACGAGAGAGTCATGAAGTATATGAAATAGGTGTATATAGAAATGTATGAATCTTCAAATGCTTTTACACGCGTTGTTATCTCTAGGCGTATATACTTCGGCTGTCGCGTATCTCGGTCAAACAAAAGAAATTACGTTCATGAAGAGTTTGTTAAACTACCTGTACGCAGTTACATTATCCACGGTTATACATTTACCAACAACGGACACGTTTACCCCATCTATGATGTTCGTTTGGGTTCTTCTTGCAGATGTTATATTTACGCTGACGCATCGGGCACTGCATACGCCTTACTTGTACTCTATGCATAAGGAGCATCATATGCATCACTCTCCTAAAGCGGCAGACACCTTTGACGCAAATCCGTTCGAATTTATTTTCGGCAACGTGGCGACAGCGGTACTGCCAATGATTCTTTTCCCAGCGGACGTGTACACACAGTGCATCTGGGTAGTCGTAGCTACTCTGAATACCATTCTGAGTCACCACCACGACGGTCCACACACAATGCACCACCGTTTGCTGAAATGCAATTACGGTCAAGGACTTTATCTCTTTGACAGATTATGCGGAACATATACACCGTTCGTCGCTTCATAAAATGATACATTACACTACGCTGCAGCTTGTTAATATGGGCACGTATATTCCCACTGAAATTAGGGAAAGCGTGCTCGAAGATTTTGGTTTATTCACTATGAACGACTTTGACAAGTATTTTCATCTGAATAACTGCATCGGGCGACCGTACGACAACTGCTACGCGTCGATTATGAGCCTCAAGGGATCTGCCCGCACGTACCATAGCTGTTTAGATCGCGACCTGAAAACGATGTTCAACATCGTGCATAGCGCCATTCATTCTCCTTTAGGGAAGAAGGTTTGGTTTTGAACCTTTGCGTGCGTTGTGTCCACGTTTCGTCTTTGTTTTTCCAACAAGATACAATTGATGTACAACATTTATTTTTGTACCATAAGTATGCCAATATAGTCATACAAGGCACAACAACCAAATTCACGAGTGGTACGTACATGAAATCTCTTTGATATACATCCGTTGCACCGATACTGATGAAAAAGAAGCAAAATGCCGAAAATAATGCCCATTCTATGTTGATGAAAATAAGAGAT
>MDTD01075045.1_pt1 | contig 16380 bp, 9 predicted proteins | sample 811221 | NCBI WGS metagenome assembly MDTD01 (sample SAMN05326646, study PRJNA326480) | marine metagenome | isolation source: seawater | place: Pacific Ocean: South West | collected 2011 | reverse complement strand
TTAAGCTTTCTTGATGTATTTATTCAGAATGAAGCTAAAATAAAGAAACATCAACTTGAAGCGTTAGAAGACAAAAATTACCGTGCCTACGCTGAACGGCTTTCATATCTACAGGTATTTTACCCCAATATTCTTAATTATTTGAAATCCATTTTTATAGAGGAAAATAGGTTCTATTTTTATTATAAGCAAGTTAGACCTATTACTATCAAGAAAATAGAGGGCATATTACAGTTTAAGGAAATTGAACTCATATCACAACCAAAAGAAGACCCGGAAGAAATCGAGCTATTCGTTAAGCAATTTGGCATAAATCTCTTTTAAATGACACTTCTATTTGAATATCAAATTAATTTTTTGAGCGATTCCAGAAACGCAACCAAATTGCCGTTTTCTGCTTTCGGGATGACCCAACAGGGATTGCAACATGCCAATTACAGTATTGGCAATCAAGACGCTGGTTGTATCTATGTTGGGAAAAACTTAATTATAGGCGCTGTTTCAGACGGATGCACTAGTGGAACTAATCTGAACGGCCTTTCATATAATCAGGTAGGGGCACACTTGCTTAGCCACTTAGCAGTTAGGGCGGCAAGATCTTTAATTTTAAAAAAGCATATTAATACTGAACACATACTAAACCCTTTCCAGCATTCATTAATCAATGATTTAAGACGGATTTATGGGATATTAAATCCTTGGAAGTTTGAGCAAGAGTATGTTTTAAAAAACTTTCTTTCATCAACAATTATTATTTTCATAATCACAAAAGAAAAGTATACTGTATTGTCTTGCGGCGACGGAAGTGTATTTATCAATACGCACAAAAAAGATATAACAGCTTCCGAAGGGCAGTATTTTGCAAATAATCTATATGGATTGCAATCCGATAATGAAACATCCGCAATTGACCCTTTAAATAGTATACAATGTATTGAAGATGGGCAAACTGATTCTCTCGATACTTTGCTCATCTCTACAGATGGATTTTTAGACACCGATATTGAAAAATCTTCTGCTTTTAAGAATTTCTTTTTTTCTAGACGTGAGAATATTCAGCGGTCAGGATTTGTAGATCGAAAAACTGAATTCAGGGCAGATTTTTTGGAAAGTATTGAGACGTTAAAAGCCGGAAAAAAGTGGCCAATTGATGATGCTACTTTTATTTTAATTCAACGCATTAAATAAGTTACTATCATGGAAAAGAAATTTGACTCTTATATCTACCCAAATAGAATTAATTTGGGAAAGTCCTTTTTTGCAGAAAAGGGTGGGCTACTCAACGGGTTAACTTATGCCAGCGCACAATACATTTATAAAGTTCTAGAAAAGCATGGGAAAGAAAAAATAAAACTATTGGATACAAATACCCTTAAAAAAATTAGAAGAACTATTATACATAAAAATGCTCATTTAGACGAATATTTTGCCGAATTGATTTTCAGGTCAATTTTACCTCCATATTTAAAAGATATTGAGGTTTGTGAGCATGTGTTAATGTCAAACGAGGATGATTTGTTTGCAAAAATATCATGGCCAAACGGTGTTGTTTTCGGGATACACTCTGATGAAGCCGGGGGAGCCAAGGCATTGGCATTTTATGATGAACATAATAGTGATGGCAGCAGAGTGAGACCATCTTGCAGTCAGCTAGTTGCTGAGGAATATCTCAAAGGTGAAATTCCTGATTCAATCCAATTTATTTTGGATGAAGTGAATTATTCAGACTCCCATTCCGGTGCTCATCAGTATAATATAAAAAACTTATTTTTTGCTATGCATGACATTTTGTTTGTTGTAGGCAAGGATGACGTCAACGGTAATTTGGTAACGAAGTATCTCACAGACAGCTGGAAAAGAGCTATCGTTGGATCTTGCATGACCGCGTTTGTATACGCCTATGAAAATAACCTTCTTGCCTCAATCTTAAGCAACGAGCAAAAAGAGATTGTTGAAAAATCAACGAAAAGGAGTTTAGACTACTTTTTAAGCCATACATTCCTTTCAGAATATTCACCCAAATACTTTGAAGAAATCAAAAAACAATTACTCCGTATGTTTAAAGTATGGCGAAGTGAAGAAAGTAAAGATAAAAATTTCCATAAGACAATTGATAGTCCTATTTGGAAGGATGAAGAAAGTGGTGTAGAAATCGGTAAACAGATTTTAATTCTTCAGCCTTTGTGTTACGCTCTAGAGAAATGCTGGGGTAATGAAGTTTCAACTTTTATTATGATGCATATATGGCAAATTATTTTTCATCAACAATTATCCTTTCATGAAATTAAAGATGAAATATTGCAGGTTACGGAAAATGAGGGAGGTAAAGGTTTGACAAGTTTTGGCTACATTGAAAAAGTCATCGTAAAAAATACATCTTTTAAACCCGAACAAAAAGAGAAGGATAAACGGAAAAGAAATTTAGACACCCAATCCCCACTTTGGTTTTATGAAGTGACAGTTACCAACCCTCAATATCCAAACGTCAAGGCAGCACTTGGTTCTATTATAAACGACGATTATTCAAATAAAGGGAATAACGGATTTGGTCTTTTTTTGCTGCACGACAAAACTATAAATTCTAAAGCAGTCAATTCAGGTTCAACCCTACCAAGCAAAATATGGAGAGACTTATCTGATAGCATTACAACAGTTGAGTCTGACAGATGGTTTCAGCTCCAACCTAACGGAGTCTATGCCGATTTTATTCTCAACCGAACAAAAGCACACCAAGAACATCTACCTAGTAACCTTATTGACAAAAATTATATTGTGAATTTTTTGGAGAAGGTTTAGTATTTTATAACTAAATATTTCTAACCTTTCAAGTGGTTAATTGAATTCGCTCATTTGTAAACGTTTGATTATATAAAGAATCTGCCATTCTGTCTACTCCCTTCTTTTGGCATTTTATTCGTTCCCTCTCTATTGCCTTTCAGCCATAACTTCTTTATGGCTTATATCTTTTGTTCGTAACTATTATCCAGTATTTACGGGCTTTTTCACTCTAATTTTCATACCTTTGGCTAAGCCCAAACAACATACTACCATTGCAAACTCTGAGTGTCCTGATACAACTCAGGCAGCATTACGTGTTTTTGTAGAGTTGGTTATCAGGGCGTATAAAAACAAACAGAAAAAGGAACAATCTAAAGATAATTAGTAATGGAACGGGTTATCACGTATTGCAGGGTTTCGACGGACGAACAAGCCAATCAGGGGTATTCACTGCGCGACCAAAAGGATAAGTTGGAGAAGTATTGTACCGCTCATGAATATACTGTTGCTGCTCATTATGAGGAAGATTATTCTGCCAAAACGTTTGACAGGCCGGAATTTAAGAAACTGATTGCCTTTATAAAACGTAATAAAGGGTTAATAACTAAACTTATATTTATTCGTTGGGACAGGTTTTCCAGGAATATAACTGATGCGTTACTTGTCATCCGTGAATTGTCCTCATACGGGGTTACCTGTGTAAGTATCGACCAACCGCTTGATTTGAGTATCCCTGAGAATAAGTTATTGTTATTAATTTATTTAGGCTCGCCAGAGATTGAGAATGACCGCAGATCTATCAATACCACAATGGGGGTGAGGCGTGCGATGAAGGAGGGCAGGTGGTGTAACCATGCACCCTACGGTTATAAATATTCGCGTGATGAGGGTAATAAACCGATTTTGGTAAGAGATGGATATAAGGCCGATTTGATAGTAGAAGCCTTTGAGTTGTTTGCATCAGGTAATTATGATAAGCAAACAATACGAAAAATGCTTGTACCCAAAGGTATGACGCTTTCGCGAGCTGCTTTTGCTAATCTTTTTCATAATGGGCTGTATGCAGGCAGAATTGTTATCAAGGCGGATAAGACAGAAGCTGAAGTAACAGTTAAAGGGGTACACGAAAGGTTGGTTTCTGAGGAGTTATTTGAAAAAGTACAGCAACTTGCCAGCGGCAAACGGGAAACTCATAGCAAACCAAAGACTGCCAAAGAGGAACTTCCACTGCGGGGGTTTTTAGAGTGTCCTTTGTGCGGTGGTAATTTAACAGGAAGCGCATCCCGTTCTCGTAACGGGTTTCGTCATTTTTATTATCACTGCCAAAAGGGATGCCCTACCCGTTTCAGAGCAGATGTTGCCAATGATGCGTTTGAGGAATGGCTAGGCTCAATAAGTCTTAAACTTGAGCATACTGATAATTATATACGGTTATTTGAATCCATGTTTTCAAAGGAAGATGGCGACAGAAAGAAGCAACTGGAGCGTATTACAAGTGAGATTTCTAAAACCGAAGATTCATTGGTAAAGCTCGGCAGGTTGTATGTGGAAGGTAAAGTGGATGATACTGATTATGAAAATCTAAAAACTTCGTATAAGGATGAGATTGCAAAATTGAGATTTGAGAAAGAGGAATATAATGTAGATGTTTCTGAAACGATTAAAGGGATGGAGTTTGCATTTTCTGTATTAAGCAACCTGCAAAACCTATGGCGGGAACTTGACCTTGAAGGTAGACAGGTATTAATTGGTTCGATAATTAACGGAAAGCTGATTTTTGATGGTTCAGAGTATCGAACCAACCCAGAGGGTTTATTTATAAAAGAAATGGCCGCCATTGCTGACAGCCATTCTTGTTCAGTAGCCCGTACGGGAATCGAACCCGTCTCTCATCCGTGAAAGGGATACGTCCTAGCCGATAGACTAACGGGCCATATCTATAAAAGGAGTGCAAATGTAGCTCTTTGTTTTATAAATGCAACATTTTTTTTGTTTATTTTTTATCTACTCAAAATCTGATGTTTATACGGTGTTGTAAATGCCAACCTATACCGTTAATTTTGCGGCAAGTTTTAAACGCCCTATTTATTAATACATTAGCCGCTGCGGGGCGTTCGCTTCGGCGTGTTTTTATTAACTTTATATATAATGAAAGTAGGAATTAACGGTTTTGGCCGCATTGGCCGATTGGTTTTTAGGGCTGCCGCAACTAACCCTAATGTTGAAGTTGTAGCTATTAACGACCTTATTGAGGTTGACTACATGGCATACATGTTAAAATACGATAGTACACACGGTATTTTTAACGGCACTGTAGAGGTTGTAAACGGTGCTTTGGTAGTAAACGGTAAAACCATACGTGTAACTGCTGAGAAAGACCCTGCAAACCTTAAATGGAATGAAGTGGGTGCTGACTATGTAGTAGAGTCTACCGGTTTGTTTCTTACCCAAGAAACCGCAGGCAAACACATTGCTGCCGGTGCTAAAAAAGTAATAATGTCTGCTCCTGCAAAAGATGATACCCCTACTTTTGTTATGGGTGTAAATCATGCTAGCTATAGCAGCAGCATGAATATAGTTTCAAACGCATCGTGCACTACCAACTGTTTAGCTCCTGTAGCTAAAGTTTTGCATGATAACTATGGCATTTTGGAAGGTTTAATGACTACTGTACATGCTGTAACAGCTACGCAAAAAACTGTTGACGGCCCTTCGGCTAAAGATTGGCGCGGTGGTCGCGGTGCATACCAAAACATTATACCTTCATCAACAGGTGCTGCAAAAGCGGTTGGTTTGGTTATTCCTTCGTTAAAAGGAAAACTTACAGGTATGTCGTTCCGTGTTCCTGTTCCTAACGTTTCTGTTGTTGATTTGACTTGCCGTTTAGAAAAAGGCACTTCATACGATGAAATAAAGGCAACGATGAAGCGTGCTAGCGAAAACGAATTGAAAGGTATTTTAGGCTATACTGAAGATGCAGTAGTATCATCAGACTTTATGGGCGATGCTCGTACCTCAATTTTTGATGCAGGTGCTGGTATAATGCTTAGCGAAAACTTTGTAAAAGTTGTTTCGTGGTACGATAACGAGTGGGGCTATAGCAATAAATTGGTTGATTTGATGGTACACATCAACAGCGTGAAATAGTTTGCTGTACACCCTTTAAAACGGCTTAAGATGATATTCTTTGCTGTTAATAGATATAAACCCGCCTTGTGCGGGTTTTTTTATGCCTATTATTCTTTCCATCAATATTTATAAACGGGCTAGTGATATAAACAAAAACGGCTCACCTAAAGGTGAGCCGTTTTATTACATAAAGAGAGGTTTGAAAAAAATTATTACTGAACAGAAAGTTTTACAACTGCTGCTTTGTTATCTGCCGATGTAATGTTTACAAGGTACAAGCCTGATTTAAGACCTGCTTTTTCTATCACTACATAGCTATCTGTAACGTTGCTGTACGATTTGATAACACGGCCGCTAATATCAGTTACTGATACGTTGTATACGCCTTGGTTTTCAAATTCTACCAAAGTAGCTTCAGTCATTGGGTTAGGGTATACCTTAACACCGTTAAGTTGTTTTAATTCGTTTACGCTTACAGTACTTGTTTTGCAGCTATTGTATACCAACTTAAGAGTTTCTGCATTGGCGCTGGTGCGTTCTAGCACACGGTTAAAACCACCCACACCATTAGGAGCAGTACAAGCACGGTCGTTAGCATCGGGGAAAGTTTCTTCGTTAGCTGTTATATTTCTGTCGCCATTAGTAAACTTAAAGAAAATAGTTGCTGGGCAAATTTGATTTACGGTTACTGTGTATACACCCGGAGTACCCGACATTGGAGTCATTTTAAGGGCGCCGCCTTGCCATGATGGAGTAGTAAAATCACCCATCAACCAAATTGTGTCTCCCGGAACTTCGCTACGCAAATCAGCTAAGAAAGTGATGTCTTGTTTACCTGGTACTGGTTTGCACGCTGCCATTGAAGAAAAACAGTTAGCAGGTATTGTAGTGTTAGCAGTAAGAGGAACTTCACGGTTACCGCTACCTGTAGTTATACCACCTTCCCAGTTGGTATTGCCATTTTTGTGGTAACGGAATTTGAATTGTGCTTCGCCTGAATCAACCATTACAGTTGCTTCGTATATTTTGTCGTTATCGCCATCAAGCAAGGTTGTACCGTCGCCCCATCCGCCAGGTAAAACACCACCGGCAGCAGTTACAGAGTCAATAGTTTCACAAGCTAAAATAGCGGTCATATCTACACGTAGGGTAAGGCTATATTTTGGTATTGGAGCAGTAGGACAAGCAGCGCAAGAGCCATAACAAACTACACCAATTTCTTGATCGGCTGTAGCTACGGTTATACTACGGTTGTTGTTTGTAGCACACCCGCTAGGCACACTTTCATCTTTTCCCCACGCATTACCGTTTACAAACTTATACTCGTAGCTACCTGCATCTAGGTATGCAATGTATTCATATATAGTTCCGCCACCAATTGGGTACATTTGGGTAGTAGCAGGATTCCATCCTTGCACAGAACCTGCAAGATGAACGCCTTCAGCATCAACGGTACTAGTTGCCATATCTACTTTAAAACGAGTAAGGTATTTACCTGCCGGAGCATTACCTGCAAACTTAATAGCACCTATAAAAAGTGTATCATCAGCTGCGGTAGAGTCAAGCCAAATCCAACGGTTGTCGTTGGCGTTTGAGCCACTAGCTGCAACACGAGATTCGTTTGGAACAGTCTCTGCATCGCCCCAAGTGTTTCCATTCATAAATTTAAACTGGTATACTGCGTTGGCAGGTATGTTTACAATTATTGAGTAGATGTTGGTAACGCCTTCTTGGGTTAGCATGGTTTGATCAGGCTGCCAATCACTACTAACGCCAATTTCGCTTTGAAAATCGCCTGCTATATGCACGCCATTTGCAGAAACTGTTTGCCCTGTCATATCAACAGCAAACTTAATTTTTCCGGCATTGGCCAAGCCAAATGCCAAAAGTGAGACTAAAGAGAGTAAAAATAAACGTTTCATAATTATCTGGTTTTGTTTTATTGTATATATGGTGTTTAAAAAACTTTATGGACAACCTGTTTTTGCTTTTTCCAACTCATCACACCTATCAGCATTGGTGGTGTAGCTGCCTTTTCGCACAACAAACTCAATACGCAGTATTGTTGTTCCGCTAGGTATGTTTAGTAATCTGCTGGGTATAAAGCTTAATTTAAAACGACCGTCGTCTTGCTTTTTCATTTGCAAGCGAGGGTTTAGGTGTACTTCCAAAAACTTCGATGCTTCGTAGGTGCCTCCCAAATCGTCAAATGCGCGTATGTGTACATAACAATCGTTAGCATCAAGATTTTGCATAGTTGTCTTTTCTTCTTTAGGATTATCGTAGTAGATGGTAGTTACTTCATCTAGCAAAACCGTTTGAGGCACGTTGTATATAACGCCTCTCTCTGTTTTTGGAGGATCAACGGTAAGCACTAAGTCTTCAGTTTTAAAATCAGGATCACCAAAACCTCCACCGTCTTTTGGTTTCACTAAAAACGATATTCCTTTTGAATATACTTCTGATGCTGTTACGCCATAAAACTCTGTGGGTATCATTTCGTAATACCATACACGAGGCCCTTTAAGGCTATCGCGAGTCATTTTAAGAGTATCGTTAGAGTTTTTCCATGCTTGTGCACCCACTCCATTTGCCAAGGGATGGCCGGCAGGGTGTTCGGCAGGCAACCACGTCCAAATATAAAACGGCCCTTTAACAGTATCCATTGATTGGTTGGTGGTTTTAGAAAGATCAACGTACAAACGCACGGTTTTGGTAACGTCTGTTGGTGATGGGTCTATCCATGCTGTTTGTGCATAGGTTTGCACGCCGCATATAAGTAGTATCAGTATGGCAACTATTTTCTTCATGGGTTATTTCCTTTCAAACTCTAATAGGTAAGAAAATACTGCATCAGTACCGCAGTTTATGGTTTGCTTTATTTTTAGCCTTTTATCGGTGGTGCGTATGGTTGCTCCCAGTGGCAAGTCGTCTGTTCCGCCGCCTGTATAGGTTAAAATAATTTTTGTAGGGTAGTTATTGTTGTCAAACGCCCATGTACCACTACTTCCAAAGTGTGTTTTGGCTACGCCTGTATTATCACTAGTGAAAGTAAAATCGGTATTAAAGGTAATATTGGGCATGGCTGTACCCGTAGCATAAAAATCGGTTATATCGGCCGTTTCTTTCACTAGCGATAATTCATCTACCTGTGATGCTTGCACCAACACCCACGATGCAGCCAAACCTTCTATTTTGCTTGGCGCTTCCTCTAATGTTTTATCTTTTTTACATGCTGAAGCTAGTAGTAGTAGCCCTGCCATAAAAAATATAAGTATATGTTTCATATCTGTTGCTTTTTGTGGTGTTACTTTAATTAATTGCAACCCCCTGTTGGGTTCATGCTAAACAATGATGTTTTTTCTTCAATAGGAAACTGTATTAACATCCCGTTACAATTCCAATTTGCCGTGCGTATGGTAATTGCTTCTCCGTTTGCACCTCTGCGTTTTAGGTCTTGTACTCGGTTTCCTTCGCACATTAATTCAATCCTGCGCTCGTATCGGGCAGCATCAATAATGGCTTGGGGCAATGCATTTAGGGCAAGTTGTTTGTGCCCTGCGCCATAGGCTCGTTTACGTATTTCATTAACATCGGCTATTGCGGTGCTTAAATCCTGATTGCTTTCGGCCAATGCCTCTGCACGTAAAAGCTTAAGCGCGGTAAGGTGTACGTAAGGTACACTAGCCCAATCAAAATCAAATTTTGCTGAACCGTAGTACTCATTGTTTCCTTGTCCTTCGTTAAAGATACGAACTAAACTTTTACGTTTATCCAATGTATCGCCAACAATAGTAAAATATAAATCGGCCGAAAGACGAAGCGCGGGATTGGGATTATTATCTGTGCGGTAATTTCCGGTGAAGTCTTTTGCTCTATTATCAACGTTTGAGGTTGATACAAACTTAAATATGGTTTCTGTTGATGAGTCGGGCTTGACAAAGCGATTTATTTGGGCTGTATCGAAACTGTATTTACCAGTATTAATTACATCGTTGGCCAACTGCGCTGCATCAGCAAAGCGATTCATTTGGAAATATACACTTGCCAACATGGCTTGTGCTGCTTGTTTATCAGCATAGTTGCCGTTGGTGGTGGGCAGGTTGTTTACCGCGTATTCTAAATCGCTAATTATTAAATCGTATACTTCTTTTACACTTGCCCTTGCTTTTGGCTCGGTAGTGGGTGTTGTGCGAATAACTATACCCGGGTGAGAGTTATCAGACGTGTAGCCGTAGGGTTGTGCCCATAGTTTAACTGTTTCAAAGTGTGCTAAGGCACGTAAAAAACGGCTCTCGGCTAATAGTTTTTGGCGTAATTGTGCATCTGCATTGGGAAATCTATCCAGCTGATATGCAATAACATTGGCTCGGTTTACTATTCTATACAAATCGGTATACACGTTTTTGGTTGTTCCGTTAAAAAACAAAACCGCACGGTTGTATATCTCTTGGTAATCGTTATTGCTGGGTGGATTAGCTTGGTCGTCGCTTAATAAGTCATTAAAAAGCTGTGTCCTTCCGCCCATAGTATTGGCAGCCACATCGTATATGGCGTTTAATACAGGCACTAAATCCTCAGGTGAATTAATAGCGTCTTCTTCAAGGGTGGCTCCCTCTGGCTCTATCTCAAGCATTTTTTTGCACGATACTGAGCTTATGGCAACTATAATAGCTATAATGTATATGTTTAGCTTTTTCATTGTTTTTCCCTCCTTAAATTAAAATCCAACATTAATTGCCAAACTAAACGTACGCTCTTGTGGTGGCGTTAAGTAGGATATTGCCGAACCTGCCAAGTTGCGCGTTTGGTTGTAATTATCCTGCGTTGGCTCGGTATCTCTTGATACTTCAGGGTCTAAACCTGTGTAGCGGGTAAGTAAAAATAGATTAGTGGCAATAAGCGTTACACGCATTGATTGCACATTTATGCGTTTTGTAGCTGCACGGGGTAGGCTATACCCAAACGTTAAATTACGCAAACGCAAATAGCTTCCGTTTTCCAACCATTGTGTAGTATTAATCCACGGTGTAGTTGATCCGTAAGTTTGTGTATTACGTGTAAGTCGGGGATATGTTGCTTCGTCGCCCGGAGTTTGCCAACGATCGAATATACGGCTATCCATATTCCAGTCGGTTACTACACCATTTTGACGTTTCGCCGATGACTCGTAAATATCATTTCCTACTACAAATACAAACAAGAAACTTAAATCGAAGTTTTTGTATGAAAAATTATTGGTAATACCTCCCACAGCTTTTGGCAATATATTACCTACCGGCACACGGTCGGCAGGATCCCAAGTGTAGGTTTCTTTTCCTGTTTTATCTAAGTATACCGGTAGGCCTGATTGTTGGTCGATGTGTGAAAAACGTACCAAATAATTTGTTCCCAAAGGTTCGCCAACAATAACACGAGTATCGTTTGTTCCCCCGCTTACGGCATCTTCAGAATAAACCCCAAGGCTTGATACTTCGTTTATGTTGCGGGCAATATTAAAATCGGTACTCCATTTAAATTTACCCACCAAGTTGCGCGATTTGAAACTAAACTCGATACCTTGATTACTTATCGAACCTACGTTCTCCCAATAGTTTGTAAAGCCTGATGATGGCGGTATAAACAGATAGGTAATAACATCGTTGGTTTTTTTAGAGTATAAATCAAGTGTTAATGTTAAACGATCTTTAAACAATCCCATTTCTACACCCACATCAACGTTGTTTGATGTTTCCCAACGGAAGTTTTCGTTGCGTATTTGTGTTTGATAAAATGTTGGCTGATTGTTATATCTTATTTGATTTTCTGGTGGAGAAAACAAACCAAACCTTGCATTTGAAGGCATATTGTTTGAGTTGCCCGAACGACCATAACCTGCACGAAGTTTTAAGAAACTTATAGATTTATGGTGTTTTAAAAATGCCTCGTCAGAGATTACCCACGCACCAGATATTGATGGAAATAAACCCCAGCGGTAATTTGCTCCAAAACGTGATGAAGCATCAGCGCGCAAGCCTGCTTGCAAAAAGTATTTCTTTTTGTAGTTGTAGTTTGCCCTACTGAAATAGCCCAAAAACGACCACCTATCCGAAGGGTTTTTAGTACGTGTAGCTGTCATAGGCATCTCTTCATTATAGAAGGGAGCGCGCATATCTTGCGCTTCAACTTTTGAGCTTTGGGTGTAAGAGTATTGATACTCGTGACCCACTAAAACAGCAATTTCGTGGTCTTCTTTCAGCGTTTTCATGTAATTGGCCGAAAGAGTGTAGTTGTAGTTACTTACCCAAACAGTATTTCGTTCAGAACGACCAGCATTGTTGGTATTGGTAATAAGACGACTTTCCCATATATCGTCGTTCAAATCCATATAGTCGTAACTGCCCTGTGCTGTTACTGTAAGCCCTTTGGCCACAGTATAGTCTAAGCCCATTCCGTTTATAAAACGTTTTTCAAGCGTACGCCAAATTTTGTTTTCGCGTTGCGCTACTGGATTGTTGCCTATACCCGCACCACGAAACCAAGAACCATCAGTATTTTTTATAGGATAGATGGGCAATGCGGTAGACATTGCTGCACCCAAGCCACCACTCCATGCCGCATCAACACGGTTGTTTTGCCCGCGAGATACTGAACTGTTTACACGTAGTTTAAGGTTTTTTGCAAGGTTGGCATCTAAATTTAATCGAACAGAACTACGCACGTAATTGTTGCCAATTATAAATGTACCGTTATCATCGTGCGTAAAGTTGGCTAAAAACGATAAGTCTTTGCCTCCTTTTGCTACACCAAAGTTGTACATCTGTTTCATGCCCACACCCATAGTTTCATCCACCCAATTGGTGCCCGGCATACTATCTACCTGATTCCAAGTTAAACCGCCTGTTAATGGTGCACGACCCACTCCGCCATCATTTTCCCAAGCTTCTTGCAACATTTGCACATATTGGTCTTTGTTCAGCATATTGGGCCTACGTGTTGGGGTAGAAATACCTACACGAGTATTGAACGTAAATTTCCAACCCGGTGTATGTGCCCTTTTGGTAGTAATAAGTATTACACCGTTTGCACCACGCGCACCGTAAATGGCATTTGCCGCAGCGTCTTTTAATATTTCTATCGACTCTATGTCTTCAGGGTTTAAAAAAGCTAAAGGGTTGTTATTCATACCTCCGCTATTACCGCGCAAGGCAATATCCTGTGTCATTGGTATACCGTCAATAACATACAAGGGATCGCCGCTGGCACTAATAGAAGCCAAACCCCTAATACGCACTACCGTTGGCGAACCCGCCAAACCACTACCTGTGGTTATTTGTACACCGGGGGCTTTACCTTGTATTGCCGCCTCAAAGCTGGGAGCAGGCATATCGGTAAGCTCATCACCATCTAGTTTTGTAATAGAGCCTGTAAGGTCGCGTTTACGCTGTACACCGTATCCTACTACTATAGTTTCTTCTACTTTAGCAATGTCTTCGGCTAGTTTAATGTTTAGTGTGATTTTTTGACCCGCAGCTACAGTTACTGTTTTTGTTTGGGTAGAATAACCCACATAGCTTATGCGCAGGTTGTAGGTGCCTGCTTTTGCCAGCCTAAGACTATAGTTACCGTTAATATCTGAGGCAACACCTTCTTTGGTTTCGTTGGTAATAATGGTAACACCATAAAGCGTTTCTCCTGTAATGTCGTCGCTAATAGTACCCACTATTGTTTGCCCCAATGCCGGCACCACCCCTACAGCAAAGGGGAAGAGCAACAACAGAAGAACTTTAAAGTAGAGTTTTTGCATAGTATCTGGTTTAAAATCAGTTGAGTAATTATTTACTTAGTATTAGTTTTTGGGTAGTTGCAATGGTTTGCCCTTGAGCTTTTAGCAGGTAAATACCTTCTTTTAACGCTCCGTTTGTTGTTAAATCAAGAGTAAGGGCATTGTTGCCTTGTTGTAGTTTCATTTCTCCCCAGTTTAGCACTTCTTTTCCGCCCATATCGTACAGGGTAAGTGAGGCCGTTTGCGCTTGGGTACTATTTATTATTACACTTATTTTATCACTGGCAGGGTTTGGGTATACTTCTATTTTTTGGCTTTTACCGTCAATTTCTTGTACGCTTATATTATTGCCCAGTGTAAAGGTTTCTTTGTACTCAGGTAGTTTTTTGCTGGTGTATATGCGGTATTCGCCAGGTTTTAGCAAAATGCCGTTTTGGGTATTGGTTACTGTTAACGAAGAGTTGCTAAAATACTCGTACCAAACGCCTGTATACTGAAAATCAGGGTTAATGGTTTGGTCGTTAACATCAAAGTTGGCCATCACTATCACATCCATACTGCTATGGTTTAGGCGTATTTTTTTAGCTTTGCTGCCACTACCTGCATCTAGCTGAAAATTATTGGTGCTAAATGCCTCTTCGGTAGTACGTAATTTTAGTATTGCTGCCCAAATGTTTAGCAATTTGCGACGGTTAGTATTGTTATAATAATCCCAACGGATGGGTTTGGGTGATGTACGGCAGTCGTTGTTTATAGTTCCGTCTTCGCAACGGTTTAAGGCAAAATCATAACCCATTTCGCTAAACTGCCACATCATTTTAGGGCCGGGTATCGAAAAGAAAAACACACCGGCAGCTTCCATACGTGCCAAGGCTACGTTTAGCGATTTTACGTTGTGCGATGTATTGGTACTATTACCAAATTGAAGGTTTTTATACATCAGCCTTTCCTCGTCATGGCTTTCCATATACGATAGCAGGCCTGCTTTTGAGTATCCTCTTGTTTTATAGCTTGCCGAGCTTACATCAGCAGTGTAGCCCAGTGTTAGCTCATTAAAATCATGGTTAATATTGCCCCAAAGTAAAAAACCTCTGTTGGCAAGTTCTACTTCTTCACTATTATCAGCAAAATGCTCTAATATCATTATGGCTTTGGGGTTTACACTCCATACTGTATTGCCTATGTTTTGCAGTATATTTATACGGCTTTGGTCGTATGCGCCCCATGCACCAATGTTTCCTAATGTGTTTTTTTGCGTATAGCCTTTTGATAAGTCCATACGGTAGCCATCAATACGGTACTCTTGTACCCAATACTTAAATACTCTTTCAGCCCATAAACGGGTAACATAGGCCTCGTGGTTATAATCGTAACCCACATTAAAATCGTGTTTGGCATCGCGGTTAAACCAAGGGTTGTCATAAGCTGGTTTGCCGTATTGTCCCGCATTAGCATCAAAATACATTTGTACCTGAGGGTTTTGCCCAAAAGAGTGGTTCATGGCTATATCCAACACTATGGCTATGCCTTTGCGGTGGGCTTCTTCAACCAGTTTTTTAAAGGCATTACGTGTACCGTAGTATTTATCTAACGACATAAAAAAGGCGGGGTTATACCCCCAACTAACATTGCCTTCAAACTCCATTACGGGTAAAAGGTGAATACAGTTAACTCCTAGTTTTTGTAGATAGCCCAACGAGTCCATTACCGACTTAAAGGCGTGGTCGCCAACAAAGTCGCGCACCAAAAGCTCGTATACCACTAATTTTTCAGCCGTTGGAGGTGTAAAGTTTATGGTATTATCCCAATTGTATTGTGGTGCATCTGTTTGAAAAACAGAAACTACACCTGTGGTTTTACCTTGTGGGTATTGCCTTTCGGCAGCAGGATAAACTGCTTCAGGAATATAAGAATCGTTCCAAGGGTCAAGTACTTTTTGACAATAAGGGTCGGCATAGCGTGCCAACTCATCGTTTACTAAAAACTGATAGCCATACTCTTTACCTGCCGTAAGCCCGTCAATCTGTATCCACCAAATAGAGTCGTTGGTAGCTTTTTTCATCAAATATTTAGGGTCTACCTGCCAATTGCTAAAATCGCCAAAGACATACATAAAGTCTTTACCCGGCGCTAACGATTGTATTATTACTGTAGTACTATTAATATAGTTAACCCCCAATTGCAAACCTGCGGGTGGGTTTTGCACTACAGGGTTGCCTTGCACTACAAAGTATGTTGTATCGTATGCTTTTAACGCGCCTTTGGTAACCTCAGTAGTTAGTTCGTATTTACCCACTGCGGGGGTAGTATATGTATAATTTAAAGTGGTGGCTGATGGTTCTTCAAAAACCAATGTGCCGTTTGAAAACAGTTTTATATTGGCGGCTTCTGATGCCAGTACACTTACCGAAACATTATTACCTTGCTTGGTAATTGACGGTGTTTGGTTGGGACTGGTAAATGTAGCAGCAAGACCGGCTGTATATAAATTAACAAAAATATCTGAGCCATCGGTTGAGCGACCTACGTTTGTGCCTGCAGCATCTCTAAAAACAAAGGCAAGTCGGGTTACTGTTTCACCCGAAGGAACGCCATAAAAATCACGAATGCGGTAAGATATTTGGTGTTTATTGTTACCAATATTGGTCATCTTCACCTTATTATCTACAGTGCCCCAATTACCTTGTACATATTTCCAATCGGTTGGC
>MDTD01069486.1_pt1 | contig 16383 bp, 15 predicted proteins | sample 811221 | NCBI WGS metagenome assembly MDTD01 (sample SAMN05326646, study PRJNA326480) | marine metagenome | isolation source: seawater | place: Pacific Ocean: South West | collected 2011 | reverse complement strand
GTTAGAATTTTTCTCAAAGGGAAATAAATGTTAAAAAGATTAAGAGGTTTATTCTCAAATGATCTGTCCATTGACTTGGGTACAGCTAATACCCTCGTTTATGTAAAAGAGAGGGGAATAATCTTGGATGAGCCATCAGTAGTGGCGATTAGAAATAATCAAGGTCAAAGAACAGTAGTTGCTGTTGGGGTAGAAGCTAAGAAGATGTTAGGACGTACACCCGGAAATATTACTGCTATCAGACCTCTCAAAGACGGAGTAATTGCAGACTTTCAGGTTACAGAAGAGATGCTTAAACACTTTGTACAAAGAGTACATGAAGACAGCTTCGTAAGACCTAGCCCAAGAATTCTAGTATGCGTGCCATGTGAATCTACACAAGTTGAAAGAAGAGCCATAAGAGAGTCAGTTCTAAAAGCAGGAGCCAGAGAAGTGCGTTTGATAGAAGAGCCCATGGCAGCAGCTATAGGTGCAGGCTTACCTGTTGAAGAAGCCAGTGGCTCTATGGTTGTTGATATTGGTGGTGGAACAACTGAGGTTGCTATTCTGGCTTTGAATGGTGTTGTTTATGCTCATTCTTTGAAGGTTGGAGGGGATAAATTAGACGAGTCTATCATATCTTATGTTAGAAGAAATCAAGGTGTTTTATTGGGAGACGCAACAGCTGAAAAAGTTAAGCACATTATCGGAACTGCTTCCCCTGATTCTGATGTGATTGAAATGCAAGTAAGAGGAAGAAATTTAGCAGAGGGGATACCAATAACTTTCAATATGAATAGTAAACAGGCTTATGATGCAATGTTAGAGCCTCTGTCGTCGATCATTCAGGCTATCAGAACAGCTCTAGAAGCATCTCCACCTGAGTTAAGCGCAGATATTAGTGAGCGCGGTATAGTATTAACTGGAGGCGGAGCTATGCTTAGAGACTTAGATGTCCTGATCTCTAGCCAAACAGGTTTGCCAGTGATTGTTGCTGAGGATCCATTAACTTGTGTTGCCAAAGGTGGTGGTAGTGCATTAGAAATAATGGATAAGTACGATATTGATCTCCTATCTACAGAATAATAAATTTAGATATTATTACTGATACTCTCAGGGTATTATCTATCTATGCTCAAGAGAGAACATAAAGTATCGAATATAAGTAGCGAGGCCATCTTTGCCATACCTGCTATGAAACCTGCTAGAGTTATTTTTGCCTCAATCTTTTGCCTTTTTCTAATGATTACTGATGTCAGATATGAATCTGGATCTTTCATTAGATCGCTCAGTCATGATCTTTTGAAACCAGTATCTTATATAACTCAACTTCCTATTTATATTTCACAAACTTTCAAAGTTCTCTTTACCTCGAGAGCTCAACTTGAACTGAGAGTCCAATCATTAGAAGAAGAAAATCTTAAACTTAAAGTTACCAATCAGTTTATGGAGAAGCTCTCAATTGACAATAGTAAGTTAAATTATTTGTGGTCATCTACTAATGTTGATAAAGAAAGGCTTTCAATTTCTAAAAAGAATTTTTTATCTCCCAATGAATATCAGCCACTTTTAGTTCTAGATGTAGGAAAGAATCAAAGTATTAAAATTGATAATGCTGTTATTTCTGGACAAGGATTAGTAGGAAGAATAAATAATATTGGCTTCACCACTGCAGAAGTGATGCTTGTTCAAGATGTGAGATCTTCAGTGCCTGTAATTTCTGGTGACACGTCGTTACATGCTGCTCTCGCAGGGAAGGGGCTTGGAAGAGACGGTGAACTGAAATTTATAAAGAAGACAGCAAATTTTATTGTAGGAGAGAAAATCTATACTTCAGGTTTGGGTAAAACCTTTCCTGAAGGCATTCTGGTTGGAGAAGTGGCTTCACTTATTGACCCCGTAGACAGTAAGTTCCTAAAAGTTTACGTATCTTTTTACTCTAATCCAATTAATCAAGACTACTTTCTCATACATAAGCATGAATAGATTAATTAAAAATAAATCATGGATCTATCTTTCTTTATTTCTTGCAGTGGTTATAGACCTTTATTTCTTTCCTGAATCGATACTCTTTTGGAAGCCTTTATTAACCTTGTTGGTATTAATTTATTGGAATATGGCATTACCAGATAAAGTAGGTATATTTGAGGCATTATTTTTTGGATTGATAATGGATCTGTTAAACGGATCTATACTGGGTTTACACGCAATACTCTTTGTATTGATTACATATATATGTCAACGCTTTTTTTACCAGTTTAGAGTTTCTCCGATTTGGCAACAATCGGCGATTCTTTTTTTTCTTTTCTTTATTTTCAAAATGGCATTTTCTTTTGACTACTTCAGTTCAAATCCCGGGTTCCATGTATCGGATAGTTCTTACATAACTAATACATTTATTTTTGCTATTACCTCTTCTTTATTTTGGGCACCAATTTTTTTCAGTCTGCGAGAACTTAGAAGAAGGAAAGTGAAATTTTAAGACTAAAATGAAAAAAGTATTTACAGTTTCATTATGGATAGTCTCAATTTTTTTGGCTTTATTGCTATCCATTTCATTTGCGTTAACGCAAAAAGAGTTTAATTCATTCTTATTGAAATCTTATCTAGATAGTGAGCCTACCTTCAATATTGAAGAAAGTAACTGGCACCCTCTAAAACCTTCAATATTGTTGGGTTCTTTCGAGTCAAAAGCACAATCCTCATACATATCTGCTGATGAAATACAATTAGAGTTTTCTTTTATGAGTATTTTTAGAGGTAAATTTATATCAAGATTGAGCATCAATGATATTGTTATACAGAATCAAAATTTCGAAAAAGATCGTGATTTACTCAGCTTATTTGGCTCATTAAAGACTATTGAAGAATTAAACATCAATAATCTCAAAATTAATCTACTAGATGGCTCAACCTTATTTAATTTGTCCTTGCACTCTTCATTCGATGAAAGGGGGCCTAAACTAAATCTACATTTAAAGGATAAAGAAACAAATACTCTTGAGGTAGGTATTCTTTCAAATGAGAATTCGAATGGAGAGTTGGTAAAAGGGTATATTCAAACTAATAAATTTTTAATAGATAAAACCATAATAAATTTGGTCTGTAAATTATGTCAATTCAGTGGTGAATTAAATACTGATTTATATTTTTCTTTCTTTCGTAATAAACCCCTAAGATTTGAGGGAAATTTGGATTTTCGTTTAGATAAAGAAGTCTTGAGTGTCAATTCAATAGCCTCAAGCTTTCGGTTAAAAGATCATATTGATAATTATTTGCAGATAAGTGCAATTTTAAATAAAGACAATAAATTAAAAGTTCCAGATTTTTTTGTAAATCTCTCTGGAAAATATACGAAATTAATTTTTCCAAAATTCATACTTTCCAATAGTAAGTTGACAGATATTATACTTAAGCCCCTAGGGTTAGAACTGGATTTAGATGGACTTTTAGAAGATGTATCAATAAATCTAGACTCGAACAAAGAAATTCTCACTGCTACCCTGCAAGATTTGAAATTCAAACATACTTCTATAGAACTAGAAGGATTAAATGGACAGTTATCAGTCTTCATGGATAAAGCACAGATAGCACTCGATACACCTTTGTTGAGTGTTTCGACCCATGGTTTTTTAGATCAAAATTTGGAATTCTATGACTTTAATTCTTTTTTGAATCTAAATTTTTCGAAAAACAATATCGAGTTGATTCCTTCTAGTTTTTTTGCAGTTCTGGATAAACAGAGAGTAGAAGGATTATTATCTATTTTGAATATTCCGACTAAAGGTGCTGGAGATATTAGTTTAAGGATAAGTAAGAAAAAAATAAATGAAAAATCTGCTCTGTCACTATTTCCCAACACAGATTATCTAGCTTCAACAAAGAAAAGTATTGATTCGCTAATTGAAAGTGGTTTTTTTGAGGACCTAAATATTATATATAGAGGTCCAGTAGATGGAAGATATATCGATAATTCAAGTTCCTTCATAATGCAAGGCTCTGGACGAGATATCATTATCAATCTTAATGGATACAAAATTTCTAGTATTGATACAAACTTTTCTGTTAATAATTTTAATGTAAATGGAAAAGTTACCAATGGTGAATTTTTCGGTTCTAAGGTTTTAGCAAGTTTTAATACACATCAATCTGAGGCAGGCTTATCTCTTGACATAGATGGAAATTCTTTTGGCCCGATTTCTTCTTTGGTTGAGTCAATATCTCATAAATTCGGAAAAATAACCTCTGGAGGATTCCATAAAACAAATTTTTATTACAGTTCTCCTATTGAGTACGGGTTATCCTTGCTAAGCAAGAAATCTAGATTAGAAGTAAACTCAGATATAGACAAGGGCGAAATTAATTTACATGACCTAGGTTTTGAATTTCAAAATATATATTCTTCTTTAAATTATAATAGCGTTGATGGTTTTCAAGAGGGATATTTTTCTTTTAAGCTAAATACTATTCCTCTAGTTTTTGAATTAAATCAGGAAGGTAAAACTAAAGATTACACTTTTTTTAAATCAGACAAACCTATCCAGATTAATAATTTATTGCCAATAAGTATAAGAGATGCGGCTTCTGGCTCTTCAGCTACATTAATACAAATTGCTGTTCCATCTTTGATAAGAGGTCAAAATATAAAGAGATCTTTCATAAATGTTTCGTCTGATCTTTTGGGAACTGAAATCAATCTACCAGAACCTTTTTTCAAAGTTAAAGATGATCCTTCTGAATTAAGCCTAACCGTTTACCCCCCGTTTTCTAAGCAGATCTCAAGTCTTCGTTTTAAGCTTGGAGAGATTTTTAGGGGAAAATTTAATCTCTCCAATGAGGTAACGGAGGGTTTCATTATTGCAGGTAAGGAAAAACAATCTATTAACATTGAGAGAGGTAAGATTTCTTTGATAGGGAATATTAAAAGGCTGGATTTAAGTATTTTTAATTCATTTGAGAAAGCTATTAATACAAAAATAGTCGATTTAGATATAAAAAAATTGGAGATCAATAAAATAATTTTGTCTGATTTTTCTTTACCTAGAACTTTGGTGAGATCAAAAAATTCAAAGCAATTTCTTGAATTGTTGGTTTCTAATCGCAACTTAAAGGGTAGCTTTTATATTCCCAAGATAATTAATCAAGTTCCAATAATAGATTTGGATTTTTTAAACTTTAACTTATCTCAGTTTAACAATGCTCCCTTTGCTGATGCTGACAATAATTTGTTACCTCCTTTGAAGTTTAAAACAAATTCTCTAGTGATTAATTCCGTTGATTATGGAAACTGGGCTTTTGATTTATTGTCTTCTAATTCAGCTTTTTCTTTAGACAACATCGAAGGAACATTTGGAAAATGGGGACTAACGAGAAATAAAAATAATATTTCAAGGTTAAAAATTTTTAAAACTGAAAATAATTGGAGGACCACTATAGAATCCAAAATTTACTCCGGCTCTCCCGAAAAAGCCTTTAAACAAATAGGAATAGATCCAAATTTTGAGATGGATACTATTTCGGTTGAAACTAATTTGTCTTGGCGTTCTTTGCCCTGGCAATTTGACTATGGGATGATGACTGGTGATATATCCTTAGATATTGAAGGACTATTGATCTTCAATGGAGAGGATTTACAGGCTCAAAGTAACATTTTAAGACTTCTGAGTATATTTAATATTACCGACTCCTTTGAGAAAGTAACAAATTTAGATTTCAGAAAATTATATAAATCAGGTTTTAGCGCAGATAGTGTAAAAGGAAATTTATTAATTACCAAAGACTTAATTAGATTGAACAAACCTATGATATTCAAAAGTGGATCTAGTGAATTTAAATGGGAAGGAGAGATAAAAAGAGATAAAACAGGTAACCTTCACGATCTTGATTTAGAAGTAGTCATGACTTTACCCCTAAGAGATTATCTTCCTGCTTACGCTTTTTTGTTAGGGGGGCCTTTAACTGCTGGGGTTGTATATATTGCAGGTAAAGCCTTCGAAAGAAACTTAGATAAATTAAGTTCTGGATCTTGGACTGTAAAAGGAAGCTTAGATGAACCGAAGACAGAATTTAATGGTTGGTTCGAACAATAAATTATACTACTAGATTGTAGTTCGCCTTTCTTTTGATGAGGGAATATGAAGATCTAGTCTGTATTTTGTGATAGTTCTTCTAGATAAAAGCACTTTAAAATTGTGCTGCAATGCTGCTTTTATATTTTCATCACTGAATGGATTCGATTTATCTTCGTTTAAGATTATTTCCTCAAGAAGGTACTTTAGTTCCTGACTAGTTACATCCATACCTTCTTTATGTTTATTAATTCTTCTCTCAAGTAAGTCCTTTAATGGAATCACCTGGTTAGGCAACTGAATGTATTTATTTCGCACAATTCTAGAGATGGTTGAAGTACTAATGTCTAGCTTCTCAGCAATTTCTTTGTTTGATATGGCTCTCTTTCCTGACTTTCCATTTAGGAAATTTCTTTGAGATTCAACTATAAATTGTGAAACGACTAGGAGTGTTTGCTGCCTCCTTTCAAGGCCTTTGAGAAAGGATTTTGAATCATTTACTTCATTTTTTTTTGAAGATTCAACTTTATCTCTAATTTTTTTTAATAATTCTTTTGACATAAAGTCATCATTCAACATCACAAACCAACTATCTTCTTGCTTATAAGCCATGATATCTGGTCTTATATAATTTTTAGATATTTCACCAAAGCTTCCTGCAGGATTTAAAGAAAGTTTATTAAGATTCTTTAAAAGAATTTCAGATAGATTTTCTGGCTTTACTTTCTTCTCTAAAAGACTGATAAGGTTCTTTCTTAGACTTTCTTTCTCTGTATAGCTTATATCTAAGTTTTCAATTTGTACATTTAGAGATTCATTGATGTTTCTAAATGCACAACCTGGTGGGTCAAAATTTTGTATTATCTTTAGAACTTCTTCTATGTCTTTGTCTGAAATATCTGAATTAAAATCTTCCTTAATTATTTTTTTCACATCCTGAAATTCTAGCTCTGGATCAAGTCTTCCGTCTTTTTCTACGGAATCGATAAGAAATTCACCTATCAAATTTTGGATTGGGTCCAGAGGAGTGATTTCGAGTTGTTTAAAAAGATTTTCTTGAATAGTTGTATCTTCATTTTCTGAAAATGAACCAATAAAACCCCTCTCTTCAAATAAAATATTTTTATAAAGGTCTATTTTGTATTCGTCTTTAAAGTAAGCTAATTTCTTGTCTTCCTCATCAAAGTAATCATTTATTAATTCATTAAGTTTTGAGCTAATCTCAAATCCACTCAATGATAGTAGTTTAATTTGATTACTCAGGTTTGCAGTGATATTGAGCGAAAGTTTATGTTTTTGTCTTAATGTCTGTTTCATTATTCAACTGTAAAATTATTGCCAAGATAGACATCTTTTACAATTGGATCTTCAGCAATCTTCGATGGTTCTCCAGAGGCTATTATTTTACCTTTGCTTACTATAAATACTTTCGAACAAATATTCATCGTATCTCTTACATTGTGATCGCTTATCAAGACCCCAATATTCTTTTTGTTGAGATTTAGAATAGTATTTTTTAAATCCGAAACGGCAATAGGATCAATTCCTGCAAAAGGCTCATCCAATAGAATAAAGCTAGGATTAGATGCAAGCGCTCTAGCAATTTCTGTTCTTCTACGTTCTCCACCCGATAATTTAATCCCTTTTGTTTGAGAAAATTCTAGTAAATTAAATTCATGAAGAAGAGAATCAAGTGTTTCTTTTCTTCCCTTGTCATCTAAATCTTTTCTTTGTTCTAAGGCAGATACTATATTCTGTTCGACACTCATTCCTTTAAATATAGAAGATTCTTGTGGCAGATAAGACAATCCAAGTGAAGTCCTTTGCGAAACTGACAAATTACTCAGATCTTTACCTGATATGTTAATTTTTCCAGTTTCAGGTTTTATAAGTCCGGCAATCATATAAAAAAGAGTAGTTTTACCAGCACCATTAGGTCCAAGTAATCCAACAGTTTCGGTATTATCAATTTCAAAAGAAATATGATCTATAACAATTTTTCCTTGATAGCCCTTATGAAGATTTTCAACTCTAAGTTTCATGACTTGCTCTTAATTGTCGAGTTAACTGATCTTATTATTTTATTATTTTCAATATTGTAATGAATTAAATCTGCATGCACCTCAAATCCATCCTTATTTAAATATGCATCGCCTTCCATAATTAGTTCATTTTCGCTCGAAATCAAAGAAATTTTGTTTGCAAACCCTAAATCCTCAGAATCTTTATACTTTATTTGAATATCAGCTTGAGCAAAATCTGCTTTGTATCCGTCGCGAATGTAAATTAAGTTCATACCAATCGAGTTGACCTTGATGTTATTAAATACAGTCACTGCTTTTTTTCCAGTGCTTATCGAAGCCTTTTTTATTTCTACGACCAGTTCTTCAGTTTTAATATCTAAACTATTTTCCTTACTAAATATATAGAAATTTACGGAATCTTGAAATTCTAGTTTCTGCAAATCATGAAAATACGTAGCCTCAAAGGAATCAATATCTACAAAAGCCTCTCCTTTTTTGATTTCAACTTCTGGTCTCTTAATAAGATATAAATTTTTATTAAAGATTTGAGAATTCTTTCCATCAATCTTAACTTTTTGGTTTTCTACTGAGAAAACGAATAAAGGGTTTTCAAAAAATAAAGAATAAGATTGTTTTTGCAATTCACTAAAAAGAGGATTACTAAGTATGAAGAAGAAAACTACAAAAATTGCACCTTTGTAGAACTTCATCTTCAAATAATTCCCGCCTCAATTAGGTCATGCATTCTGATGATTCCAATTGGAACTTTTTTACTATCTATGACAGCGAGAGTATAAATTTTATTTTTTTGCATAATTTCCAAAGCATCAATGGCCAAAGATTCCTTTGAAATAATCTTAATCTCCTTCGTCATAAAATATTTAATTTTTTGAGAAAGAGAGTCCTTTTCACTATTTAAAGTCCTTCTGAGATCACCATCTGTAAAAATTCCTAACAACCTATTTTTATTTGTTACCAGTGCCACACCTAAGCCTTTCGAGCTTATCTCAATCAAGGTTTCAGACAGCGTTGCATGCTGGGAAACTATTGGCAATTCTTCACCTCTAGACATCAAATCATCAACTCTAGTTATTAATCTTTTTCCTAATTTTCCTCCAGGATGTGATTTAGCAAAGTCTTCACTATTGAACTTTTTTGCCTCCAGCAAAGCTACAGCTAGGGCATCACCAAGAGCAAGAGCTGCAGTGGTACTTGTAGTCGGAGCTAAATCTAGTGGACATGCCTCTTCCGAGATACCAGTATCTAGATTTATCATTGAGTTTTTTGCGATAAAGGAATTTTTTGATCCTGTGACAGAAAAGTACTCACATCCTACTGACTTAAGATAAGGCATCAAGCCTATCACTTCCTCGCTTTGACCGGAGTGAGAAAAAATAATTACAGCATCATTTTTACTTATTCCTCCGGCATCCCCATGTAGAGCTTCTCCAGCATTAATAAAACTAGAGGAAGATCCGGTGCTGGACAGGGTAGCTGAGACTTTTTTTGCAATATGCCCTGACTTACCTATACCAAGCGTAATTATTTTGCCTTTTGTTTTAAGTAATCTATCACAGACTTTGTTAAATTTGATGTTTAGGCTCTTAGCCAGTTCTTCTAAACCCTTTGCTTCAATCCTAATCGTTCGTCTTGCTGATTTAAGGTAATTATTTTGTTTCATAGTTATCAATTTATCTAATATGCAAAGTAAAGTGAAATGAAGTAAGCACTCAAGAAAAGTAAACTCAGAGTTAAACTCGCTTTTTTTTCTTTTTTGGAAATTAAGAAAATATAAGAAGCAAAGACAAAAGTTATAATGAAAAGTACCATTAATAGTGCTATCCATTCTGAATATGACCAACCTATTGACATCTCAGGTCTCATGAAAAGACCGGGGATAGCTAAAACACATAGTCCATTAAAAATATTAGAGCCTATTAAAGTTCCTGTAACAGTCTCATATCTTCCCTTTAATGCTAAAGAAATGGAGGCCGCGATTTCGGGTAGGCTCGTACCAATAGCCAGTACTGTGTAACCTATGAAAAGTTGACCTAAGTTAAACTGATCAAGAATTTGATTAGCTCCGTATGTGATAAGCCAGGCAGCAAAAACCAGAAAAACAAGTGAAAAAAAGAGTCTTAGTGGCACACCATCCTGATTAGCAATGGTTTCCTCTTGAATTTCTTCTGAAACTCCGTTCTTATACCAAAACAAGATAACAAAAAAGAGTGTTACCAACAAAACCAATGAAGACCATATACTGAAAGGTTTTAATGAAATAATTAGCCAAATAAGTAAGCTAGATAATAGCAATATTAAGAGATTACTTTGAACATTTGTGTCTTGTTTAATGCTAAATTTCCTGAGAGAGACAATAAACAACATAGAACCGAATACAAGAGATAAATTAGCTACATTTGAGCCAATAACGTTTCCTATTACCATCGAACCCTTATTTTCAATTGAAACAAAGAGGGTTGTTAACATTTCAGGTGCAGAAGTGCCGAAAGCAATAACTGTAGAGCCTATAAAAAATGGAGAAAAGCCGAATAGTCTTGCAGTAAGAACAGAATATTTCTCTAATTTTTCAGCGCTTACCCATATTAGGCCTATACCAAAAAATATTGCTAAAGTTGCAAGAATCATATTATTTTTTATTAGTCTTATTTAAGCCTGATGCCAGATGGTATAATAGTCATAAAACAATACAAATCATATTTATCTATTATGAAAGTTGTCTTCTTTAAAATCTTTTTTTTTATTAATCTCTTAATTTTATGCAATCATGTATCTACAAAACAGCTAACTGCGCATGAGTATGCAGAACAAACCCACAATAATATTATTGAAATCATTCAAACGAAAAACCAATTATTCCTAGAAAATCCTGACCTCTTTACCAAAGAAATAAGTGATGCTTTCAGTCCTATTGTAGATTTCGAGAGAATAGCTAGGAATGTAATGGGGAAATATGCCAAAGAGGCCACTTCCAAACAGATTGAAGCTTTTTCTGAGGCATTTGAGAAAAGCTTGTTAGACACTTACTCTAGCACTTTGGTAGAGTTTAAAGATGAAAAAATAAATGTGATACCTCCCGCTATAACAAAAAAATCGGCAAATAAAGCCAGGGTAAATATAGAGATAGTCACATCTTCTAATATCTATCCTGGAAGATATAGCATGTATTTAGATGATGAGAATAATTGGAAGATCATCAACATTGAAATAAACGGCATGAACCTGGGTAAGATATTTAGAAATCAATTTTATTCTCTTATGCAAAAAAATGCTGCTGACATCGATCTCGTTATAGAGAAATGGGTTGCGTCTGTTTAGATGGATAAATTACTTATTAGAGGTGGGTCAACTCTAAATGGTGAAATCTATGCATCTGGTGCTAAAAATTCAGCCCTTCCTATCTTAGCTGCATCTTTATTGGCTGATTCTCCTCTCAAAGTAGGGAATTTACCTCACTTAAATGATGTTACTACTATGCTTGAATTACTTGGTTCAATGGGTGTAGAAGTTATGTTGAGTGATGAAATGGAGGTTCAGGTAGACACTTCAAATATAAAAAACTTGAATGCTCGCTATGAATTAGTAAAAACAATGAGAGCCTCAATTCTTGTATTAGGGCCGCTATTGGCAAAGTTTCAACAGGCAACAGTTGCATTACCGGGCGGATGTGCAATAGGCAGTAGACCTGTAAACCTTCACATAGATGCAATGAGGGCAATGGGTGCGGAGGTCAACATAGAAGATGGGAATATAAAGGCATCGGTATCTGGTCGCTTAAAAGGTTCAAAAATACTATTTGAACCAGTTAGTGTGACAGGTACAGAAAACGTAATTATGGCTGCAACTTTAGCTGAGGGTATAACAATCATTGAGAATGCAGCAAGAGAACCTGAAGTTATTGACCTAGCTAATTGCCTAATTGCAATGGGAGCTGACATCAAGGGTGCAGGTACAGATGTAATCATAATTCAAGGTGTTGAAAGTCTAGAAGGAGCGAGTTTTAGTGTTATGCCAGATAGGGTCGAAGTAGGGACCTACCTAACAGCAGTTGCAATGACTGGAGGAAAGGTAAAGATTAAATCTGCTAAACCAGAGTATCTTTCATCTGTAATTTCTAAACTTGAACTCTCGGGTGCAATAATTACTCAGGGCGACGATTGGGTAGAAATATTTATGAGCAACAATAAACCAAATGCTACAAGTTTAACAACAGGTCCATACCCGTCATTCCCTACTGATATGCAGGCTCAATTTGTATCCTTGAATGCGATTGCTGATGGTAACTCTACCATTACAGAAACTGTCTTTGAGAATAGGTTTATGCATGTTCAGGAAATTGCTCGTATGGGAGGTAACATCACTTTAAAAGGAAATACAGCGGTCATAGCCGGTATAAACAGTTTGAAAGGAGCACCAGTAATGGCTACTGACTTAAGGGCTTCAGCCAGTTTAGTTCTCGCTGGTTTAGTGGCGAAGGGAGCTACAACTATTGATAGGATTTATCATATTGATAGAGGTTATGAAAGAATAGAAGAGAAATTGAAAATGCTAGGAGCAGATATAGAAAGAATTTCCTAAAAATTAACTATGAAAGATAATAACTCATTGATACTGGCTTTGCCAAAAGGGAGAGTGTATGAAGACTTCATACCTATTCTTCAAGAGTCTCAGTTTGCTATAAAAGATGATCAAAAAAAATCTAGAAAGATGTTGCTGGATACAAAACATCCGTTAGTCAAAGTTTTAATTATAAGGGGATGGGATATACCTACCTACATCACCTCAGGTGCCGCACATCTAGGTGTTGTTGGTAAAGACATTCTTATGGAAAAAGAAGAGGAAGAGTTTGTCGAGCTAGACGACTTATCTCTGGGAAAATGTAGATTATCTTTGGCTGGTCATGCTGATGTCCTCTCCGGATCTAGCAGATTAAAGATAGCTACAAAGTACCCTAATTGCTCAATGAAATTTATGAACTCCATAGGAATACAGGCAGAGATTATCTATCTAAATGGTGCTCAAGAAATAGCTCCTATACTCGGACTTTCTGATGCCATAATAGATCTAGTTGATACGGGAAAAACACTTGAAGAAAATGGACTCAAAGAAATTAAAACCATTGCAGATATTTCCACGAGATTAATTGCCAATAAAGCTTCAATTAAAACGAAGTCAACATTAATTAATGAAATTATGGAAGCACTTAAATAATGCCAATTTTCAATCAGCTAGATACAAAAGAAAGCTCATTCTCAAAAGGTTTTGATGCTTATTTATCAGAAAGGAATAAGGTATCTGGTGAAGTTTCTCAGTTGGTTTCGGAAATTATTTTTAAAATCAGGAGTAAAGGCGACCATGCCTTAAAGGATTTAACGAAAAAATTTGACGGCTTTGATTCTGATGTTTTTAAAATTTCTAGTAAAGAAGTTAATCAAATATTAAAAAGTTGCGATAAACATATTTTTAATTCTCTTGAGTATTCTTTTGAAAAAATTCTTAATTATCAATCGCGTTGTTTTGCCTCTTTGAATTTGGAGGATACTGATAATGAGATAACACGAAAGTTTAGGGTTATAGAATCTGTAGGTATCTACGTACCAGGAGGCAAGGCTTCTTATCCTTCGACTGTGTTGATGGGAGCTGCACCAGCGATAGCCTGCGGTGTAAGTGACATTTCAATTAGTTCTCCTGCTCAAAATGGAATTTTAAACACACTGACAATAGCTGCTGCAAAAGTTGCAGGTATAGAAACAATTTATAGGATTGGCGGAGCTCAAGCAATTGCTGCTTTAGCAATAGGAACAGATCAGATTTCAAAGGTCGATAAAATAATTGGTCCAGGTAATATATTTGTTGCTGAAGCAAAAAAACAGCTTTTTGGAGAAGTAGGTATTGATTCAATAGCCGGTCCTTCTGAAATTCTTATTCTTGCAGATAGCTCTTCAAATCCAGAAACAATAGCTTGGGATTTAATGGCTCAATCTGAACACGACTCAGATGCATCTGGTATTTTGATTTCGGATAGTGAAGAGATAATAGCTAATGTTAAAGAAATTATATCTGCTGAAATAGATTCCCTTGAAAGATGCTCCATTATTAAAGAATCAATCAGCTCAAATGGACTGATAATTAAAATCGATAATTTTTCTGAAGTTAAAAAGTTAGTTAATAAGATTGCTCCTGAACATTTGCATATAGCCTTTGATCATATGAATTATCAAGATGAAAATTCATTAATAGCGGGATTGATTCTAAAAGGTGAGAATTCAGCTAACTCCTTTTCTGACTATATTCTAGGCCCTAGCCATATACTTCCTACTAATTCTTCTTCAAGATTTAGCTCACCTTTATCGGTCGAGGATTTCTTAGTGAGTTATAGTTATATTTCACTTGATAGGGAAAAGAATATTAAAAAATTCAATGAGTATATTGACCACACTTCAAAGATAGCAAAAGCTGAAGGTTTAACAGCACATGCTATAGCTGCAGAGAAAAGATTTAAAAATTAGTCTGCCTGTCCGGTTATCAAAGATAAGTTTATGATATCCGGGCCTCTTTTCACCTTAAGTAGTATTTCCTCGCCAGGTTTGGACCTCGCAAAAGTTTTGTATAAATTATCATAAGAAGGGCTTTCTGAATTTATTGAATTGATAATATCACCCTTCAGAAGGCCACTTCTGTAAGCTGGACCATCCACTACTACTTCCGAAATCACTAGTTGACCTTTTCTTAAGAGATTTATCCTCTCAATGCTGAAACCTAACCAACCACGTCTTACTTCACCATACTGAATTAGGTCACTAATGATTTCCAGGGCATTTGTTGAAGGTATAGCCAAGCCTATTCCTTCTGAGCCTCCACTCGATGACCTGATGAGTGTATTAATTCCAATCAACCTTCCTTTTGAATCTATTAAAGCACCTCCAGAGTTACCTCTATTGATGGAAGCATCTGTTTGAATGTAATTTGAATAAGGATTGTCAAACTCTCTACCTGTTGCGCTAACAATTCCCATACTTACCGATTGGCCAAGTCCATAAGGATTACCTATAGCCAGAACGATATCTCCAATATTTACCTTATCTGAATCTTCAATTTCTATAGATGGAAATAATATTTCGTCATCTTGAATTTTTAAAACCGCAAGATCGGTTCCTTTATCAATGCCAATCAACTGTGCGATATATTTACGACCGTCGTAAAGTTCTGTCGTCACTCTTAGGGAGTTATCTCCAACTACATGTTGATTTGTTAAAACATAACCATCTGAACTTAGAATAACTCCCGAACCAAGACTTGTTTTTACCTGTCGTCCTTTAGTGTTGAATATGGAATTAAATCTCTTTTTAGTGGGTAATTGTTTATCTATAATTTGCGCGCTATAGATGTTTACTACAGCAGGTGAGGCTTTTTCTACTGCATAGTTGTAGGAAAAAGCAGCATTAATTAATTTATTCTTAACAGATTTTTCATCATTATCTAAAAGAAATGTCGAGAATATGAAACCTATTAAAGCGCCTGCAAGTGAAAAAATTGAAAAATTAAGTATTGATTTGGCTCTCATCATATATTTTTTGCTAATTGTTCTCATTATCAAACCATACAATACTTAAAATACATCGTAAATTTATAAACTTCTAGTTGAATATGACCGATGTAAGCATTAAAATGCGCCCGCCAGCGCAGTTATTCACCAAAAACGTATTAATGAGAACAGAGAGTTATAAAAGAACAGATATTGAAGAATCCTGGATCTTAGTAGATGCAAGAGGAAAAACTCTTGGTAGGTTTGCCAGCAAGATCGCAGACATTCTGTCAGGCAAAAACAAGCCTGAGTACACCCCAAATGCTGATTTAGGTGACTTTGTAATAGTTATAAATGCGGGTGAAATTAACGTCACTGGGAAGAAATTAGATCAAAAAATGTACTATAGGCATTCGGGTTACCCTGGAGGAATAAAATCTAAACCTCTGAGTAAAATTGTTGAAGAAACACCAACAGAAGCGGTAAAAAAGGCCGTTAAGGGTATGTTGCCAAAAAGCAAACTTGGCAGACAAATGCTCACTAAGTTAAAGGTTTACAGTGATGAAAATCACCCCCATTTAGCTCAAAAACCAATCATATTAGAACTATAGGAAAATAAATTGGAACAAATTATTACAGTCGGCAGACGAAAGAGATCAACGGCAAGGGTATTTCTCCAGAAAGGTTCAGGTGAAATAACTGTAAATAAGAAAAAACTAGAAGTTTATTTTGGAAGAGAAGTTGCTCAAATGGTTGTTAAGCAACCTCT
>MDTD01038040.1_pt1 | contig 16383 bp, 14 predicted proteins | sample 811221 | NCBI WGS metagenome assembly MDTD01 (sample SAMN05326646, study PRJNA326480) | marine metagenome | isolation source: seawater | place: Pacific Ocean: South West | collected 2011 | reverse complement strand
CGTCAACGTCGCTGAGAGCACCATGGCGCGGGAGGCTGATGGGGTGCTGAGGACCCTGGCGGGGCCCGAGATCGGCGTCGCCTCGACCAAGGCTTTCACGACGCAGCTCGTGACCCTTGCGTGCCTTGCGATCGTCAGTGGTCGCGCGCGCGGTGTGCTCTCCGACGAGCAGGCGGCGTCGCTCGCCAATGCCTTGACCGAGCTGCCGTCGCGGGCGGTCGAGGTGCTGAACCACGAGGACAAGGTCGCGGCCATCGCCGCCGACATCCAGGACGTCCGCGACGTCCTCTATATCGGCCGCGGGGCGAGCTATCCGATCGCCCTCGAAGGGGCGCTCAAGCTCAAGGAAATCTCCTACATCCACGCCGAGGGCTATGCGGCGGGCGAGCTGAAGCATGGGCCGATCGCCCTGATCGACGAGCATGTGCCGGTGATCGTCATCGCGCCTTCCGACGGCCTGTTCGAGAAGACCGCCTCCAACCTGCAGGAGGTGGCGGCGCGCGGCGGCCGGGTAATCCTGCTGACCGACACCAGGGGCGTCGATGCGCTCGGTGACTATGCCGCCTCGCATGTCGCCCTGCCCGAGGTCGATCCGTTCGTGGCGCCGATCCTCTACGCGATCCCCGTCCAGCAGCTCGCCTACCATGTGGCGGTGCTGAAAGGGACGGACGTCGATCAGCCGCGGAACCTGGCCAAGTCGGTCACGGTCGAATGAGGTTCGGCGGCGCCCGTTCCGCCCTGGCGGCGATCGTCGCGTCTTCTCTCCTGGCCGGGCCGGCGACTGTCCGGGCTGAGGGCGTAACGAAGGCCTGCCGCGACGCGATCGCCGACGCCGCGACCCCGCTCGGACAGGTCTATACGGTTATCAGCCTGTGCCAGGGGCGTACCAAGGCTGCCAGCCTGCGGGAGACGTTCTTTACGGCGATCGACCGCAAGGGACTGAGCCCCGAGCAGTACCGCGACGTTCTCGCCGCCTACTACATCGCGCTCGGCAGCACGTTCGAGGCCCATCCGACCTGCGATGACTCGGCGCTCGACGTCGCCGAGAGCGCACTCGAAGAGCATTTCCAGCGCATCGACGCCATGAACGAAGCCTGTGACTCTTCGGTGCTGCCCTAGCGCCGAGCGGATGGCAAGGTAGTCTTCGAAAGAATTCGGGTGCAGCGGGGGTGGACAGCACCGCTGCGGCCGGTCACGGTTAGGACATATCCTTTCGAGGTATCGGCTTCAGGGGGAAGGTCGAGAGGGATGGCGCGTACCGTCGGCAATTGGGAAGTGCCGGAAGAGGCGTTCTGCCGTGAGCCCACAGACTATTATCGGCCGGCGGCCCGCAAGACCATGGCGCGGGTCTGCGCCGACCTGTTCGACACCCACTATCTGACTCCCCTCTGTTTTCTCCATTCGCCGTTCCATCAGCGACGGCTTTACGACGGCGGCGATCTTCTCGGTGCGTTCCAGATCACCGCGCTCGCCCAGTCGAAGAAGACCGGGCAGAACTTCCGGCTGCGCCAGAAGGAACTGGCCGACCTGTTCGACCAGGTCGTCCGCACCTGTCGCGACAAGAGCAAGCTGTTCCAGAACCGGCGCTTCCGGGCGGCCGACTTTCCCCAGATCGTCGCCGAGATCGACGGCAGCGTCCGCAATCCGCAGGACCGGGGATTCGTGCTGAACGCCGTGCTGTCCTTCTACCTCGACAACGTCAAGTCGTGGCTGGCGAAGATGTACAAGGTCATCGCCCTCTACGACCCGGCCCTGGACGACGAGGTGGTGGCGCTGCTCGATTCACACCTGGCTGAGATGGTCGCCGGCCGGACGGCGCTGACCGAGCTGCTGGGCTCGGAGAGCGGCGTCGGCCAAGTGGCCATCGCGCTGATGGAGATTCACGACAGCCAGGACGACGCCGTCGACAAACCGAAGGTCGGCGACGTCGTGACGGGCGAGGGCACCGTCGCCGCCATCAGCGCGCTGGTCGCGACGGGCAAGTTCCCCGAAACGCGCGAGGCGATCGCCGATCACCTGCTGGCGGTGATGGACAGCTCGCGGCCGTTCCGCGCCAGCGATCGCGAGCCCGAGCTCGTCGCCATGCATGCGGTCTTCGAGCGGTTCCAGAAATGCGATCCCGAACTCCAGAGCCGCCTCCACAGGGCGCTCGGTCGGCGGATCGGGCAGGCGATGACTGTCGACAACATGTTCCGCTTCCGCGACACCGAGCCCGAGCCGGCGGCGCGCCTCGACAAGCTGCTGCTGTTCCATCGCTTCGCCACCAACGTCCACCAGCGCCAGGCGATCGAGGACGAGATCGACGTGATCTTCGAAGGTGATGGCCTCTACGACGGGCTCGTCGGCCGCGGCACCGATCTCGACGAGAAGCTTCGGATCTTCAGCAATCTCTATGGCGGCCTCGACAAGGTCTCGATCGAGACCTACCGCAAGCTGACGATGATGAAGGCCATCGCCCGTATGCAGGTGCGGTTCGTGAGGGAGTTCCGCTACTTCGAGACCATCTTCGAGAACCACACCGACGTTCTCGCCCTCTCCCGCATGCTGCTCGACATGTTCAAGTCACGGGTGTTCCTGACCGGACCATGCCGCGACGGCGCCAAGCGGGTGATCAAGCAGCTCATCGGCGGCCAGGCGTTTCAGACCGCCTATCTCGCCGACGCCGCCGACGATGCCGAGGCGGCGGAGCGGGTGCGGGTGCTCCGCGAGGAGCTGGAGAGCGCCGGTCTGCTCGACTGACGCTGCGGCTCAGCGCGGGCCGATCAGCAGCAGCAGGATCCCTGAGATCACCAGCGCGATGCCGATGACCTCGTAACGGGACGACTTCTCGCGGAACAGGAAATGCGCCGCGGCGAAGGTGAACACCAGCTCGATCTGACCCAGCGCCCGGACATAGGCGGCGTTCTTCAGGGTCATCGCGGTGAACCATCCGGCCGAGGCCAGCATGCCCACCACGCCGACCCAGGCGGCGACGCGCCAGGCCTTGACCACCCGCAGGAACTGACCGGGTTCGCGGATCGCCAGATAGATGCCCATGGCAATCGTCTGAAAGACCAGCACGCAGGCCAGTGTCATCGCCGCCCGCAGTCCGAAGCCGCCGCTCTCCAGAGACAGCGAGGCGGCGCGGTAGCAGACCGCCGATACGCCGAACAGTCCGCCCGACGCCATGCCGATCAGGGCCGGCGGCTCGGTCCAGGAGGTCAGCAGCTTCTTCGCATCGACATTCGTGCCGGTGACCGACAGGGCGACGACGCCGATCAGGCTGATCCCGATCGCGGCGGCCGCCGCGGCGGTCAGCGGGTCGCCCAGGATGACGATTCCGAAGATCGCCGCCTGCAGCGCTTCGGTCTTCGAATAGGCTGTGCCGACGGCGAAGTTCCGGAAGCTGAACAGCGCGATCAGCAGCGACGTCGCCACCATCTGCGCGGTCCCGCCGATCCCGGCATAGAGGAAGAACTCGGCAGGTGTCGCCGGCAGGCTGGCACTTTCCACCGTTTTGATGGCGAAGAGGTAGAGGATCGCCAGCGGCATCGCGTAGATGAAGCGCGCATAGGTCGCGCCGCCCGTGCTCAGGCTGCCCTTCAGCTTCTTCTGGAGCGCCGACCGCAGGTTCTGCATGAAGGCGGCACCGATGGTGATGGGAATCCACAGTTCCATCGTCTTCCCCGTTCGTCGGCACCGACATGCTCCACGAACAGGGTTCGGCACCTGTAAAGGCCGCCGTTTGCGCGGCGGCGGCACTGAATAGCAGGAATTCCGGACGGAACAATCCTTTGCGCGCGTTGCAGGGGTGCGTCTGGCGCGCGGCGCGCCTGCGAAGGCTGGCGCGGGACCCGCCCGGATCGCTTGGATGCATTGCTTGCCGGCCAATCGGGCATAGGTATAGTGCGTGCTGATATCGCCATTCGGCAGTCACGCGGCGACGCACACGGGCTGCGCGACCGCACAATTCCGGGGAGATGAAGAGATGCAACTGAAGGACGCGAAACTGTTCCGTCAGCAGTGCTACGTGAACGGCGAATGGAAGGATGCCGATTCGGGCAAGACGCTCGACGTCACCAACCCCGCCAATGGCGAGGTCATCGGCACGGTCCCGGACATGGGCGCCGCTGAGACGCGCCAAGCGATCGAGGCCGCGAACGAGGCGTGGCCGGCCTGGCGCGCCAAGACCGCCAAGGAACGCGCGGGCATCCTCCGCAAGTGGTTCGAGCTGATGCTCGCCAACACGGACGATCTCGCGATGATGATGACGCTGGAGCAGGGCAAGCCGCTTGCCGAGGCGAAGGGCGAGATCGCCTACGCCGCCTCCTTCATCGAGTGGTTCGCGGAAGAGGGCAAGCGGGCCTACGGCGACATTATCCCGCAGCACATGAACGATCGCCGCATCATGGTGACCAAGGAGCCGATCGGCGTCTGCGCGGCGATCACGCCGTGGAACTTCCCGTCGGCGATGATTACCCGCAAGGCCGCGCCGGCTCTGGCCGCGGGCTGCACGATGGTGGTCAAGCCGGCGACGGCGACGCCTTACTCGGCCTTCGCGCTGTGCGAGCTGGCCGAGCGCGCCGGCGTGCCCAAGGGCGTGCTGAGCATCATCACCGGTTCCTCGCGCGCCATCGGCGGCGAGATGACCTCGAATCCGACCGTTCGCAAGCTGACCTTCACCGGCTCGACCCAGGTCGGCAAGGTGCTGATGGAGCAGTGCGCGGCGACGGTGAAGAAGACCTCGATGGAGCTCGGCGGCAACGCGCCGCTGATCGTCTTCGACGACGCGGACCTGGACGAGGCGGTGGCCGGCGCGATGGCGTCGAAGTACCGCAACGCTGGTCAGACCTGCGTCTGCGCGAACCGCATCCTGGTTCAGGACAAGGTCTATGACGAGTTCGCCAAGCGGCTCGGCGCTGCGGTCAGTGAGCTGAAGGTGGGCAGCGGCCTCGACGAGGGCGTTACCCAGGGCCCGCTGATCGACATGGCTGCGGTTGAGAAGGTGGAGGAGCACCTGAAGGACGCACTGGCCAAGGGCGCCAAGGTTGTCGTCGGCGGCAAGCGCCACGCGCTCGGCGGCCAGTTCTTCGAGCCCACGGTCGTCGCGGGTGTCACCACCGACATGGCGGTGGCGCGGGAAGAGACCTTCGGCCCGCTGGCGCCGCTGTTCAAGTTCTCGAGCGAGGACGAGGCGATCCGCATGGCCAACAACACCGAGTTCGGCCTTGCCGCCTATTTCTTCAGCCGCGACGTCGGACGCATCTTCCGGGTCTCGGAAGGGCTGGAATACGGCATCATCGGCATCAATTCCGGCATCATCTCTACCGAAGTCGCGCCGTTCGGCGGCATGAAGGAATCGGGCATCGGCCGTGAAGGCTCGAAGTACGGCCTCGATGAATTCATGGAGATCAAGTACTGGTGCCTCGGCGGCATCAATCAGTAATCATCCGCGCCACGCGCGGACCGCGTACACGGCACGCCTCCGGCTCTTCGCTTCCCGCTTTGGGGAGGGGAGGGCGGAGGCGTTTGCCTTCTACCACTTTCCTCGACCAATCTTTCCACAGCCGGCGCACGGAGATGCTGCCCCATGTATGACTACGATCTGTTCGTGATCGGTGCCGGTTCCGGCGGCGTCGCATCCAGCCGTCGCGCCACGCCCTATGGTGCCCGTGCAGCGATCTGCGAGAACAGCCGCGTCGGCGGGACCTGCGTCATTCGCGGCTGCATTCCGAAGAAGCTCTTCTCCTATGCGGCGCATGTCCCGGAGGAGATCCGTGACGCCCGCAATTTCGGTTGGACGATTGGAAACGCCACGTTCAATTGGGCGACCCTGGTCGACAATACGGCCAAGGAAGTCGACCGCCTGAACGGTATCTACGAAAACATGCTGCGCGACGCGGGCGTCGAGCTGATCCGCGGGCAGGGCAAGCTGGTCGACCCGCATACGGTGGCGGTCGGTGATCAGAAGGTCACCGCCGAGACGATCCTGATCGCGACCGGCGCATGGCCGGCGATGCCCGATATTCCCGGCATCGAATACGCCGTCACCTCGAACGAGATATTCACGCTGGAGGCGCTTCCGAAACGGATGGTGATCGTCGGCGGCGGCTATATCGCGGTCGAGTTCGCGTGCATCTTCAATGCGCTCGGCACCGAGGTCACCGAAGTGATCCGGGCCGACAACGTCCTGCGAGGCTTCGACACCGACATTCGCCTGCATCTCGAGGCGGAGATGGAGCGGGAGGGGATCGATATCCGCCGCCGAACCCAGGTCAGCGAGATTATCAAGCACTCGGACTGCCTGCTGGTCAAATGCGTCGACGGCTCGCATATCGAAACCGACGTGGTGATGTACGCCACTGGCCGTGCACCCAATACACGCGGCATCGGTTTGACCGAGGCGGGCGTGGAATTGCGTGAGAACGGTGCGGTGATCGTCGATTCCGGATCGCGGACGAACGTGCCGAACATCTATGCGGTGGGCGACTGCACGGACCGGAAGAACCTGACGCCGGTCGCGATCACCGAGGGCCGGGCACTGGTCGAGACGCTCTATAACAACAACCCGATGACGGTCGACTATGACCACATTCCTTCGGCGGTCTTTAGCAATCCGCCGGTGGGAACGGTCGGCTTGACCGAAGTCGAGGCCAAGAAACGCTACGGCGAGATCACAATCTTCCGCTCGACCTTCCGGCCGCTCAAGAACACCGTCAGCGGCAACACCGGGCGGACGATGATGAAGCTTCTGGTCGCCAAGGAGAGCGATCTTGTGGTCGGTTGCCATATGGTCGGCCCCGACGCGCCCGAGATCGTGCAGATGGTTGCGATCGCGATGAATTGTGGCGCCACCAAGAAGCAATTCGACGCGACGATCGGCGCCCATCCGACGGCGGGCGAGGAATTCATGATTATGTATAAGCCGTTCGAGCCGATAGAATAGGCGGCTGAACGAACCTGCCCGGTGCCGGCGGCTGGCGCACGGGCAGGCATAACAGACAAACAGCCGCGGAAACGCACCAGGGTCTAGGGATGAAGCGTATTCTCTTGGCGGCCGGTGCCGCCCTCGTGCTGGCATCGCCGGCCATGGCCGACTTCAATTCGGGCATGAAGGCTTTCAAGGCCGGCGAGTTCGACGTCGCCCGGGAGGAGTGGGAGCAGAGCGCGATCGCGGGCGACGCCCAGGCGCAGTTCCAGCTCGGCAAGATGCTCGCCAACGGTATCGGTGTCCGCAAGGACTACATCACTGCCTATGCTTGGCTGTTTCTCGCCGATGCCGCGGGGATCCAGGAGGCGGGGAAGTATCATCAGGTGCTCGAAAAGAAGTACTTGCCGCGCTACTGTCAATACGAGGCGCAGGCGCTGATTCGGGACTACCGAAACGGAAAGGCGAGCCGGCTGGTTTCCGACGTCAACCGCAACGCATCGAAATGCTGGGGTAACAGCCCACCGCGGTGAACTTTGTCGACTGATCGCGACTGATCGCGGTGCGGCGGGCGGACGACGTCGGAAGTGATGCCGATTTCCGGTGCGGCCGTGGCTCTTGCCTTGAAGGGGCGGCGACGCCTCCGCGACACTGGTAACGAAATTCGCGGTCGGTGGTGCGTGAGGGCGGTGTTTCGCGTCTTCTGATCATGGTGCTTGAGACCGGACAGCGCCTTGCCAGTCATGGACTGGATGTATTAGCGTTCCGCCCCCGGACCGCGGCGTCTTGCTCGGCCGGCAAGAACCGATAAGGCATGCTTCCGGGGTGCTCCGGGGCGCATGTCGCGAGTCCGGAGGAACGGTCATTGGTTGCTGATACGCTGAATTTTTGGCGGCTGTTCGGAATTGAGCGGCATCATCAATTGCTGCTCAAATGGTTGATCATCACCGTGGCGACAGTCTTCGGTGCCGCGGCTGCGCAGTATTTCGGGTTGTTCGCGGAGGTTATCTCCAGCGACCGCAGCCGGATATCGATCGCCATCATGGTCCTGTTCGTGCTGACGGCGATCCATTGCGCGGTCCGCACGTTCGAGATTTCGAGCCAGCTCAATCAGACGGCCCAGGCGGCGCAACAGATCAAGGCGCACCCTGAATACTTCGCCCTGGCCGATGACGGCGTCGTGGTGGGGAACGGCGAAAGGCTGCAGCCCAGCCTGCTCACCGATCATGTCCGCGACCTGATCATCAAGTCGGCGGTGGGTCGCGAGGCGCCGCTCGATTCCAAGGTGCTGCTGGAGACGATGGAAGCGCGCCTCAAGGGGCGGCAGGAGATCGGCTGGTTCGTTTCCGACCAGATGCTGCGTCTCGGGCTTCTGGGCACGGTCATCGGCTTCATTCTGATGCTGGGACCCCTGATCGATATCGAATCGATCGACATCAGCTCCATGCGCGCGGTGCTGTCGGCGATGAGCTCGGGCATGGCCGTCGCGCTCTACACGACGCTCGTCGGGCTGATCGGCGCGATCCTCGTCAAGGTCCAGTACTATTTCCTGGAAAACACGACCGACGAACTGGTGGCCCTGACCTCGGAGGTCTCGGACGTCCTGGTGGTTCCGGCGCTGCAGGGGCGACGGCTGGAGAGCCGGCATGCGTCTTAGCCGTCGGCATCGGGCTGAAAACCAGGACTCGTTCATCGACCTGCTGTTCAATGCCCTGATCGGTTTCGTCTTCATGTTCGCGATCGCGGTCATCTTCATGAACCCGATCGCCAAGACCGGCGTGATCGAGACCAAGGCCGAGTATCTGGTCACAGTCACATGGCCCGAGGGCAATCCCTCCGATGTCGACACCTGGGTGCAGGACCCGGCCGGGAACCTGATCTGGTACGCCGCTAAGGAAGCCGGGCTGATGAACCTCGACCGTGACGACACGGGGACGACGCGCGACATCCTGACCATCAACGGCGTCACCATCGAGAACCCGTTGAATCAGGAGATCGTCTCGATCCGCGGAATCGTGCCGGGCGAGTTCACGGTAAACGTCCAGATGTACGCCTATGATCCGGGGAACCTGGAGGCCCAGGGCGGGCCTGTGCCGCCGATTCCGGTGACGGTGAAGGTCGAGAAGGTGAACCCGACGGTGAAGGTCGTGTTCTTCGATACGGTCAACCTGGAAGGACAGGGCGACGAGAAGACCGCGGTGCGCTTCACCATCGCCCCCGACGGCGATGTGACCGACATCAACACCCTGCCGAAGAAGCTGGTGGGGTCGTGACGGCCGAGGCCATGGGGATGGCGGCGCCGGCGGGGATACAATGAACGGCGCTTCGCCTTTCGTTCTCAGCACGGCGGGTCTGCTGGTCGCCTATGTGACCGTGGCGATCGTCTTGCTGGGCATGAACGTATGGGCGCGTCAGCGCTGGTGGGTGAAGTTCGGAACGATCCTCGGGGTCGGGGGCTTCTTCTTCGTTTCGTTCTACTCCGTGATCGGCATTCTGGGGTGGCCGGTCAATCAGCGCCTGCCCGACGAGTTCGAAGTCGTCTCCGCGATGATCATGGACCCGGTGCCGGAGATGCAGTTTCCCGGCGCGATCTATCTGTGGGTGACTGCGGTTGAGGACAACCGGAAGCAGGTCGAGGCGGTGATGTTCAATCCCGACGCCGTCGGCCGGGGAGAGGTGACGTCTCAGGTCCCGCGGGCCTATCGCATTCCCTATTCGACGGCGGCCGAGCGGCAGATCGTCGAAGCTCAGATCAAACAGGTGGAAGGCGTGCGTGAGATCGGCACCGCCAATCGCCGGCCGATGAAGCCTGGCGAGCATGCCCCGCAGACGGAGTTCTTCTTCCACGAACGGCCCGATCCCGTGCTGCCGCCGAAGACCGGCGGCGAGGCACCGAAGCGCTGACGGAGGGCGGATTTGGACCTGTTCTCCTTCGCGGCCAATCTTCCGCTGGTATGGGGCATCCTCGGCCTGCTGGCCGCCTATCTGGTGTTGATCGGGCTGCTGATCAGCGTCGGCGTATGGGCGCGGATCCGACTTTGGATCAAGGTTGCCGGAATCGTCCTGACGGCGCTGTTCTTCTGGTCGTCCTACCATACCTTCGCCGACGTCGTCGGGTGGCCCACCGAGGCCAAGTTGCCCGACCGGTTCGAACTGATAGCGGCAACGGTCGAGGAGCCGGACAAGCGATCCCATTCCCTGGGGGCGATCTATCTGTGGGTGGTCCGCCTGCCCGGCGAGGGGCCGGTCTCCGAGTTCGACCTTTACGACCCGATGGCCTTCAGCACCGCCTTCGATCCCAGGGAGATGCCGCGTGCCTACCGGGTTCCCTACAGCAGGGAGCTTCACAAGCGGGTGCACGATGCCCAGCTTCGTCTCGACGACACGGTCCGGCAGGTCGGCGTTCTCGAACCGCCGGTCGAAGCGGACGCCGACAGCGAGGACGGCGAGGCGGGGAAGGCCGGTGCAGCGCCGGAAGCGCGCTACGCATTCTACGACCGACCGGAACCGGTGCTGGAACCGCAGGGACTTTCGAGCGAGTAAGTTTGCCGCCCGCAGCGGCGCGAGGATCGACCGAGAGGCTGTCAGGCCCTTGGCAAGACGCGCCCAACCGTCGTATAGGCTGGTGGCGAGATAAGGAGAGAGCATATGGCCGCGAATTGGACGCCCGGTAGCTGGCGCGGGCTTCCCATCCGCCAGCAGCCCACTTACGAAGACGCAGCCGGGTTGGAGAGCGTCGAGACGCAGCTTGCGTCCTATCCGCCGCTGGTCTTCGCCGGTGAGGCGCGGAATCTCCGCGACCGCTTGGCGGACGTGGCCGAAGGCCGTGCTTTCCTGCTTCAGGGGGGCGACTGCGCGGAAAGCTTCGCCGAATTCCACCCCGATACCATCCGCGATACCTTCCGGGTGTTGCTTCAGATGGCGGTGGTGCTGACCTATGGTGCCGCCTGCCCGGTGGTGAAGGTCGGCCGCATGGCGGGTCAGTTCGCCAAGCCGCGGTCCGCGGACATGGAAACGATCGGCGACGTCGAGTTGCCGAGCTACCGCGGCGACATCGTCAATCGCATCGACTTCGAGGGCGATGCGCGCCGTCCCGATCCGCAGCGCATGATCCAGGCCTATGGTCAGGCGGCCTCGACGCTGAACCTGCTGCGCGCTTTCGCGCAGGGTGGGTATGCCGACCTGCATCAGGTGCATCGGTGGAATCTGGGCTTCATCGCCAACAGTGCTCAGGCCGCCCGCTACCGCGAATTCGCCGACCGGATCGGCGAGGCGCTGGCGTTCATGGAGGCCTGCGGTCTGACCTCCGAAGCGGTGCCGCAGATTCACACCACCGACTTCTTCACCTCGCACGAAGCGTTGCTGCTGGGCTACGAGCAGGCGCTGACCCGCGTCGATTCGACGTCGGGCGACTGGTACGACTGCTCGGCCCACATGCTGTGGATCGGCGACCGCACGCGCCAGCCTGACGGTGCTCATGTCGAGTTCCTGCGTGGCGTGGCCAACCCGCTGGGCGTCAAGGTCGGCCCGTCGACCGATCCGGACGAGCTGATCCGCCTGCTCGACACGCTCAATCCGAGCGACGAAGCGGGCCGCATGACGCTGATCGCGCGCATGGGCGCCGACAAGGTGGAGGCGATGCTGCCGAAGCTGGTTCGTCGGGTGAAGCGCGAGGGCCGGACCGTCGTGTGGTCGTGCGATCCGATGCACGGCAACACGGTGAAGTCGACCAGCGGCTACAAGACACGCCATTTCGACCGCATTCTGTCGGAGGTGCGCGGCTTCTTCGCCGTGCACGAGGCGGAGGGGACCTATGCCGGCGGCGTCCATTTCGAGATGACCGGCAAGGACGTCACCGAATGTACCGGTGGCGCCCAGGCGATCTCCGACGCGACGCTCGGCGACCGCTATCACACGCACTGCGATCCGCGTCTCAATGCCTCGCAGGCGCTCGAGCTTGCCTTCCTGATTGCGGAAGAGCTCAAGGAGCAGCGGGCCGGGGGGCAGCGGACGGTCGCGGCGGCATCCTGAGAACGCGCTCGACGCCACGCCTGCGCGCGGCGCCGGAGAGGGCGTGACGGCAAACGGAGGCCGTAGCCGCATGGTTCTCCCTTCACCGGCGCATGAGACCGACCGGTCGGCCGAGAGGAAGCTCGAAGAGGAGCTGTCCGCTCGCAGCGATCAGTATTTCCTGCGGACGAAGGAGATCGTCGGCCGTTACGGCGATATGACGGTGACCTATGCGGTCTTCATGCGGCGGCCGGTGATCTTCTGCCCGCGGCTGGTCGTCGATTGGCTGCATGCGGCGGCCGAGGCACGTGGCGTTAGGTTCGAGATCGAGACGACGGCCGAGGAAGGCGCCTGGGCCGGCGCTGGCGAACCGCTGCTCTACATCACCGGTTCGCTCTACCACCTCGTCGACCTGGAGACGCTCTACCTGCAGAAGCTGGGTGCGCCCTGCGTCGCCGCCTACAACGCCTACAGCATGTGCATGGACCTGCCGCGGGTCGGGTTCCTGGCCATGGATGCCCGTCACTGCGCCGGGAGCGAGATGGCGGAGATGATGGCCTATGCCGCGAGCGTCGGCAGTCGCGCCGCGCAGCGCGATGGCGGTGCGGTCGGATTTATCGGCAACGCCAATGACGCGACCGCGCACTTCTTCGGCCAGACCCGGGGGCTCGGCACCATGCCGCACGCCCTGATCGGCTATGCCGGCTCGACGCTGCGCTCGGCCGAACTGTTCCACGATACCTACCCGGACGAAGCGCTCACCGTTCTCGTCGACTATTTCGGCAAGGAGGTGACCGACTCCCTGGAGGTCTGCCGCCGGTTCAGCGACCTCGCCAAGGCCGGGAAGATTCGGGTTCGGCTCGACACCCACGGCGGACGCTTCGTCGAAGGACTGGATACCGCCCGCTCCTACGCGGTCCTCGACAAGTTCGCGCCGGATGCGATCAGGACCTACCGGACCGAAAGCGAGCTTCGCTGGCTGGTTGGCACCGGCGTTTCGGGAGCGGCCATCTGGCATGTCCGCGACCGCCTCGACAGCGCCGGCTTCGACAAGGTTCAAATCGTGGCTTCATCGGGCTTCACGCCGGCGAAATGCAAGGTCATGGCGAGCATTCGGGCGCCGGCGGACGTTATCGGAACAGGGTCCTACCTGCCCGAACGCTGGTCCGAGACCTATGCCACGGCCGACATCATCGAGTACGACGGCGCACCGCGCGTGAAAGTGGGCCGCGAATTCCTGCTCAGGAAAGACGAAGACTGACCTTGCCCAACGATCTCGTCATCGCCCTCGCTCAGCTCAATCCGACCGTCGGCAATATTGAGCGCAATGTTTCGCTGGTGCTGGAGACTCGCCGTCGTGCCGCCGAGGCCGGCGCCGATCTGCTGGTCACGACCGAGCTGGTGATTACCGGTTATCCGCCCGAGGATCTGATCCTGCGGCGGAGCTTCGTCGAAGCTGCCCAGGCAGCCGGCCAGCGGGTCGCCGAGGAGACCGCCGACGGCGGTCCTGCCGTGCTGTTGGGCTGTCCGTGGATCGACGACGGCAAGGTCTACAATGCCGTCCTGCTGTGCGCCAACGGTGAGATCGTCTCGCGCCGCTACAAGCACGAACTGCCGAATTACGGTGTGTTCGACGAGGTGCGCCTGTTCACGCCGGGACCGGCGCCGGGGCCGATGATGTTCCGCGGGGCACGCCTGGGCGTGATGATCTGCGAGGACATGTGGGGCGACGCGGTATCCGAGACTTTGGCCGAGTCCGGGGCGGAGATCATGATCGTCCTCAACGGCTCGCCTTTTGAGGTGAACAAGGAGGACACGCGGCTCAACCTCGCCGTCGCCCGTGTGACCGAGACCGGCTTACCGCTCGTCTACGTGAATCAGGTCGGGGGCCAGGACGAACTGGTGTTCGACGGTGCCTCGTTCGTGCTCGGCGCCGACTGCCGGCTGAAGGCGCGGGCGCCGTCGTGGCGGGAGTCGCTGATCGTCACACGCTGGTCGCCGGCAGCGGACGGCGAGGGCTGGGAATGCGCCGAGACCGACATCGCCGCGCCGCTTGACCGGCTGGAGTCGATCTATCAGGCGATGATGCTGGGCCTTCGCGACTATGTCGGGAAGATCGGTTTTCCGGGTGTGCTGCTCGGCCTGTCCGGCGGGATCGATTCGGCGCTGAGTGCGGCCGTCGCCGTCGATGCGCTGGGTGCCGACCAGGTCCACTGCGTGCGGCTGCCGTCGCGCTATTCGTCTCAAGGGAGCCTCAACGACGCCCAGGCGCTTGCCGATCTGCTCGGCATTCGCTGCGACACGGTGCCGATCGATCCGGCGGTTACGGCATTCGAGGGCATGCTGGCCGATCTCTTCTCGGGGCATGCCCCCAACGAGGCCGAAGAGAACATACAGGCCCGTGCCCGCGGGATCGTCCTGATGGCGATCAGCAACAAGTTCGGGAAGATGGTGCTGACCACCGGCAACAAGTCGGAGATGGCGGTCGGTTACGCCACCCTGTACGGCGACATGTCGGGCGGGTTCTCGGTCCTGAAGGACGTCTACAAGACCACCGTCTTCGCTCTCGCCAACTGGCGGAACCAGCACTTTCCGGAAGGGGCTCTCGGGCCGGAAGGCCGGGCGATTCCCGAGAACTCGATCACCAAGCCGCCCTCGGCCGAGCTCAAGCCGGATCAGACCGACCAGGACAGCCTGCCGCCATACGATCAGCTCGACGATATCCTCCACTGCCTGATCGAGGAGGAACTCGGGATACCCGCCATCGTCGACCGTGGCCACGACATCGACCTCATCGTCCGGGTCCGCAACATGCTCTACGCGGCGGAATACAAACGCCGCCAGGCCCCGCCGGGGGTAAAGATCACCGACAGGGCCTTCGGCCGAGACCGCCGCTATCCGATCGTCAACCGCTTCCGCGACCGGGTGTGAGCGCCAGGGTGGGCCCTTCTTTCCCGTCATCGCCCGGTTCAGCCGGGCGATCCACGACTTTGCCGGTGGCGAGCCGTGAAGTCGTGGATACCCCGATCAAGTCGGGGCATGACGGAGTGGGGGCGGCTTTGCCCTTATGAGCGCGGTCACGCGCTTCGCCCCCAGCCCGACCGGGCTTCTCCATGTCGGCAATGCCCGCACCGCCATCCTGAACTGGCTGTTTGCGAAGAAGGCGGGCGGGGGCATGATCCTCCGCCTCGACGATACAGATGCCGAGCGCTCGCGGGACGAGTACGCGACGGCGATCGCCGAGGATCTCGAATGGCTCGGCCTCGACTGGACGGACTGCGTCCGCCAGTCCGACCGCATGGACCGGTACGCGGCGGCACGGGCGGTCCTGGAAGCTGCCGGCCGCCTCTATGCCTGCTACGAGACGCCGGAGGAGCTTGAACGGAAGCGCGCCGCCCAGCGCGAGCGCGGCCGCCCGCCGGTCTACGACCGGGCGGGCATGGTGCTTTCCGCCGAGGAACGCCATGCGCTCGAAGCTGAGGGGCGGCAGCCGCACTGGCGCTTCCGTCTGGGCGACCGTCCAGTCGGATGGTCCGATCTCGTCCGCGGCGACGTTCGCTTCGAGGCCGGCCATCTCAGCGATCCCGTGCTGTTCCGAAGCGACGGCGTGCCGACCTATACGCTGGCTTCGGTGGTCGACGACCGCGAACTCGGAGTCACCCACGTGATCCGAGGCGAGGACCATGTCGCCAACACCGCCGTTCAGATCGACCTGTTCGAGGCGCTGGGCGGTCCGGTTCCCGTCTTCGCCCATCATCCGCTACTGACCGACGCCTCCGGCAAGGGGCTTTCCAAGCGGCTCCGAAGTTCCGGCTTGCGCGGTCTCCGCGAGGAGGGGATCGAACCCATGGCTGTGGTGAGCCTGCTGGCCCGCATAGGCACCGCCGATCCGGTGGAACCGCTCGTCTCCATGGACGAGGTTCTGGAAGGTTTCGACCTGGACAAGATCGGGCGGGCGCCGGCTCGCTTCGACCCCGACGACCTCACCGCGCTCAACGCCCACGTCCTTCAGCGCATGCCGTTCGCGATGGTTCGGGAGCGCCTTGGTATCGAAGGTGCCGACGAGGCTTTCTGGGCAGCGGTCTCGCCGAACATCGCGAAACTCTCCGATGCGGCGGAATGGTGGCGCGTCTGCACCGCGCCGCTCACACCGGTCATCGCCGATGCCGCGGTGACGGACGCTGCGGCAGACAGCTATCCCGACGGTCCGATCGACCAGGACGTGTGGAAAACCTGGACCGGCGCGGTCCGCGACCGGACCGGCCGCAAGGGGCGGGACCTGTTCCGCCCGCTCCGTCTCGCCCTGACCGCACAGGAGCATGGTCCGGAGCTTCGTGCCCTCATGCCGCTCATCGGCCGAGACCGCGCGGTGGCACGCCTGAAGGGCGAAACCGCCTGAGCGCTTGACCGTCCGGGGTGGATGCGCGTGTATTGCGCCCCGCTTTCTCCGTCATGCCCCGGCTTGG
>MDTD01015294.1_pt1 | contig 16383 bp, 13 predicted proteins | sample 811221 | NCBI WGS metagenome assembly MDTD01 (sample SAMN05326646, study PRJNA326480) | marine metagenome | isolation source: seawater | place: Pacific Ocean: South West | collected 2011 | reverse complement strand
TTGTAGGTTAGAGGAAAATGTCCTGGTCACAAAAGATGGACCATCTGTATTTACTAAAATGGAGCATATGGAAGAGGCCGTAGCGGGATACAGACCAGGCGAATTCCATCATGCAGAGATTTTTGGATACCCTCAAAAATAAATATAATACAAACCTCGGGGCTTTATTGCCTCGAGGTTCACACCATATAAAGGCAAACTTTTGTGTATTATAAGTTTGAAAAAAATCGCTCAATGATTTTTAATCCATTAATAATTGTTGCGTCTGAACTCGGTATAAGAGATTTATCATCAGAGCCTCCAAAGCCCAAAGAGCAAGTCAAGGCAATGGTTACTGCTTTTCGAAAAGTCAATGACTCAGGTATTGGTAGTGTAATAGTCGATGGTGTATCAGACGAACAAGTGACTGAGCTCGAGGGAAATGGAGCTTACACTGTTAAAACTGATATGTCTGAATTTGGGAAAGACCACAATTATCGTTCAAAATCAGGGGCTGAACGCATAGCGGCAACAGTTAATAAATTTGATCGATATTACACCCATGATATTGTTGTGGCTGTGCCTGATGATATGCCCGAGCTAAAGCCATATTATATGCAAGCACTCATGTATGCACTTTCGGATAGTGATGTTGGTATTGCTACAATGGTCTCGCCGTTAACTGATGAAGAGCGATATGACAATGAAGTGGTCAAGGCAAGGGTTAATTGGAACTCTGACAGAATCGTCTATCCTTTAGAAGGATCAAAGGTCGGTACTTTAAAGGATATTAGAAGAAATATTGATGACTTTGACACTGACGATGTGTACAAGCTTGTTCCCATACATGCGTGGAGGAGGGGTCCATTAGATAAACTAATTGAGCTGCCACCATCGGAACGTGAATTTGAAGAAGGAACGGACCTTGTCCGAGCCCTAGATGCTGGCATGAGGATTGATGTCACATTTGTAACTGATAATATGAAGGTATTGATTTCACCAGAGGAATTAGATGAAGCCGCATATGAAATTGAAGGATAGTCTGTTGCTTCAAAATGAGGTTTAAAATGAATAGACCATACTACAAGCCAGATCCTGTCGGGGGGGCAGAGCAATACGTTGGTGCCGAACATAAACTTAATGAGCCATGGGAAGAACAAGCCCATAATGTAAAATTAGTTGGGCATTCAGATTTAAATGGCTGGGGTGATGCCTTCCAGATACAGGTATCAAATGGAATATGTTATGTTGCGGCTTCAGGTATTAATGGCCATAATGGTATGACAATTCTTGATGTTAAAGATCCATCAAAGCCCAAAATATTAAATCAAATATCAGACTCAGCAGGTGCACGAACCCATAAGGTTCTGCGAATTAGTGATGATATATTAATTACAAATTCAGAGTTGAGGCCTAATCTAGTCAGTCAATACCCAGAGCTAATAGGTGGATTAAGAGTTTTTGATATATCAGATCCTATCAAACCGAAATTTATTAGACACGTTGAAGTAGATGGTTTTGGTATACATAGACCGATCTATGATAGGGATAGAAAATTGATGTATAGTTCTGGTTTTAAAGACGGTTATAATGGAAAAATACTTCTTATTCATGATATGAAAGATCCATCAAATCCTAGTTTTATTGGTCACGGTTGGGTTGAGGGTCAAAAAGAAGGAGAAGAGCATTCATGGGATAACTCAATAGTTAAAAATGAAGCTTGGTGCCACGAAGGAAATCCGTGGGGCAAGTATGTAACTGCTGGATGGTGGGATGGAGGTATTGTTTTATTTGATTGTACGGATCCATCTAAACCAGAATTTAAGTGGAGACATAACCCTCATGAAAGCCATGGCTGGCCTGGAAACTATCACAGTTTTCTTGTACCAAAAGGCTCTGAATTTGGAATTGTTACTCAAGAAACCATAACTGTCAATTGTGAACATCCGCCAGCATTCATTACATTCTACGATTTAAGAAATAAAGATGTCCCTCTTCCAGTAAGTACATATATGCCATTTGATATAGATCCGCATGAGATGAGACCGTTAGATACTAAATGGGGGCAGACAGGATCAAGGCATGGCGCACATAATATATGGTTGGATATGGAAAAAAATGATCTTATCTACATTGCTTGGTTTAATGCTGGATTAAGAATAATTGACTGGAGTAATCCATTTAGCCCTAAAGAAGTTGGATCTTACATCCCCGCAGGAAATAGAGAACGATGCTGTCCACAGAGTAACGATGTTTATGTCGATCGTGAAACTGGACTTATATATATGTCTGATCGATGGGGTTTAGGTTTACATATTCTTGAATATATAGGTTAAATTATATGGAAACACCTTTAGAAGGTATTAGAGTAATTGAGTTTGGCAACTTTATTGCCGGACCATTTTGTGGAATGCTGCTAGCAGATATGGGTGCAGAAGTAATAAAAATTGAGCCTCTGTCAGGTGACCTGGCCCGAGCTATACCACCAATAACTGATGGGAAAAGTGCAGCATTCATTACCTTAAATAGAAATAAAAAAAGCTTAGCATTAGATTTAAAGTCTAACCATGGTAGGTCTCTCACGCTTGAGATAATAAAATCAGCAAATGCAATAATTGAGAACAATAGACCAGGTGTGATGCAAAGGCTGGGTTTAGGTGCAGAGGATGTAAAAAAAATAAATAATAAAATTGTTTACACATCTGTATCCGGTTTTGGACAAACAGGTGAATTAAAAAATAGAGCGGGCATAAATCTCATTATTGAAGCATTATCTGGAACTTTATCCGTAATGGGTGAGAAAGGGGAAATTCCTCCACGACCTGGCTTGCAAACCGCAGATATTCTTGGCGCAATGTTTGCTACCTATTCAACATTAGCTGGATTAATTGGACAGATTCAGCACAATCAAAGTATGCATGCAGATGTATCTTTAATCGAAGCATCCATCGCCGCCGCTGTATGGGAAACGACAGAATACTTATCAAGTGGTGTTATTCCGGAACAATTGGGGCATTCACACCGAGCAAGTGCACCATATCAATTATTTGAAACAAATGATAAGAGGTATATTGCAATCGGTGCGCCAAGTGACGCACATTTTAAGAGATTGATGAACATACTAGATCTAAATGATTTATGTGAAAATCCGAAATTTATTTCATATTCAAGTAGAAAAAAAAATGAAAACGATCTTGTCCCAGTTGTTGCAGATAAAATAATGGATTGGGACTCGTCAAATTTAGAAATTAAATTGACTGAAGCTGGGATACCATGTGGCTGTGTAAGAAATTACAAAGAAGCTCTAAATAATCCTCATAGCATTGAAAGGCAGCTTGTAACGGAAATAGGTGATGGTCAAGGTTCTAAAATTAAGACAATACGGAATCCAGTCTTAATTAATAGCAAACCAATAAACATAGATAACCTTGCACCAGAATTAGGTGAGCACAGCTTTGAAATTTTAAATGAAGTTGGTGTAGATAAAGATGCGTTTAGCAAACTTATCAGTGATGGTATTACTATCTAGTTTTTACTTTTTCTATTATTGCAAATGTCATATCAATTGTAGAAGATCTTCCTCCAATATCTGCTGTTAAGTATTTTTTTTCTTTGATTACCTCTAGTGTTGACTCCTCAATAATATTTGAAGCCATAATTAATTTTTCCTCATTATATTTAGAGCCCATCCATGATAACAGCATTGACGTTGACATAATCATGGCATATGGGTTCGCAACATTTTTTCCTGCAATATCCGGCGCAGAACCATGCGTTGCTTGAGCCATTGCAACATTGTCTCCAAGACAGAGACCTGGTACCATACCAATGGAACCAATTAAACCTGCTCCAATATCACTTAATATGTCACCAAATTGATTTGTTGTTACAACAACATCAAATGACTCAGGATTTGAGACTAGGTGCATTGCAGTTGTGTCAATCAGTGTGTCTTCATAAGAGATTGAGGGATATTCCTTTGAAACTTTTACACATTCCTCAAGGAACATTCCACAACTTAATCTGTATAGGGGTTCTTTATGTGCTGCTGTAACTTTGGATCTATTTTTGCTTACAGCCATATCAAAGGCAGCTCTAGCTACTCTATTAGAACCTTTTCTTGTAATAACCCTTGATGCGATAGTGATTTGATCGTTTGGACGAAATTCAGGGTATCCTCCAACAATTGTGTCGGAGCTCTGCAGACCTTCAGTTAATTCTCTTACAAAGATGATATCTATATTCTTCGAATTATCATATGACTTTGCAGGTCTTATCGCAGCATATAATTCAAATTTTTTTCTTAGAGGGGGCATTTTCCAAGTAGAGTCATTTCGTGGATAATTATTGTGCCCAATAGGGCCACAAATTATTCCATGGACTTCATTTAATTGAGAGACTGTGTATTCAGGAAAGGTATCACCATACGTACTATGAGCTAATTTTCCAATGGGTAAGTCAATTAGTTCAATACTATATCCAAGAGACTCAAGTGTTTCAGTTAATACCAACTTGGCCATTGGGACAATTTCTATACCAATATCATCACCGTTCATAATTGCAATTTTTAGCTTCATACTGAAATGATATCAGATTTGGAAATGAAATTAATCAAATTTTTTTGAGAGCCTACTGATGAGTTGGGGTATGGATTTATTGGAAAGATAGGATGTAAATTCGTCTTTTTTTTGGAGCGTTAGTGATACACCAGCGAGATTTAGATCAATTACTTTATATTGCTGATCTTTATTTATGATTATCCACCATCTTATTGATGCAAGTCTTGAGTCATCCTTAAGAACATCACCATCCACCAAAAACTCTCTATCTTTTGACCCTTTTGTTCTACAACTGTCATTAACAATCGCATATGTAACGTCTGGCTCCTCTTCATCATTATCTAATCTGTCGTATATCGTTTTTGTAAGCATCTTTTTGACAAGGTCGGTATAGACCTCTTTCATATCATCAGGTAATTTCCGCGCATATTTACCAAGCATGATTTTGCCCATTATTTCGAAATCAGCATTCTTGATAAGTAGTTCTGAAAGATAAGATTTTTTTTGATTTTTTGTTAACTCAGATGAGTTAATGATATCCAATGTTTCATCGGTGACCTCATTTATGAAAACGATAGCTTCATCGCAATACTCGCGACCATAGGCAGTCGACACAAAAATAAATAATAATAATAGTGAATGAATGAGGTATTTATTTATATTCCGAAACATGATCAACCTAGCTAGAATACTAAGTTGAGATCTCGTGCTGTGTCAATTGAAAACTCAGACAGTTCGTCCGTTGGAACACCGTTTGAAATTTCATTCGTTCTTCTTTGCATGTACATATTTCTTATACTCACATAATAGTCTGTTGAATTTGCCTCAATGTCGTCAAGTACGTCCAGTAATTCTTCTCGTGCAACTACAGCCTCTGAAATTCCGTAGGTGTAACGGTATCCTTCATTTTGATTTTGCAAATACCAGGTTAGTGGGTGCACTGCAAAGTCTACAATACGTCCAGCAATATGACGTGGCGTAGATGGTCCAAAAAAAGGTGAGACTATGTAAGGACCGCTATCAACGCCGTAAATAGCGAGTGTTTGCGCAAAATCTTCTGTGTGCCTCGGATAGCCCATATCAGTCGCCGGATCCCCAAATCCAAAAAAACCAACTGAAGAATTTATTGCAAATCTATTTACTGTGTTGGTTGCGCGTTCTTCTTCCCCTTGGAGAATATCATTAAGCAAGATTGTTGGCGATTCTAAGTTGCGTAAGAAATTCCTTATCGATTCACGCCCGCTTTCTGGCACAACGTCTCTATAAACTTTCGCCATTGGTTTTAATATTGCATTGTCAACCGCTTGGTTAAAAGCAAACATCTTTCTGTTTGCTGCCTCGTAAGGATCAAAGGTACTATGATCAGTATCGGATACAGATGTTTCTGCATACGATGAATTGTAATTTTCTTCAATGAATTGAGATATATCTGCTTTGGATACTGTTGAATGCAAAAAAAGCATGAAAGTAAGGGTAATCACAAAGAGTGATCTATGTATAAATAATTTGGTCACCACTACATCCCATTTGTTTCATATAGATTTATAAAGGCTTATAATAATATATATCAAATATGTTTAAAAATAAATAAGTTTGATATGATTTGCTTCTAGCCTAAGCATCAATTATTAAAATGATCTTAAAAGCTAACGTTCTGACGTTAAATATTGTTCAAAATTTAGGCAAAATAAATTTAAATTTCATAATTACGCAATATATCAACAGCTTTTTTATCGAGTTTTTTTTGTAATCTTGATATTATCACTAAATGAAACCAAATCAAATAGTTTTGCTTGATGGCGGAATTGGCCAGGAGATATATAAAAGAGCGGGATCACCCGAATCACAGACACTCTGGTCTTTACAGATTATGCGAGACAATCCAGAGATTGTAGTTGGTGTTCATATCGATTTTATAAATGCAGGATCAAAAGTTTTAAGCCCAAATAATTATGCGGCAACCCCATCAAGGTTAGAGAGAATTGGTATGCGCGAAAGTTTTGATGAAATCCACTCTTTGTCGATCCGGTTGTTAAATACTGCAATTTCTGAGTCAAAGTATGCGAGATCAGATTTGTCCATCGCCGGTTCCTTACCGCCACTTATCGCCAGTTATACAGCGGAGGATAGCAGAGAAAATAAGGAACTTTTTGAAGAGTATATACTTTTAATTGAACAGCAAATTGATAGTGTCGATTTATTTCTGGTCGAGACAATGTCTAGCATTAAAGAGATAATTTCCGTGACCGATGCTCTTGATCATTTTGGACTGGGTAAGTATGTTAGTCTTACATTAGATGATGATCATCCTAATTTGCTCAGATCTGGTGAAACTTTGAATGATGCAATCAAAATATTGGAAATGAAATCTGCGGATGCAATTTTATTAAATTGCTCCTGCCCTGAAACAATATCATCAGCGTTACCTAAATTTAAAAATACTGATATACCTTTTGGCGCTTACGCAAATGGTTTCTCTTCTGTCAAAGGTTTGAAATTTGGAAAAAGTGTAAATACTTTGGAGGCAAGAAATGATCTTGGTCCTGATGAATATTCAAAATTTGTAATGGATTGGATAGGTAAAGGTGCAAGAATAATTGGTGGCTGTTGTGAGATTGGTCCAAAGCATATCAGTAGAGTTGCAAATCAGTTACATCTTAACGGCTACAAGACAATGAAGCTAGAATGGTAAATTATTTCTCCCCATATCCTCCACCTGATGGAGTTGTGATAATTAATTGATCCCCGATCGCTAATTGGATTTGGCAATTTCCATCGAGCTTTGTTGCCACATTATTTCTTATGATTGTATTTGACCCCAGCTCCCCCGGCTCACCTCCATATAATCCAAATGGCTGCTCTTTTCTGTTATTTGATAACAAAGAACAACTCATATTATCACAAATGACGAATATTTTTTTCAAACCACGGCCGCCAGTAAATTTACTATTATTTTGCCTTTCCCTAACTAAGGATATTTCTGAGAGAATAATTGGGTATTCCTCCTCAAAAATCTCAGGATCAGTAGATCTTGAATTTGTCATATTTGTTTGTATTGCATCACAGCCATTATAATTCTTTCCGGCTCCTTGACCTCCACATATAGTTTCATAATATTGAAATTTGTCATTACCAAGAATGACATTATTCATTGTAGATTGACACGATGCCTTGATTGAGAGCGCGCCAAAAATACAATTTGCAAGCGCTTGGCTCAGTTCAACATTTCCAGCTGAGACGGCCGCATTTTTTGAGGGATTTATTATAGAGTTACTGTCAGTAGATATTTCTACAGGCTCAAGGATTCCTGAATTTAGAGGAATATCCTCATTAATTAAACACCTTAAGACATAAATTATGACAGCTTTTGTGATTGGAAAAGGAGCATTAAAGTTATCCGAACTTTCTCTACTCGATCCGGTGAAGTCAAAGTTAATTTTTTCACTCTCAGAGTGTTTTTTTATCTCTAATTTGAGATAAAAATTATCGAGTGTCATACTAAAATTTGATGGTTTAATATTTTTTAATAAACCAAGGCATGCTTCTTTTGCATTCTCTTGTATTGCATACATTTGTCCTAGCACAATGTCCAATCCATAGTAGTCAATGATTTTACGTAATTGGATCTCACCAATTTTGTTCGATGCTACTTGAGCTGTAATGTCTTGTATGTTGAGCTCTGGATTTCTTGCAGGATATTTTCCGCTATTTAATTTTTTTTGTAATCGTTCGTGGTTCGTGAGATCATTCATTCGAATTTTAAAATTATCAAATATTACACCTTCATCAACTAATTTTTTTGCTTCGGGAGTCATAGATCCAGGGTGAATTCCACCAATATCTGGGTGATGACCCCGCGTGGCTAGGTAAAATATTATATCTTCGGTTTTGTCAGAAAAGATGGGGGAAATAATGGTAATGTCAGGCAAATGTGTTCCCCCAGAATTAGGCGAGTTATTTATAAATATATCTCCTCTTTTTACGGATTTATTTTTCTTGATAAGCCCTTTTACGCAATCATCCATCGAGCCAAGATGAACTGGTATATGAGGTGCGTTCGCAACGAGATTACCGATGTTGTCAAATAGAGCACATGAGTAGTCAAGCCGCTCTTTTATATTTATGGAGGCTGCAGTCCTTTGCAGTGTTTCTCCCATAGTTTCTGCGACTGACATAAAAAGGTTATTAAAAATCTCCAACATCACTGGTGATTTATCGGGTTTTCTATGAGTCTTTGATAGTTTTATTTTTTTTATTAGAATGTTACCTGATTGATCCCTAGCTGCTTGCCATCCCTCTTCGATGATTATTGTTGAGTGATCATCAATAAGAATTGCTGGCCCTGTAAGTTCAAAATCGTAGAAATTTTCTATTCGACATACACAAGCCTCAACCCATTTTCCTTTACTGTAGAAATTTTCTTTATCAAAATTATTTTCAGTATTTGTTATCTTAGTGGGTAGTTCAATTTTGTTATATTGTGGAGTTGTTTCAACTTGAATCATATCAAGTACAATCTCACTATTAAGATTATAGCCATAAATTTTTTTATGAATTTTCCTGAATTTTTTAATTAAATTTTCACACTTAATTTTTGAATTATTTTCTTTTATGCAAATACTCTGATCAGTACCCTTATACTTCAAATATAATAAATTTAAATGAGATACGGTTTTGGATTTGTTGTTAACTAAGTTTTCTTTTTGCAGTTTTCTGGCAAGTGCATCAATTTTATTTGTATTTTTTAGATTAAATTCAATAAAAGTACTTTCTTGTGCTATGTACTTCTCTCCAGATTGAGCCATCCCATATGCCGATAAAAAACTTGATAGTGGATTTATAATAACTGTCTTGATCTCCAGGTTTTCAGCAATCTGGCAAGCGTGTTGACCACCGGCCCCACCATAACTGACAAGCGCGTGTTCCTCTAAGTGAATACCTCTCCTTGAAGCGATTTTTCTTATCACTCTGCACATTTTTTCTACTGCAATTTTTATAAACCCTTCAGCTACATCTTCTGGAAGCATCTTTGGATCTATATTATCTTTTAGTTTATTAAATTCTTCAGATACAATTTGCTTATCTAGTAAAGATTTACCGTCATGGCCAAACTTCTGTGGGAAGTATTTTTCTATAATTTTACCAAGAAATAGGTTTGCATCTGTCAGTGTCAGGGGACCATTTTTTCCATAAGACATAGGTCCGGGATATGAGCCTGCTGATTTTGGTCCAACGGTCATCCTTGAGTTTCTATAATCTAAAATTGAACCTCCACCAGACGCAATTGTGTCAATATCAATAATAGGTACTTGAAGTATTTGGTTATCAATAGTTTTCTCATTCTTATATTCTAATTCACCTTCGAAATGTGAGACATCTGTAGAAGTACCGCCCATATCAAAAGTTATAATTTTTTTAAAGCCTGAGTTTTTACCGACTGAGATTGCACCTATTACGCCCCCAGCTGGACCAGATAATATAGAATTTATACCGCGGAAGTTTTTTTCTTCAGCTAGGCCGCCATTCGATTGCATATATCTAAGACTAATATTATTCTTAGCAAAATTAATTTCTTTCTTTAAATTATCTATATCACTTCTGATAATAGGATCCACATAAGCATGAACAAGAGATGTATGGGTTCTTCGTATATATTTGATAGTTTTTGAAATTTCATGGCCAAGTGTGATATTTTTGTGGCCAAGCTGATCTAGTATTCTTTGGATCTTAGTTTCATAACTTGGGAATTTCCATCCATGAATTAAGCTTACACAAATGGAATTAAATCTACCTATTTTTATTTCCTTTAATTGCTCTGTAATTGTTTTCCAATTTGGTGTTATGAAATCATGCCCATTATTTGTGAGACGGATATCTAATTCCATCACTTTTGAATATAACGGGATTGGTTTTTTAATTTCTAGTGTAAATATGTCTTCTCTACTTTGATAACCAATCGTTTGTGAGTCTCTAAAACCTTTTGGAACAATTAAAAGTATTTTTTCACCCGTTCTCTCCAAAAGAGTATTTGTAGCTTTTGTTGTTCCAACGGTTACATTCCCTATATTTTTTAGGTCTGCAGAGTTATCGGTTAAGATTTTTTTTATACCAGTTGAAACAGAGTCATCATTCTTGTCTTGAGACTGACTTAATACTTTTTCTAGAAATAGATTATTATTTGGGGAAAGGGCAATTACATCAGTAAATGTACCGCCTTTATCTATCCAGAAATTCCATTTATTTTTTTTCATAATAAAACTAAATTATTGCTGTTATGGCAACTATCAAAGACTATAATTAACATAGATAATTATATAAAGTTTTATGAAAATGATAAGTTATAAATATAAATCACCAAATTATAATGATCGAGTTAAGAATTCAAAAATTGAGTTTATAATAATTCATTATACTGGTGTTGATATGCAATTTCATAAAGTTATTGATTGGTTCCTAGATGAGCGATCGAAAGTTAGTTGCCACTATCTTATAGATAAATCAGGTGAAATTTATAATTTAGTTGATGTTTCCAATCGCGCTTGGCATGCAGGAAAATCATTCTGGAATAATTGTGTCGATATAAATTCAAATTCAATTGGAATAGAGTTACACAATGCTGGCAATGAAGATTTTACATCCCACCAGTTCGAGTCATTAGTAAAACTTATAAAAATACTTATGAGGAATAATGCAATTAATAGTTGGGATATTTTGGGACATTCTGATGTTTCAATTGGAAGAAAGATAGACCCTGGAGTAAAATTTCCATGGCAAAAGCTTGCAAAAGAAAAAATTGGTTTTTTCACAAATCTTTCACAAGAGAATTTTGACACGGACTATTCAGATCACAACAGTCCACATAGCATCAAGGAAATACAAAGTAAACTTATCAGTATTGGTTATGATGTAAATAAATCTGCCGTCTTTGATGCACAAACTGTGGAAGGACTTAAGGCTTTTCAGAGGCACTGGAGGCCAAAGAAAGTTGATGGCATAATTGATGTCTCAACAAAACAAATACTTAACGAGGTGCATAAAAAATTATCTGAGTTTAGAGACGGTCATCAGTCCTTATAGACAATTGATGATTATTCATGTTAAAACAAATAAGCTAGATGGCTGGATGATCGCTATTTATTAGAGGAAAGTCCGGGCTCCACAGAGGAACAGTGCCGGATAACATCCGGCGGGGGTGACCCCAGGGAAAGTGCAACAGAAAATATACCGCCATGATCTCATGGTAAGGGTGAAATGGTGTGGTAAGAGCGCACCGCATTGGTGGTAACATCATTGGCAGTGTAAACCCCACTGGGAGCAAGACCAAATAGAGATGGAAATATGTCCTCTGCATTCTGCCATCTGGGTAGGTCGCTAGACTCACTGAGTAATCATTGAGCGAGATGAATGATCATCGTCAAATTGACACAGAACCCGGCTTATAGGCCATCTAGCATAAGAATTTGGTTAACAAATAATTAAAAAAACCATTGACTTCCAAAGAATACCATGTTATCCCATAATAACCCATTTATGGACATTATTATGCAATTATTTTTATCTAAATTTAAGAATAAAATCGATCAAAAAGGACGCGTGTCAATCCCGTCCCAGTTCAGGAATATTTTATTCCAAGATGGATCCCAAAAAATGTTCTGTTATCCATCTCTTGATGCGGAAGCAATTGATGCAGGCGGTGACAGTCTATCTCGTGAGATTTATGCACTAATGGATAATCTCGATCCATACTCAGATGAGAAAGATTTTCTATCAACAGCACTCTTTGGTCTATCTGAAGAACTGCGGATTGATAGTGACGGCCGAGTTATCTTAAGCGATGCCCTAATTCAGCACGCTCAGATAAGTGACGAGGTCACATTTGTAGGTTTAGGTCAAAAATTCCAGATGTGGGAGCCAAATAGGTTTAGTAATTATTTGCAAGAAGCCCAAAAGAAGGTAAGAGAGCAAAGGCTATTATTGAGTAAGAAGAATAAAGGTTTTTAGTGTGATGGATAGTAGAAAAACTTCTACTGGCGGACCATTTTATCACACACCTGTCATGACCAAAAAGGTGCTTGATGCATTATCACTAAGAGGAGGAAGTGTTTATGTGGATGGCACCTTCGGCGGGGGCGGACATTCAAGTGCAATATTGGATTTATTTGATTGCATAATAATTGCAACAGATAAAGATATTAATTCTGCACCAATTGCAAAAAAACTTAATGAAAAATATCAGGACCGAATTAATTTTTATAATGCGAGCTACACCCAAATTCCGAGCTTACTCGACAGCCTTTCAATTAAAGCCGTAGACGGTTTATTATTAGATCTCGGGGTATCATCGATGCAAATTGATGATCCAAAAAGAGGATTTTCATTCCAGAATGAAGGTCCTCTGGATATGCGGATGGGCATAAGTACAATTAGTGCACATGATGTTGTTAATAAGATGAAGGAAGAGCATTTATCAGAAATAATTAGAGATTTTGGTGAAGAAAGGTACTCGCGTATTATTGCGAACAAGATTAGTGATTACAGACAAAAAAATACTATTAACACCACAACTGAACTAAGTAAAATAATTGACGATGCCGTCGGGAATTTTTATAAAAAGCAAAAAGGAGCTCATATTCATCCGGCAACTAGGACCTTTCAGGCTATAAGAGTTTTTGTAAACAATGAGTTTGAAGAAATATATACATTGTTAATGGGTGTTTGTGATTATATAAAACTAGGCGGCAGAATTGCTGTGATAACATTTCATTCTCTCGAAGATAGGATTGTAAAAAATATCTTTGATCATCTGACAGGATATGGTTCTTCAAAGTCAAGGTATGAACCTAAAATTGAAGATCAAGCCAATTATCCATTTCTATATCCAGATAAAAAATTCTATAAACCAGATCGGGATGAAATTGCAAAAAATCCAAGAGCTCGCTCTGCAAAATTGAGGTATGTGCAAAGAACAGAGCATTTGTTTAGAGAAAATTTAGATATTTATAGTATGACAAAATATAAAAGGATATTAGAAGAATTAAAATGACCAGATTATTATATGTATTTGTCTTAATTTTATGCATCTTCACTTCATTTATGTTGTATTTCTTGAGTTACGACAGCAAAAATATAAAAAGAGAAATATCTCAAATTAAAACTACAATTGAAATTGAAAAATCTGATATAGAAACCTTACGTGCAGAGCTCAGCCTCTTGTCCCAACCAGATAGGATTCAAAGCTTATCCAATCAATTTGGCTTAGAGTTAAAACCAGTAAATGTGATACAAATAAGAAGAATTGAGGATATCCCACTTAAACCAGCTAACAAGGTCATGGACGAGCTGGTTCACAGATCACTAATTGGGTATACCAGCGACTAGCGATAAAAAACTTATGAAAGATAATTTATCAAATGTTTCAAGCTCAAGATAACATAGAAATAAAAAGGCTAACTTTAAGAATTAAGTTTCTGTCTTTTTGTTTTTTTTTGGGCTTCATGGTTCTATCAGCTAAAATTTTATACTTAGCAAATTTGTCACTAGGATCAGTTATAAGTATTACTGAGAGTGATATGCACAATATGAAGCGCCCCAATATCTATGATAGAAATGGTAATTTGGTAGCTTCAAACATAGCAATATCATCAGTTGCAATAAGACCCAATTTACTCCTAAATAAGGAAGATATTGTCGATCGATTACTATTTGCAGTTCCTAGTTTTCAAAGAGAAGATCTTGAGTACAAAATATTTAATGATAAGAAGTTCGTCTGGCTAAAACGCGGCATAACACCGAGCGAGCAACATAGAATACATAATTTAGGTATACCTGGCATACAATTTATAGACGAAACAAAGCGCTTTTACAGCTCTGCAAATACTCTATCTAGTGTTATAGGTTACGTAAATATTGATAACATTGGACAAGCAGGTGTCGAAAAATTTATCGATCAGCAGGTAGAGGGCGGTAACAGTGGGGATGTATACCTATCCGCGGATCTCGAGGTGAGTCACGCCATGAGGGATGAGCTGTTGAAATCGATGAATGAATATTCAGCGATAGCGGCAGCTGGTGTATTGATGGATATTAATAATGGTGAAATTATTGCGGCTGTCTCTTTACCTGATTTTGATCCTCAGTATCAAGCAGATGCACTTTTGCCAGAAAATATGAATAAGGTGACAACTTCATTATATGAGATTGGATCAACATTTAAGCCATTCACCATTGCTATGGCATTAGACAGCGGCTTGGTTGATTTGGATACGGAATATGATGCCAGAAAACCAATTATTATTGGTGGGCATACAATTAGTGATTTTAGACCTCAAGCACGTGTTTTAACTGTATCCGAAATATTTACTCACTCCTCAAACATTGGCGCTGCAAAGATTGCTCTTGATTTTGGTACGGATTATCACAAAGCCTTTCTGAAGAAAATGGGGTTATTAGACCCTGTATCAACTCAAATACAAAACTTACCAAGCAGCAGCATTCCTACCAATTGGAGAGAAATAAACACAATGACGATTTCTTATGGTTATGGAATTTCAGTTTCGCCATTGCATGCTGCAGTTGCTGGCGCAACACTCTTTAATGGTGGAAGATTGGTTCAGCCGTCCTTTCTAAAGGTTGAGAATGACTCAAATATAATCTACAAACAAGTTTTGGAGCCTTCTACAAGTGAAAAGATAATGAGACTAATGTATATGAATGTCGTCGATGGATCAGCAAAACGTGCTTCTGTTGATGGTATTTTTGTGGGTGGAAAAACTGGTACAGCTAATAAGTTGGTTGGCGGGGTATATGACAAAGAAAATCGTCGTACAACATTTTTGGGTGCCTTCCCATTAGACGAACCAAAATATATTATGTTTTTACTGCTTGATGAACCAAAGCCAACCAAAGACTCTCATGGGTTTGCAACTGCTGGATGGAATGTTGCTCCAACTTTCTCTAATATAGTTAGAAGGATTGCACCAATGTTAAAAATAAAACCCTCTTCAACTGAAAAGCTCTATGACTTTGATCAAATCTTAGTTGCCTCAAATTAACACAGTAGGGTAGATAAAAATGAAGCTTGAAAGGCTATTGAACTCCGAGGAGCTGCAGCATCCCAATTCCAATCAAATTATAACAGATATATGCTTGGATAGCCGATTAGTAAAAAATGGAAATTTATTTTTTCTACTCGAAAGAGATACACAACTACAAAAACAACATCTAAAACAGGCCATGAATAACGGCGCGGCTGGCATTATTGTTCCGAAAGAATTTACATTCGATGGTTCTGCAATAGACATACCAATTATTAAGGTGAACTCTATTCGTAAAACACTATCACAAGTTAGCTCTAAGTATTATCCAAAACAGCCAAAAAATATATTAGCAATTACCGGTACAAATGGAAAAACCTCCGTCACAAAAATGACAGAAGAAATATGGCAACTGATGGGCATTAAATCTTCTTCAATTGGGACTTTGGGTAACTCCGCTTCTAAAGCATCGAGTATATTGACGACGCCTGATCCGATCTCACTGCACAAACAGTTAAATGCTCTTGCTTCCGAGGGTTTCCAACATCTGGTAATTGAAGCATCAAGCCATGGACTCTCACAACTCAGAATGGACTCTTTAAAGATAGCTGGTGCAGCATTTACTAGCTTCTCACGGGACCATTTAGACTATCATGGTAGCATGGACTCGTATTTTAATGCAAAAAAAAGGTTATTTACCCACTTGTTACGCACGGAGGGAACAGCCGTGGTAAATTTGATTGATTTACCGATGAGATATCATAATTTTATAAATTCAATAAGGGCTGAAAACCTAATCACAATAGGTAAGA
>MDTD01197044.1_pt1 | contig 16384 bp, 17 predicted proteins | sample 811221 | NCBI WGS metagenome assembly MDTD01 (sample SAMN05326646, study PRJNA326480) | marine metagenome | isolation source: seawater | place: Pacific Ocean: South West | collected 2011 | reverse complement strand
TTTTCTTCTTTTCTTTTTGAACACAATAACCTTATCATCTTTTTTATGGGCAATAACTTTAGCTTCAACTGAGGTACCAGATAGATTTGGTTTACCAACCTGAACTTTCTTTCCATCGTCAATAAGTAAAACATTATCGAAAGAAATTTTTGATCCTTCCTTAGCATCAATTCTATTTATAAAAAGCTTTTGATCTTTTTCAACTTTGAATTGACTACCTTGTATTTCAACTACTGCGTACATTATTAATTTTTGAATTGCAAAATTAAACTATTTATTAAAATATACAAGTGTTATTAAGGTTTATAGTTCTATCCAATTATCGTTATTTAGAGACCATTCCACAACTTGTTTTATCCTTTCAGTTAGCTTAATTGATGGTTGCCATCCTAATTTTTTCATTTTCTCACCTGATAGGGAATACCTTAGATCATGGCCAGGTCTTGAGGAATGAAAATCTACCATTTCATAATTTAATTCTTTCCCTTGGCAGGAAGCAATTATTTGAGCAAGCTCAAGGTTGTTTAGCTCCTCTGACCCAACAATATTAAATTTAGGACATTTAGCCCCTCCATAATCTGTTTCATCTTCTATTTTGTTTGTCAGAATAAAATATATAGCTTCTGCAACATCCTCAGCATGAATATAATGACGTGAACCTGGAATTTTTTTTGTCTTGTCTGAGTGAATAGTTACTGACTCTCCATCTCTAATTTTTTTAATACACATTGGAATAAATTTTTCTGGGTGTTGTCTCTCACCAAAAACATTCATAGTATGAGTAATATATACTGGCAAATTATATGTATTTTCGTATGCTACTGCCAATTCTTCACCGCCAGCTTTTGTTGCACTATAAGGATTTGTTGAGTTATACCTGTCATTCTCCCTGTAATCTATACCTTTGGGTGCTGGACCAAAAACCTCATCGGTACTAAAATAAACAAACCTTTCTAGTTGTTTAGACTCATTTATCTCTCTAGCATAATCTAAAATATTAGCAGTTCCTACTACATTATCTAAAACAAACTCCATAGGATAGTCAATGCTCCTGTCAACGTGGGAACCAGCAGCAAGATGTAAGATTATATCAATCTCCCCTATTTCTTTTTTTATCCATGGATTTATGTCAGATTTCAAATCATGATAAACTACCTTAACTCTTGCCTTTTCTTTATTTTTTAGTTTAGATAAAATATTATCAAGTCTATTTAAATTTCCACTGTAATCTAACCTGTCTAGAGATACAATATTCCAATCTGTATTATTTAATAAATAGTAAATTAAATGATGTGCAATAAACCCTGCACCACCAGTTATCAAAATATTTTTCATCAAATAAATTTTAAATTTGAAATGTATTCTTTTAGCCTATCCTTGGGTTCCCAACCTAATAAATCAATTAAATCATCATTCACTCTTAGAGTTTCTCGATAATTTCCTCTCTGATCGGGAATATTTTCTGCATCTACTTTAAATTTTTCATTGAACATGGAATAAAGTTGATTAATACTATAATTAACTCCTGTTCCAATTTCCCATGCGTCATTATGACTAATTTCTGTCTTTGAAATTTTTAGTAGGCCATCTACAATATCATCAACATGAGTAAAGTCTCTTTTTTGATAACCATCTCCAACTATTGGAAGGGGTAAATTTTTTTTTATCTTAACTTGCCATATCCCAATTACGTTTCCAAATTTTTCATCTAATGGTTCCAATGGGCCGTATACATTGTAGAATCTTGCAATCTCAACATTAACATTAAATGATTTTTTATAAAGCTTACATATTTCTTCACCTAAAAACTTAGTCATGGCATATGGAGAATCTGAGGGATCATGATGCTTTGAAGACGAACCAGCATATATTACTTTTACATTATTAATCAAAGCCCATTCCATAACTTTTGTTGTTCCAGAAACATTTACTCTAACAGATTCTTGAGGATTATCAAAAGATGGTTGAACTCTTGATTGTGCTGCAAGGTGAAAACACACATCAAAGTCAGTATCAGTAATAGTCATTATATCCTCAATATCTTTATTTAAGTATTGGGCACCTTCAAATTCGTTAGATTTTATACCTGTTGAATAATCATCTAAAGAAACTACTGTAAAACCATTATTCAATAGACGCTTTATAAGATTAGATCCTATAAATCCTGCACCTCCAGTAACTAATGCTTTTTTCATACAATTTATTGTACAAATATAAATTATTAATATTTAAGAATCCCTGTATTATAATTCAGAATAAACAACCAACAAAAAATAAAAATAATGTAAATAATCAAGTATATAATTTTTTTTTTTACTATTAATTAAGTACTTTTGTGACTTGATATTTATAAAATAAAGTGCTAGGAAAATTAATTACATCCAAAACAAGGCTAAGACTTTTAATTAAGTTTTTTGTATCACAGGCAAATAGTGGATATCTGAATGGATTAGCAAACGAAATGGGAGAATCTACAAATGGTATTCGTAAGGAGCTTAATCACTTATATGGAGCAGGTTACATAAAAAAAGTAAAGGTTAATAATAAAATTGAGTATAAAGCTAACACAGATCACCCTCTGTTTGAAGTACTACGTAAAGTAGTTTTTAAACATTTAGGACTAGAGGATGTCGTAGAAACAGTACTGGAACGAATGGGAGATGTCGAGCAAATAATTCTCATAGGAGATTATGCAAAAGGAAATGACTCTGGACTTATAGAAGTTTTTTTAATTGGGCAAGATTTAAATATGGACTACATAACTAACATAGAAAATAAAATTGAAAATTTAATTGGTCGAAAAGTTAGTTTCTATCTAGCTTCTAAATTTCTGTCAGACACTGAACATATTGTATTATTTAATTCAAATAAATAATGATTACAAACAAAATTGAGGAAAGGCCATGGGGGCGTTTTTATGTAATTCAAGATGAATCACTATACAAGTTAAAACGAATAGAGGTAGATCCTGGGCAAAGAATTTCTTATCAATACCATAATAAAAGATCAGAAGTTTGGACAATTATTGATGGTGAAGGTTATATCACACTAGATGGTAAAGTAAATAAATATTCTAAAGGAGAAACTGTTTTGATTCCTAAAGGCATAAAGCATAGAATCGAGAATAAAGGTTCGGAGAAAATAATATTTATTGAAGTACAGACAGGATCATACTTTGGAGAAGATGATATTGTTAGAATTGAGGATGATTATAATAGAATCTAAATGAACCCAAAAGCAATTATAGTATCAGGATATTTTAATCCACTTCACAAAGGTCATTTGGAACTTTTTGCTCACGCAAAAGCAATGGGCGATAAGCTGTTTGTTATAGTTAATAATGATTTTCAAAGAAATCTTAAGGGATCTAAAGAATTTATGCTAGAAGATGAAAGAGTATTTATTGTCAATAGAATTAAAGATGTTGATGAAGTTATTTTATCTGTAGATCAAGACAGGACAGTAATAAAAACTCTAGAAAAAATTCATAATTCTTTCAATGAAGATTATGAGCTTTATTTTGCTAATGGGGGTGATCAGAATAATGAAATATGTCCTGAGTCAGTAATATGTAAAAAGTTAAATATTAAACTAGTTGATGGATTAGGTGACAAAATACAGTCATCATCATGGCTATTAAAAAAATAACATGGTTATTAAAAATATTTGTTGTATTGGAGCTGGTTATGTTGGTGGGCCTACTATGGCAGTTATTGCATTAAAGTGTCCTGAAATAAATATTCTTGTTGTTGACAATGATAAGAAAAAGATTAAAGATTGGAACGGCCCAATAAACAGTCTGCCTGTTTATGAGCCTGGACTTAGTGAAATTATAAAAGAAGTTCGAGGTCGGAATCTGTTTTTTTCAAATGATATTAAAAATGCAATTGAAAAATCTGAGATGATTTTTATGGCTGTAAATACCCCTACTAAGACAAAAGGTGAGGGAGCCGGTATGGCTGCCGATTTAAAATATGTTGAGGCCTGTGCTAATGATATTGCCAAATATTCAAAAAATGATAAAATAGTAATTGAAAAATCAACACTTCCAGTTAAAACTGCAGAAAAAATCAAAGATATTCTAGATAAAAATAATAGTAAGGTAGAGTTTGAGATTCTTTCAAATCCTGAATTTTTGGCAGAAGGAACTGCTATTAAAGATCTTTTCAAATCTGATAGAGTTCTAATAGGTGGAGATGACTCTCCTAATGGTAAGAAAGCTGTTAAAGCCTTAAGTCAAATATATAGTAGATGGATTCCTAAAGAGAAGATACTAACAACTAATGTTTGGTCATCCGAGCTTTCAAAATTAGCATCAAATGCAATGTTAGCTCAAAGAATATCCTCTATTAATAGTCTATCTGCATTATGTGAAAAGACTGGAGCAAATATTGATGAAATCTCATTAGCAATTGGAATGGATCACAGGATAGGTCCTCATTTTTTAAAAGCTTCTGTCGCTTTTGGAGGAAGCTGTTTTCAAAAGGATGTTCTTAACTTAGTTTACCTATGTCAGTTTTATGGTCTTGATGAGGTTGCTGAGTATTGGCATCAGGTTGTAAAGATAAATGATTATCAAAAAAATCGTTTTGCTCAAACTATAATTGAATATTTTGGTGGAGATTTATCAGATAAGAAAATTTTAATTCTAGGCTGGGCATTTAAAGCTAATACAAATGATTCAAGAGAATCTGCTTCAATCTATGTAACACAAAAACTTTATGAGGCAGGAGCAAAAATAGATATTTATGACCCTCAGGTTCCAAAAAAAAATATAATTAATGATATTGATGCTATCTGGGGATATAATCTTGATGAAGTTAGACAAAGAGTTCATATTAAGAAAGATGATCTTTCATCTGATAAGTATGATGCATATGTAATACTTACTGAATATGAAGATTTTAAAACTCTTGGAATTGATCCAAATAGGGTTTTTGATGGGAGGAATATATTCAATAATGCTCTTTATTCAATTGGTAAAGGCCAATAATTAATCAAATAAATTAAAATAATGATAATTCATAAGTTAGCTTTTTTATTTACCAAAAAACAAAAAATAAAATTATTGATTCTTACTTTATTGTTGTTTATTGGAATGTTATTTGAGTTTTTAAGTATAGGTATTTTACTTCCAATTTTAAATATTTCACTTAAAGGTGAAAGCTCTACAATATCTATTGTATTGGAATACTTAAATGTAAGGAACCCTAGTGTTGAATTTTTAATAAATTTTGTTGTCTTACTTTCTTTAGCCATCTACACATTAAAATTTATTTTTTTGATTTACATGAATAATAAAAATTATAAATTTTTAAATTCATTTAACGCTTCAATATCCGAAAAGCTTTACAATAAGTATCTGCGCAATAATTTTAATTTTCACATTAAAACTAATAGTTCAATTATACTTAAAAACATAACTACAGAAATTAACTCCTTAAGAAGCTTATTAGAGGGTAGTCTAATTATTATTCTTGAGTCTCTAATCTTTATTGGAATAATTGCATTTTTAATTTTTATCCAACCTGAAGCTGCATTAGCAGTTTTTTGTTTTTTTTCTTTGTCATTTCTAATTTTTCATCTGATCTTCAAAAATAAGGTTAAACTATGGGGTATTAAAAGACAGGAGTTAGATGATAAAATTTCTAAGAGTCTATTAGAAACTTTTGGTGGTATAGCAGAAATTAAAATATTCAAGCAGGAAAACTTATTTTTTAAAAAGTTTAATAAGGAGGTATGGTCAAAAGCTAAAATTGGATCTAAATACGATATAATCACGCAACTTCCAAGATATTATCTTGAGTATATAACTATAATTTCAGTTTTAGGCTTATTAGTTTTTTTAAATTTTCTTAATGTAAATAGAGATGAAATTATTACAACATTGGGGATATTTGCAGCAGCCTCATTTAAAATCATACCCTCAATTAATAAAATTATTTTTAGTTCACAAAAAATTAAATTTAACTATCCTTCTTTATCAATAATCTATAATGAATTAAATAATAGTTTATATTATAAAGAAGAGAAACTAGATAGAGAAAATATTAAAATTGATCTAAAAGATATTAGTTTTAAAAATGTCTCATTCAACTATCCAGATTGTGAAACAATTTTAAATAATGTTAGCCTAAAAATTAACTCAGGTAAAATAATTGGAATAGTTGGTAAATCAGGTGAAGGTAAGAGTACATTTGTTAATCTATTAGCAGGTTTACTCAGTCCGGTCTCTGGTAAAATACAAATTAATAATAATGAAGTTAAATCAAATTTAATTGATTTGGGGATCTTAGGCTTTGTTCCTCAAACTCCTTTTTTGCTTGATTCATCTATTAGGGATAATATATGTTTCGGTAATCCTTATGATGAAGTTAAGTTTGAAAAAGTAATAAATCAATCACAATTATCTAGTTTTCTAGATTCACTAGAATTTAAAGATAATACAGTTGTTGGTGAAAGGGGTGTAATGATTTCTGGTGGACAAAGACAAAGAATATCTATTGCTAGAGCTCTTTATAATAATTCTCAGATAATTATATTTGATGAACCTACTTCATCCCTAGATCCATTAACTGAGATGGATTTATTAGAGTCTATTCATAAGTTAAAAGGTCATAAAACTTTAATAATAATATCACACTCTGAGTCAATTATAAAATTTTGTAACGAGGTTTATGAAATATCAAAAAAATCCATATCCAAAATCAAATAAACATATGGTAAATAAAATTTTAAAAAAAACTGTCAAAAATATTTTTAATCACAAATTAAAAAAAATTAATTCCTTGAAGGGTTTACATGCAGGTGAGGTTTGTTATGTTATGGGTACTGGCTCTTCAATTAAAGAGATGGATATAATGTTTTTTAACGACAAGCCTGTAATTGGGCTTAATGAAATAATTTTTCATAAAAGTTTTGTTAATCTAAAGAAAAAATATTTGGTTTTAACAGAGCCTTTTTTCTTTTATCCTTTTCAAAGTAAATTTTTTTGGAGAGGTTCATGGTTTCCAGTATTTAATCCGACATCAAAGATTTTGAAAAAAATGGCTAAGAAAAATAAAGACATACTATTTTTTTTACACTTAAGTAATGTGTTATTTGTTAACGGTAAGAATATTTTCTATAATTTTTTAAAATATACACACCCTGAATTTCCCTCTAGGTTAAATAATTTAAATTGTTTCAAAGGAGCCTTTACACACGCATTATCATTAGCAGTTTTCCTGGGGTTTAAAAAAGTTATTTTAGTTGGATGTGATTATACATTTAGCCCCCCAAAAGGAAGACATTTTTATGAAAAGGGCGAGGGAATTAATGTTGATATCGAAAATTATCACACAGAATTTCTGCAAACTATTCAAGAATTTATTGACATAGAGACGATTACTCTTGAAAAGAGTAATACTATTTTGAAAAGTCGTGAATATTCTAAATTTAAAAATGCTAGTAGAAATTATAAAGAAAATTACGAGTTAGTAAACCAGGATCAACTTGAAGCTATAAAAAATACAAGAAAAAACGTTTATCATTTTTAATCATGAGGTATATTGTTTTTGACAGAGACGGAACATTAATTAAACATAAGAAGTATCTTCACAAGCCAGAAGATATTGAACTTGTTCCAGGGTCAAGAGATATAGTTTTGAGTTTCCTGAAAAAAGGCTATTTATTATTTCTCCATACAAATCAATCAGGAGTTAGTAGAGGCTATTTTAAAATTGAAGATGTTAAAAAATGTAATGAACAGATGATTAGATTACTAGACATTAATTCAAAAATATTTGAAGATATCTGTATAGCTTGTGATTATCCTCCCAGATTGGACTCATATAGGAAACCATCTACCAAGTATGGTTTGGAGCTTATGAAAAAATATGGAATTGAATCAAATCAACTTATATATATTGGAGATAATACCTCAGATCTAGAAACTGCATATAAATTAAATTGTAGAGGCTATGGTATTTGTTTAGATAAAGAAAATGGCTTTTTAGATAAAGACATAGTAACGAAAAAATTTAATTTTACTATACATTACTCATTATCTGAAATAAAAAATGAAATTATAAAAAATGACAATTAAAGAATGAATAAAAAAGACTTTTTTGTTTACAGTGGGTCTTCATTAAGAGACGCTTTAAAGCAAATAGACAAAAACCGTAATGGTATTATTTTGGTCTGTACTGAAGATCATATAGTAAAGGGTCTGTCAACTGATGGAGATATAAGAAGGCAACTACTAATTAATGATGACTTAAATCAAATCATTGATAATTGTATGAATAAAAACTTTATGTATGTTAAAGAGAATTCTTCACATGAGGAAATATATAAATTAATGGATAGTGACATAAAGGCTTTACCGGTTTTAAACAATAATATGGAGTTGAAATCAATTATTACTATTGATAACCTTCCTCAAAGAGATGAAGGTTTAATTAGTGCTAGGGCTAAGTCTCCTGTAAGGATAAGTTTTGGGGGTGGAGGATCGGATACAACTACCTATTTTTCAAAGAATGATGGTGCTGTAATTAATTCAACAATTTCTCTTTATTGTTATGCCTCATTGTTTAAAAGAAAAGATTCAAAAATAACTATTGATTCTCTTGACATAAATAAAAAAGTGTCTATTGATAACATCGATTTACTTGATACTTTAGATAATGAATTTGGATTAATTAAGTCAGTAATTAAGACAGTAAAGCCTGACTTTGGCTTTGATTTAATTATTAACTCTGACTTTCCTAGAGGTTCAGGGCTTGGAGGTTCATCTGCGGTTTGTGCGTCAATTATTGGATGTTTCAATGAATTTAGAATTGATAAGTGGAATGCCTACGAAATAGCAGAAATTGCATATGAAAGTGAAAGGCTTCAACTAAGTATTGCAGGTGGATGGCAAGATCAATATGCTACTGTTTTTGGTGGATTTAATTTCATGGAATTTCGAGCTAGTAAAAATTTAATACATCCCTTGAGAATAAAAAAAGAAACTCTTCTCGAGTTAGAGAATAATATAGTTCTTTGCTACACTAATACTAATCATACCAATGATAATATACATAGAACTCAAAAATCAAATACTTCAAATAAAAAAATTATTGATAATATAAAGGCAAATGTTAAACTATGTTATGAAACTAGGGATTGTTTACTTAAAGGAGATTTAATTTCTTTTGGAGAAACTCTTAATAAAACTTGGGAGTTAAAAAAAACATTTGCAAAAGAGATCACAAATGAATACCTAGATGGAATTTATGATAATGCTATAAAAAATGGAGCAACTGGTGGTAAATTATTAGGAGCAGGTGGTGGTGGTTACTTCATATTTTATGTAAAATCTGAAGAAAGAAACAACTTTTTAAGATGGACTAAGGAAGAAAACATTATTTGCACCTCATTTAAATTTGTAGAAGATGGGCTTAGCTCATGGATAACAAGATACTAGTATGAAAATTGATTCATTTGAAATTTCAAATAAAAGGACATTTATAATTGCTGAAATAGGTAATAACCATAATGGTAGCATTACAAGAGCAAAGAAAATGATAGACTTGGCTGTTCAGCTTGGAGTAGATTGTGTAAAGTTTCAGATGAGGCAAATTGATGAGGTTTATAGATCAAGGTCTTTGTCAAGAGATGGTGACGATTTGGGTACAGAGTATGTCTTAGATTTGCTAGATAAATTTGAACTTAGCCTTGATGAGCATAAGGAACTTTCAGACTACTGTAAAGAAAAAAAAATTCTCTATATGTGTACCCCATGGGATCATAAGAGTGTTGATATCCTCGAATCTTTCAATGTAAAGGCTTATAAAGTTGCATCAGCAGATTTAACAAATATTCCATTGATTAAAAAATTATGTGATACCAATAAACCTCTAATACTTTCAACTGGAATGAGCTCTGTTGAGGAGATTAAATTTACAACTGATTTCCTGAATAAAAATAGTGCCAGTTTTGCTTTACTTCACTGTAATAGTACATATCCTGCTCCAATTCAAGATATTAATCTTAAATGGATGAATTCATTAAGAGATATACATTCAATTGTTGGTTATTCAGGTCATGAAAGAGGTATAAATATCTCACTTGCTGCTATTTCTATGGGGGCACAAATATTAGAAAGGCACTTTACTCTCGATAGAAATATGGAAGGCCCAGATCATGCAGCTAGCCTAGAGTTTGATGAATTTAAAAATTTAGTGGAAGGTTGTAGAGAAATTGAACTGGCAATTGGTAGCGGTAAAACAAAGAATATTAGCCAAGGTGAAATGATTAATAGAGAGAATTTGGGTAAAAGCCTTGTTGCATCCCGTTCATTAAAAAAGGGTGAATTAATTAAAGTAGAAGACATAAAAGTACTTAGTCCAGGCCAAGGTTTATCTCCACAAATGATAGAAGAACTTATTGGGAAAAAACTAAATAGAGATATGGAATTTGAAGATTATTTTTATAAATCTGATATCGATAATCTAATTCATAGTTCTAAGCAGTATAATTTTAATCTAAAGTGGGGTGTACCAGTTCGTTATCATGATCTAAAAGATTATCAGAGGCTTATCTCTCCTGACTTATTTGAGTTTCATTTATCTTATAAAGATATGGAGTTGAATATAGGAGATTTTATAAATACCCAGTCTGAATCTGGATTTGTGGTTCATGCTCCAGAGTTGTTTAAAGGTAGTGCCTTAATGGATCTTGCATCTCCAGATAAAGATTATCGATATAAATCGATAAAAGAAACTCAGAAAGTTATTGAAATAACAAAAGAATTAAACAAGTTTTTTCCAAATCAGAAAATGCCATTAATTGTTGCAAACATTGGAGGTTTTTCAATGGATAAACCAATTGATGCAAAATTTAAGGATGATTATTATAAACGTTTTGCTGAGAGTTTAGATCAATTATCAACTAATGGAGTAGAAATAATTCCACAAACCATGGCACCATTTCCATGGCATTTTGGAGGTCAACGTTATCAAAATCTATTTGTTTTACCTGATGAGATTGTCGATAAATGTATTTCAATGAATCTAAGAATATGTCTAGATGTTTCACATTCAATGTTAACCTGCAATCACTATAAAATTGATTTTTATGAATTTATTGACAAAGTAGCACCTTTTACAGCTCATATTCATATGGGAGATGCAAAAGGCTTGAATGGTGAGGGCTTACAAATAGGGGAAGGAGATATTGAGTTTGATAAACTTTGTAAAATACTACTTGATAAAGCCCCAAAAGCTTCTTTCATACCTGAAATATGGCAAGGGCACAAAAATAGTGGTGAAGGTTTCTGGATAGCTCTTGACAGGCTAAATGGATTGTTATAATTAAAATTATGTATATGATTAATAAAATAATTAGTGAAATAGAAGAATCAATTAAAGTTAAAAGTGATATTATAAATGATAAATCATTGTTATTAAAGATTGAAAGATTAGCAAATGAGATATTAACATCTATAAATAATGGAGGAAAAATAATGTTTTGTGGAAACGGAGGTAGCTTTGCTGACTCTCAACATTTAGCAGCAGAATTTGTGTCAAGACTTCGCTTTGATAGAGCACCACTACCCTCTATAGCTCTTGGAACAAATAGCTCAAATATTACTGCGATTGCAAATGACTATGGATATGAGGAAGTTTTTAGTAGAGAGATAATAGCAATTGGAAAAGAAGGGGATATTTTGATACCAATTAGCACTAGCGGAAATAGTAAAAATATTCTAAAAGCTATTAAATCTGCAAAAGACAAACAAATTAAAGTCATTGGTTTGACAGGCAAAAATGGAGGAGAAATGAAAAATCTATGTGATTTAATTTTAGTACCATCAGAATCAACTGAAAAAATTCAAGAGTCACATATTATGATTGGCCATATTATATGCTCTATAGTTGAATATGAATATTTTTTAAAAAGATAATTCTGAAACATATGTCCAAAAAAATAGATATAGGCGTTATACAAGGTCGACTTCTCCCTAAATATCAAGGAAGATATCAGGCTCATCCACTTAACTATTGGAAGTCTGAGTTTGTGCTTGCTAAAGAAAGATCTTTAGATTGTATTGAATTTATTCTTGACTATAATGATGTAGAGAGTAATCCACTTATGAGTAAAAGTGGTGTTTTGGAGATAAAGGAGGAGATAAATAAAAGCAATGTAGAAGTTCTATCAGTATGTGCTGACTACTTCATGGAGAGCCCTTTTCATCAAGATAATGAACACAAGGTTTCTAAAAGTCAAGATATCTTAAAAAGACTTATTGATTCATCTGAGATTATAGGAATAAAAAATATAATAATTCCATGTGTTGATGATTCAAGTCTTCCACTTGAATCTTTTGACAAGTTTATTATTAATATTGAGGAATTAGTTAAATATGCAGAATACAAGTCAATAAACATTTGTTTGGAAACAGATTTACCACCTAGAGAATTTAAAATATTAATTGATGGGTTCAATAATAATAATATTAAGGTTAATTATGATATTGGCAATAGTGCTTCACTAGGTTATAATGTTGAAGAAGAATTTAAATTTTATGGAAATTATATATCTGATGTTCACATTAAAGATAGAGTATTTAACGGAGGTTCCGTTGAGCTAGGATCAGGTGACGCTGATTTTGATGCGCTTGTAATTGAATTAAAAAAAATTGATTACTCAGGATTAATAATTTTACAAGCATATAGAGATGATGAAGGATTAAATATTTTTGATAAACAGTATAATTTTTTTGTTAAAAAATTTAAAGAATTAATATGAAGACAATTGCACTTATCCCTGCAAGATCAGGATCTAAGGGACTAACAAACAAGAATATTAAGCTTCTTGGTGATATACATTTATTAGGTTATTCAATTCTTGCTGCCAGAATGACTTCTGAAATAGATGAGGTTTTTGTTTCAACTGACTCAATTGAATATGCTAAAATTGCAAATTATTATGGAGCAAAAACACCTTTCTTGAGGCCTGAAAGTTTATCTTCAGACGATTCTACAGATTTGGATTTTTTTATACATGCCATTGATTGGTTTAAAGAAAATCTAAATGTTGAACCTGAAAGAATTGTGCACCTTAGACCTACAACTCCTCTAAGAGATCCAGATGTTATTTCTAAAGCTCTTAAAGATATTGATCAAGATATTAATTGTACATCTTTGAGGTCTTGTCATAAAGCACCTGAATCTCCTTTTAAATGGTTTTTAAAGGATACTAAGGATTATCTTAAATCATTCAATAATTTATCTCCAGATGCTTCAAATGATCCAAGACAAGGTTTCCCAGACGTCTATATTCCTGACGGATATGTCGATATAATTAAATTGGAAACATTAAAAAAAAATATATTACATGGTGATAAAGTTCGTCTTTTTGAAACACCTGTTACATATGAGATTGATAATGAATCCGATTTTAAATTTATTGAATACCAACTTGAAAAAGATGGATCACCGATGTTAGAGTTTTATAAAAGCACACTAAATTAATAATTATGGCTGGAACAAATTTTTCACACAAACCTAAAACTGTTAAAAAAATAAGTACTAAATACAGGACAATTGTCACAAAAATTCCTGTACCTGAAAGCATTCCACTATTAGAAAGGATGTATGAAACAGAGTCCAGATCAATGCATGGTCAAATTCCTGTAGTTTGGGACAAAGCTCTTGGATTTCAAGTGTATGATAAATGGGGAAATAAATGGCTTGACTTTTCCTCTACAATTTTTGTTGCAAATGCAGGTCACTCAAATAAGAGAATTATTGATGCTTTAAAAAAGTTAATAGAAAAACCTCTTCTTCAAACATATAACTTTTCATCTCCTGAAAGATTTGAATATCTTGACTACTTAATAAAAAAAACACCAAATTATTTTGAAAAAGCCTTTATGTTATCAGCAGGCACGGAAGCAACTGAAGCAGTTCTTAAATTGATGAGATTAAATGGTTTAACACATAATAAAAGAAAAAAAGGTGTGATATGTTTTGAAGGTAACTGGCATGGAAGAACAATGGGAGCTCAAATGATGGGATGGAATCCAGATCAAAAGGCCTGGATAGGATATTTAGACCCTAATATCTATCATATTCCCTTCCCATATAAACACATTATTAAAGATAAAGATCCGGTAAAATTTCTCAAGGACTCATTGAGTGAACTTTTTGATAAAAATGACATTGATCCAAAAACTGACATATGTGGTGTTATGATGGAGACATTTCAAGGATGGGGAGCATGTTTTTATCCAAAAGAATATGTCAAAGAAATTTCTAAATTTTGCTTATCAAATGACATACTACTTTCATTTGATGAAATGCAGGCAGGATTTGGGAGAACTGGAAAGCTATTTGGTTATATGCATTATGATGTTGAGCCAGATCTAATTGCATGTGGAAAAGGATCAAGTTCAAGTCTTCCTCTTTCTATTGTTTTGGGTAAAAGTAAAGTTATGGACCTACCTGATATTGGTTCTATGAGCTCCACTCATTCAGCAAATCCAATGGTTTGTGCTGCAGGAAAAGCAAATCTAGAAGCTCTTATTGAAGATGGGCTGATAAACAACTCTAAAGATCTGGGAAGTAAATTTCATTCAGAATTACTTAAGATTCAAACTTCTTTTCCAGATTATATTTCAGAAATAAATGGAATTGGACTTCTAGCGGCAGTTATTTTTAGAGACAAAGAATATAGGCCGCTCTCAAAATTATGTGATTTAATAAGTGAGAAATGCTTTCAAAAAGGGTTATTAGTTGTTCACACAGGACGTGAATCAATAAAATTAGCACCTCCATTAATGATAAATGAAGAAGCTATGAATGAGGGTTTAAAAGTATTTGAAGAGGCAATAAGAGAAAGTATAAGAGATCTTTATGATTAGGAATTTAAGGCATACAGGTATAGTGGTTAATAATTTAGATAAATGTTTAAATTTTTATTTGAGTATAGGTTTCTGCGAAGTTTCAAGAGGAATTGAAACTGGAAGTTACATAGACAATCTTGTCGGTTTGAATAATGTTAAATTAGAATTTGTCAAGTTAGCTTTAAATCAAAATATAACTCTAGAGTTGTTAAAGTATCATTCTCATCCTTATGAAAACAACGATGTACCACGAATGTCAAATAGAGTTGGGTGTTCTCATATTGCATTAACTGTATCTAATGTTTTAGACTGTTTTAATCTAATATCTCAAAACGGAGGAGGTTCAATTAATCAGATCCAAACTTCTCCTGATGGAAAAGTTAAAGTTGTATATTGTTATGATCCTGAAGGAAATATAATTGAAATTGTAGAAGAGTTAAACAAATTATGAATAAGAATACTATCATATTAGGAGGAACAAGAGGAATTGGCTTAAGCATAGCAAAAAAGTTTTTAGATGAAAAAAATATTGTTCACATAATATCTAGAAATAAAATTCTTAAAATAGAAGAGAAATTGATAGGTGAATATTCTGGTAATGTGTTTTTTTATAATTGCGATGCCACTCAAGTTGATGAATTGTCTTCTGTAAGAAAAGACATTTTAATTAACTCCAATAATGTTATTGATAGAGTAATATGTAATGTTGGAAATGGATCAGGCTCAAATAAATATCTTCAAGACTATGAAGAATGGGATAAATCTTGGCAGACAAATTTTAATTCTCCAATTTTTTCTGCTAGAATTTTTTTAGATGATTTAAAAAAATCCAAAGGGGTTTTACTTTTTATTACATCCATAGCTGCCTCAGAGGATCTTGGTGCTCCTATATCTTATTCGGTAGCAAAATCTGCTATAGAATCTTATTCTAAAGTTCTAGCCAGAAGGTTAGGCCCTTATATTAGAGTTAACACAGTTGCACCTGGAAATATCTTTTTTGAGGGTGGCACATGGGATACGAAGCTGAAAGATAATCCTGCTGCTGTAAAAAAAATGATAGAAAGTCAAGTCCCAATGAAGAGATTTGGAAAACCTGAAGAAGTTGCAGAATTGGTTTCGTTTATATGCTCAGATAAAGCTTCTTTCATTACTGGAGCATGTTTTGTAATAGATGGTGGTCAAACTAAAACTTTTAAATAATTGATATGGCAGATTATCTGGAAACAATTTATAATGAAGATACTCGTCCTTTAAATTCCTATCCTGGAAAACTTGCAGAGTACATTGTGTCTAATTTTAAACTCAAACCAAATGATAAGTTTTTAGAACCTGGATTTGGAAGAGGAGAGTTCTTAAATGAATTTAGCAAACTTGGCCTTGATTGTTATGGTATTGATATTTCAAGAAATGCAGGTTATCTGTCTGAAAAAAAAATAAAAATAAAAACCGGCATTAATGTTGAGCAAGATAAATGGCCTTTCCCTGATAATTATTTTGATTGTATTTACAGTA
>MDTD01190230.1_pt1 | contig 16385 bp, 13 predicted proteins | sample 811221 | NCBI WGS metagenome assembly MDTD01 (sample SAMN05326646, study PRJNA326480) | marine metagenome | isolation source: seawater | place: Pacific Ocean: South West | collected 2011 | reverse complement strand
TTTAATTAATTCTAATTCATCGTTAAACTCGAATAAATATGGGGCTCCAGTTGGGATTTCTAGACTTAAGACTTCTTCCTTCGATAATCCTTTTAACATTTTAACAATACCCCTTAATGAATTGCCATGAGCAACTATTAATATATTTTTCTGATTTTTCATTTGGATTAAAATTTGGTTAATCCATAAAGGTGTAACTCTTTTAATTGTATCTTTTAATGATTCGGAACTTGGAAGTTGGCTTTTTTTAATATCTTTGTAAAGAATATCGTATTTGGGATGACGTTTATCGTCAGAAGTTAATGGAGGAGGTGGAACGTCATAACTCCTTCTCCATGTTAGAACTTGATCATCACCAAATTTTTTAGCAGTTTCTGATTTATTCAGTCCTTGTAGATTGCCATAATGCCTTTCATTTAATCGCCAATCATAAACTACATCGCAATCTGCAAGTTTTAACTGATCTAAACATATTTTGCTCGTTTTAATAGCACGCTTAAGGTATGATACATAAACTATGTTAATATTTAAATTTTCTTGCAATAACAGTATTCCTGCTTTTTTAGCTTCATTCTTGCCATTTTCTGTTAAATCAACATCAGTCCATCCAGTAAATCTATTTTCATGATTCCAAATGCTTTCACCATGTCTTAAAAGTATTAATTTCATATTTATTAAATATTGATATTATCGTTCAAGCTCTCCAAACCAAGCCTTTCTTGACTGTACGAATTTTTTTGAATTTTTCTCCACCACCCCTCATTATTTAAATACCATTTAATCGTATTATTAATTCCATTTTCCATTGATTCTATTGGTTTCCAGCCTAATTCATTTTGGATTTTAGTTGAATCTATAGCATATCTAAAATCATGTCCTGGTCTATCAGTAACAAATGTAATTAAATCTTTATATGATAATTTGTTTGGTCTTGCCTTTAATCTATCTAATTTTGAACAAATTAAATTTACTATATCTATATTAGCGTGTTCATTATTGCCGCCAATACAATAAGTTTCATGAACTCTTCCTTTATTAATTATCAAATTCAAAGCATTGCAATGATCATTAACATGTAGCCAATCTCTTATATTTGAGCCAGAGCCATAAATAGGAAGAGGTTTTTCATCAATTGCATTGGCTATCATAAGTGGTATCAACTTTTCTGGAAATTGAAAAGGACCGTAGTTGTTAGAACAGTTAGATATTATGAATGGCAGTTGAAAAGTTTTTGCCCATGATTGAACAATATGATCTGAAGCAGCTTTGCTAGCTGCATATGGAGATCTAGGTGCATATGGAGAGTTTTCATTGAATAATCCTTTTTTACCCAGTGAACCAAAAACCTCATCAGTGCTAATATGTAAAAATTTAAAATTAGAACTTTTTTTATGGTAATCTTTTAATACGTCAACAATATTAGCTGTTCCAGCGACATTTGTTCTAATAAAGTTAATTGGATCATCAATAGATCTATCTACGTGCGTTTCTGCTGCAAAATTGATTATAGCATCAGGTTTATATTCGTTAACAGTGCTTGAAAGTAGGGTTTTATCACAAATATTACCCTTAATGAAAAGGTATAATGGGTTATCTTTGACACTTATTAAGTTGGCTAAGTTCCCAGCGTAAGTTAATGCATCGTAATTAAGAACAGAATTCCCGTGTTCGTTTATTTGTCTAATTATGAAATTAGACCCTATAAACCCTGATCCACCAGTAACCAATAGTTTCATAATTAAAATTTAATAATTTTGATAGGATTTAACCATATTATAAAAATTATTTTTTTAAAAAAGTAAAAATAATAATTAATTTATATATATGTATATTTATTTTTATTTTGTTTAAATTTGTGTATATAAGTGTATAATTTATTATTTTTTATAAGAAAATAGCATATGAATATTATTGTTACAGGATCAGCGGGCTTTATAGGGTTTCATCTTGTTGAAAAACTGATTCAAGAAGGAGATATGATATTAGGCATTGACGATTTGAATGATTATTACGACGCCTCCCTTAAAAAAGATAGACTATCCATCTTGAAGGAGAATAAAAATTTTAAATTTGCAAAATTAGATATTACAAACAAAAAATTGCTAAATGATGAATTTGAAAAGTTTAAACCGGATATTGTGATAAATCTTGCCGCTCAGCCTGGGGTTCGTCATGCCTACAAAGATCCATACATATATTCTCATACCAATTTGGATGGTTTTTTAAGTGTTATTGAAATAAGTAAAAATCATAAAGTTAAGAATTTTATCTATGCATCTAGCTCATCAGTTTATGGATTGAACCATGTGCCCTTTTCAGAACTAGATAATATTAACCGTCCTGCCTCACTTTATGGTGCTACAAAAATAGCAAATGAGCTAATAGCGCATAGCTATAACAACATGTATGAGATGAATGTAACTGGATTGAGGTTTTTTACAGTATATGGACCATGGTATCGTCCCGATATGGCCCTTTTTATATTTGCAAAAAAAATTATGAATGGTGAACCTATAACTGTTTATAACAATGGTAAGCTGAAACGTGACTTTACATATATTGATGATATTGTTTCTGGCATTATTTCTGCTAAAAATAAAAATTATAATTGTGAGATTTTTAATCTTGGAAATAATAAGAGTGAAAATATTCTTCGTATTATATCTTTAATAGAGCAATTAACAGGTAAAAAAGCGCAAATTAATTTTGCGCCTCTTAACAAAGCCGATGTTGTTTCAACTTTTGCTAATATTGATTATTCAACGGAAAAATTAAATTATAAACCAAAAACAAGTATAGAGGTTGGTATTCCAATATTTATAAAATGGTATAGAAAGTATTACAATGTTTAAAATTATAAAAATCGCCAGCATCCCAATTTTGTTAACAATATCTTTCCTCAATGCCCAATCATTGCAAGAATTGCAAAAAATGAAGAATGAGTATGAAAAAATTAAAAAGAGCAATGACCTTCCAAAAGATTTAGAATTACAGCAAAATCAAGGATCTGAAACGAATCTTCCTAAAAAAACATATATTAAACCATTTAATGATGATAGAAAAATAAATTTCCAAGAAGAGGAAAGCTCAAAACATTTTGGTTATGATTTTTTTACAAAACGCGATTCGGTTTATTTTTGGGAAAACTTGCCTGTTATATCAGATTATATATTAGGCCCGGGAGATGAATTAATTATTTCATTGTGGGGCGAAACGCAATTACGTGAAACTTATAAAATATCTCGAGATGGTAAAATATATGACGACAAAGTTGGATTATTAATTTTGTCTGGATTAAGTCTAGATCAGGCAAAGAGTTTTTTAACAAAAAAATTTGGGAGTATTTATTCCACATTGACGAGCACTAATCCTTCAACATTCATAGATATTTCAATCGGTGAGCTAAAATCAATAAATATTAATTTTGTAGGTGAAGTTAAATTCCCTGGAATTTATTCAATTCACCCATTTTCTAATATAATCAACGGGCTAATACAAGCTGGCGGGGTCGACACTACAGGTTCTCTGAGAAAAGTTCAAATCAAAAGACAGGGTAAAATTGTAGAAGAGATTGATTTGTATAAATTTTTTCTAGAGGGATCAATTTCTTCGCCCGCTTTTCTCAAAGATCAAGACATAGTTATAGTAAATCCAAGAAGTTCGATAATTTATATTGATAGCTCCGTTGTAAGGCCCGCTATTTATGAGGCAAATGAAAGTGAATCTGTTTTCGATATGATCAAGTTTGCTGGTGGTTTGACCTTAAATGCTTCAAATCAAATAGGTGTGAGCCAATTAATTTCAACTAAAGAAAAAAAACAAGTTTTTAATAAATATGTAACATTAAATGAATCTAAAAAAATAAAAGCAAAAAATGTTACTAGCATAGTTGCATTGAGGCTACCTACTTCTGTTAGAAAAGTTAACCTTATTGGACAAGTTAAGGAGCCTGGTGAATATTTTTATTATGATGGAATGAAAGTTTCTGATCTACTGGATCTTGGCTCTGGATTTGATGATAAAACATTTTGGAATACAGTTTTCCAAGACAGGGCAGAGATTGTTAGAAGAAATCCAAATTCAAAATACGAAGAGGTGATTGAAATTAATTTAGGAAAATTAATGAGCGGAGATGTTTCTGAAAATCCCCTACTTCAAAATCTTGATAAATTTGTAGTCCATTCTAATTTAAATTTTTTTGAAAAGGAAAATGTGTTGATTTTAGGAGAGGTTAATGTTCCAGGATCTTATCCATTAATTCATGATAACGAATCTCTTACATCTTTAATTAAAAGAGCTGGTGGTCTTACACAAAATTCTCTTGTGGATGGAATTTCAATTTTTAGAGATACAAAAAGATATTTTAATGATGAGAAATTAGATGATAGTCCAAATACCGAGTTTAACCAAAAAAACGAAGAATTAGAAAATTTGCAAAAGTCTAGAAAAGCTAGGGTGGCATGGAAGAATTATGATTTTTCGCTAATGCCAGGAGATAGTATCGTTGTAAAAGAAAAAACAGCAACAGTTTTGGTCTCTGGCGCAGTATATAATTCTGGAATTCAAGAGTTTAGTAAAGGTCGAAGTATAAATTATTACATAAATCTAGCTGGTGGATTAACAGAACTTGCGAATAAAGACGGTATAATAATTCGATATCCAAATGGAATTGTTCGGCCTAAAAGATGGTACAGTAGCCCAAAAGTAACGGAGGGTTGCATAATTATTATAAATAGCAAACCTATAGAACAACCATTTGATATTACACAGTTTGCTACTAACTGGACCTCCATTGTATCATCAATGATTACCGCAGTAGTCTTGGCTCAACAATTAAGTTCTAATTAATTACCCATTTAAAAATAATAAAGCTATGAACTTTAATGAACTAGAAAAAATAATGCGCCAAAAAGGTGTTTATACATTAGCTGAGATAGCTAGGTTCTTAAATACAACACCCCAAGCAGTATCAAACTGGAAATCTAGAAATCAAGTTCCCAGTCACATTGCATATAAATTAAATCAAACAGCTAAAGCAGGTTTTAAACTAGAGAGTAATAGAGCAGATTTGTTAAAAGCTCAACCAATAACTAATCCAATTATTTCAAATGATGGGTCATTGTCGATTTCAGATATAATCTTAATAATCGCAGAGCAGTTAAAGGTAGTAGTTGTAATAACATTTATATCTGCCTTCCTGACTTTTACCTATACTCAGTTTATTAAGCAACCACTCTACGTTTCAGAAGCCAGTTTACTTTTACCTGAACCGAAAGTTGGAAATTTAGGTGGAATTGCAGGATTAGCTAACCAGTTTGGCGTGAATATTCCTTCAGAGGTGTCAGCAGATCTATCAAGTCCCACTCTTTATCCTGATTTACTAAAAAGTAGAACCTTTGCAAAAAAAATTCTGTACAAAGAATTTTATCTAAAAAAATATGGTAAAAACCTACCTTTAATTTTAATATTACATGATGGGGATGAAGATTTAGATATCAATCTAGATAAGAATATTTCAGAGGCAATTCTAACTCTCAACAAAGACTATCTTTCGTTTTCAAAAGACTTAAAATCTCCAATTAGCAAAGTACAAATAACAGCACCAGAGGCAAATTTCTCAAAAAAATTAGCTGATATAGTTCTATTTGAGCTTGAGTCATTAAACAGATTTTTTAAAAGTAAAACTGTTCGAGAAAAGACAGTCTTTATTGAAAGTAGAATAAAATCAGTTGAAATTGACTTAAAAAACTCTGAACAGGAATTAAAAAATTTTAAACAAAGAAATAGACAAGTCACATCTCCATCTTTGATGCTTGAAGAAGAGAGGATAGAAAGGGATGTTGAGGTTCAAAAAGGAGTTTATTTAACACTAAAGCAACAATTAGAGCTTGCAAAAATTGAAGAAATTCAAGAATCGAATATTGTTCAGATTCTTGATTATCCAACTATTCCTTACGCTCCATCAAATAAGAATATAATAACAAGCACCTTACTTTCTATTATTTTTGGCATTACAACTGGTATTTTTATAGGTTTTTTAAGATCCTATATTGATAGCAACGACATTGAGAAAAGAAAAAAAATTAGAAGAACAAAACATTTCTTTAAAAAAAAGATAAAAGACCTTTTTGTAGATAAAAGAATTTCAGGAATATTTGCAATTACGTTAGGGGTTGGTATTCCTATTTTTCTTGGAAATAAATCATCTAACCCACAATTTTTTGGAATGTACTCTAAAACCGCGCTTGTTGTAAATATAATATACTTGATAGGATTTTTAATGTCTTTGATATTGTATTTAAAGCTAAAAATGAAAAAATCGCCAACAAAACACCTTTCAAATGAATGAATTAAAAAATAAAATATTATCGAAAAAAGCAGTAGTAGGTATTATAGGTCTTGGCTATGTAGGCCTACCTTTAGCTATACAGTGTACCTTATCTAAATTTAAAACAATTGGTTTTGATATTGATGATACTAAGGTTCAATGTCTTAAAAATTCTCAATCTTATATCAGTCATATTGCAAATACTAATGTTAAAAAAATCATTGATCTTGGATTTTATCCAACCAGCGATTTCAAGGAAATTTTAAATGTTGATGTTGTTATTATATGTGTACCTACACCACTAAAAAATGGAGTTCCAGACCTAAGTTATATTTTATCAACACTTGACAACATAAAGCCTTTTCTGAATAGAAATAAATTGTTGATTTTGGAAAGCACAACATACCCTGGAACAACAGAAGAGAAGATCGTACCTTTTATCGAGAAGCAAATTTTTTCGGAAGAAATAAATGACATCAAGCCAGTTTTGGGAAAAAATTTTTATATAGGATATTCACCTGAAAGAGAAGATCCGGGAAATATAAATTTTTCTACTAAAACGATTCCTAAGATTGTAAGCGGACACACAAAAAAGTGTCTAAATATAACTAAAGTTTTTTATGATAATATTGTGGATAAAACTATACCTGTATCGTCAATGAGAGTTGCCGAAATGGCAAAAATCACAGAAAATATACACCGAGCTGTAAACATTGCTTTAGTGAATGAATTGAAAATGATTACCGATAAAATGAATATAGATATTTACGAAGTTATTGATGCTGCAGCAACAAAGCCTTTTGGATTTTCCCCGTTTTATCCTGGGCCTGGGCTGGGAGGCCACTGTATTCCAATAGACCCAATATACTTTAATTGGAAGGCGAAATCAATTGGACTAAATACTCGATTTATTGATCTCGCATCTGAAATAAATCAAAGTATGCCAGAATATGTCATTGGTCAATTGAAAGATGCTTTAGTTAAGAGAAATATAAAGCTACGAAATAGCAAAGTATTAGTTTTGGGTCTATCTTATAAGAAAAATATTGACGACTGCAGGGAGTCACCATCACTCGAAATTATAGATTTACTATTTAAAAAGAATGTTACAGTAGAATATTCTGATCCGTTTTTAAAAGTTTTTCCCAAAACACGTCGTTATGATTATAATCTTAAGAGTGTTGATCTGAATTCTAAAAACTTAAAATATTTTGATGCACTAATTTTAGCTACAGATCATGATTTATTTGATTACGGTTTAATAAAAAAAGCTGATGTTGTAATTGATACTCGAGGTAGGATAAAAAAACGAAAATATAGGATTTAAATGAAAAAAGCATTAATAACTGGGGTTACTGGCCAAGATGGTTCGTATCTTACAGAAATACTTCTAGAAAAAGGTTATGAGGTTCATGGTATAATTAGACGAAGTAGCTCATTCAATACCTCAAGAATTGATCATATAATTAATGACAAAAAATACAAAGATAGATTTTACTTTTATCATGGAGATGTAACTGATACGAGTAATTTAAATCGCATTCTAGAAAAAACTGATCCAGATGAGATTTATAATTTAGCTGCCCAAAGTCATGTTAAAGTATCCTTTGAAATTCCAGATTACACGGCACAGGTTGATGCACTAGGCACTTTAAGATTTTTAGATGCAATTAGAGAGACTAGAATAAACACCAAGTTTTATCAAGCATCTACTTCAGAGTTATTTGGAAAAGTACAAGAGATACCGCAATCTGAAAAAACACCATTTTATCCGCGATCACCTTATGGCGTAGCAAAGCTCTATGCATATTGGATTATTGTTAATTACAGAGAATCATACGATTTATTCGCATGTAATGGAATTTTATTTAATCATGAGTCTCCAAGAAGAGGTGAGACATTTGTTACAAGAAAAATAACTCGAGCAGCAGCAAGAATTAAGCAAGGAGTGCAAGAAAAATTGACACTGGGCAATCTCGATTCTTTAAGAGACTGGGGTTATGCTCCAGAATATTGTGAAGGAATGTGGAGGATGCTTCAACAAGAAAAACCGGAGGACTTTGTTCTTGCAACGGGCAAACAGCATTCCGTAAGAGAATTTGTAGAGCTTGCATTCAGTGAGCTTGATATAAATATTGACTGGGAGGGTTCAGGAAAGTCTGAGATTGGAGTTAATTCAGAAAATGGCAATACCATTGTTGATATCAACCTTAATTATTACAGACCAGCTGAAGTTGATACTCTCTTGGGAGATCCCTCTAAGGCGAAAGAAAAGCTAAAATGGCAGTCTAAAACAGAACTTGCTGATTTAGTAAAAATTATGGTTAAGTCAGACTTAGAAAAAGTTAAAAGGCGAGGGTTTTAATTGAACCTCAATTCAAAAATATATGTAGCGGGTCATAAAGGAATGGTTGGCTCTGCTTTGAAAAGAAAACTTGAAGAAAAAGGCTACAAGAGTATTATTGGGGAAACATCTGCGAATCTTGACCTTAGAAATCAAAAAGATGTTGCAAATTTCTTTGAAAAGGAAAATCCTGAATACGTAATTATAGCTGCAGCAAAAGTTGGAGGTATTAATGCTAACAATAAATACAGAGCAGACTTCATAAATGACAATCTCCAAATTCAAACAAACTTAATAAATCAGTCATTCAAGAGCGAAGTCAAAAAATTGCTATTTTTAGGGAGTTCCTGCATATATCCAAAAGAATGCAAACAGCCAATCAAAGAAGAATTTTTAATGAGCGGTTTTTTAGAGCCAACAAACGAACCATATGCAATTGCAAAAATTGCTGGAATAAAAATGTGCGAAAGTTATGCAAAACAATATTCTTGCAATTTTATCTCAGCGATGCCAACAAATTTATATGGCCCTAATGATAATTTTAACCTTGAAACATCACACGTTCTGCCTGCATTAATTAATAAAATCTATAGTGCAAAAAAATTAAAAAATAGCTCTGTAATGATTTGGGGGACAGGAAAACCGCTTCGTGAATTCTTGCATGTTGATGATCTAGCGGATGCTTGTATTTTTTTAATGGAAAACGTTAATTCTGATGATATTTACAATCAAAATATATCTCAAATAAACATTGGATCAGGTAGCGAAATTTCTATTGATGAATTAGCTCATAAAATTATAGATGTAATTAGATACAATGGAGATATTAAATTTGATACATCAAAGCCCAATGGAACCATGAGAAAGTTTTTAGACTCATCCAGAATAAATGCATTAGGATGGAAGCCATCAATAAATCTAGATGATGGATTAAAAAAAACATATGAATGGTTTCTTGATAATCAATGAAACATAAATCAATAAAAAATATAAAGCTCTTTGTGTACGATTTTGATGGGGTAATGACTGATAATAAGGTTTATTTAGATCAAAATGGAAATGAAACTGTACAAGTTAATAGGGGTGACGGCCTAGCTGTGTCCGAAATTAAAAAGCAGGGATATTTGCAATTAATTCTTTCAACTGAGCAAAATATCGTTGTTGAGAAAAGAGCCTCTAAATTAAATATCCCATTTATTCAAGGCTCTAAAAACAAAAGCATGGAATTAAAAAACTACTGCCAAACAAATAATATAGATTTATCTGATGTTGCTTTTATTGGAAACGATTTAAATGATTTTGAAGTTATGAAAATTGTTGGATATTCAATTTGTCCAAATGATGCTCAAAGCGAAATAAAATTATTAGCAGATTTAGTTATTAGTAAAAATGGAGGAGATGGTGTAATTCGCGAACTTTTCAGCAAGATAAATAATGAGGAAAATTAATATGGATAAATTTTTTCAATCTTTAAATGAGAAATCCCAATTGCCATACCTTATAGCAGAAATTGGAATTAATCATAATGGGAGTATGGAAATAGCAAAAAAATTAATTGATGCTACAAGCGCAACTGGATGGCATTGTGCTAAATTTCAAAAACGAAATCCTGATGTATGTGTTCCTGAGCACCAAAAGCATATTAAAAGAGATACACCTTGGGGTGAAATGGATTATATTGATTATAAGTACAAAGTTGAGTTTGAAAAAGAGGAGTACGATATAATCGATGACTATTGTAAACAAAAACCACTTTTGTGGACAGTATCGGTATGGGATGATGATAGTTTAAAATTTATAGAAAATTATGATGTTCCTTTTATAAAAATTCCATCAGCTCACATAACTAATCTTGATTTGTTGAGATCTGCTGGGGAAACCAATATACCAATAATAATCAGTACGGGAATGTCTGACTGGAAGATAATTGATGACGCAGTAAACACACTTAATAAAACAAGCTGCGAATATGCCATACTTCACTGTAATTCTACCTATCCTGCGCCCATACATGAACTTAATTTGAGCGTAATTCCATTAATGAAAGAAAAATATGGCTGTATGATTGGTTATTCTGGGCATGAATATGATTTAGAGCCCTCAGTCTTAGCGGTTGCAATGGGAGCTGAAATTATAGAAAGACACATAACATTGGATCATTCTATGTGGGGAACTGATCACGGCTCTAGTTTAGAAGTCCATGCGATGGACTTGCTTCAGAAAAGACTTAAGGATGTAAATCAAATATTAGGCAAACCAGATAAATTCATTACAGAATCTGAAAAACCTATAATGAAAAAGCTAAGAGGTTAGCTATCAATTCTAAAAACATACTAGCCATAATTCCGGCTCGTGGTGGCTCAAAAGGTCTTAAAAATAAAAATATATTTCCGATTGCTGGAAAGCCATTAATTTCTTGGACTATTGCACAGGCTAAATCATCAAAGTATATTAATAATATTATTGTTTCCACTGATGATAAAAAAATTATGGAAATTGCAACTAGTTTAAATGTAGAAATACTTAAAAGGCCAAAAAATATAAGCGGAGACAATGCAACATCAGAATCAGCATTGTTGCATGCAATGGATTCGTTTAATAATAGATATAACTTTAAACTAGATGCGATAGTATTTCTACAAGCCACCTCCCCGCTTAGAAAAAAAGACGATATTGATGATGCAATAGATTATTTTTTTTCTAGCAAAGCAGACTCACTATTTTCAGCAACCTCGCCTGATGATTTAACGTTATGGAATAATGAAAATGGAATTTGGGAAAGTATAAATTTTGATTATAAAAATCGTACACGAAGGCAAGATATGAAAAAAAATTATATCGAAAATGGTTCCATTTATATTTTTAAACCTGAAGTTTTAATAAATACCAATAATCGCTTGGGGGGAAAAATTTCAGTTTATAAAATGGACTTTTGGCAAACCTGGGAGATAGATACTATTAATGAAATTGACTTGGTTGAATTTTATATTAAAAAGAATAAATTGGATAAAAATGAAATCAATTAATTTTTTTACCAAAACAGATATTACAATAGGTATTGGTTTATTTGATAGCTTAGCTCAAGAAATAAAAAAAATGGGATATTGCTCGCCTTTGCTTATAAGCGATTCAAGCTTATCTCAGTCTGAATACTTCAACACAAATATTAGAAGATTAATAAAGCCCTTTCCTTTATCAAGCCACTTAATTAATGAAAAGAAAGGCGAACCTACTTATCGGTATTTAGAGAGTTTAAAAGAAAAAGCACTAGAAAATAAACCTGATTCTGTCATTGCCATAGGCGGAGGAAGTACACTCGATCTTGGAAAAGGCATAGCTTTATTATTGACAAATAATGTACCAGCTATTTCACTAAAAGGTTTTCCTGATAATGTTGCACAACCCCTTCCTCTCATTACAGTACCATCAATCTTTGGTAGCGGTAGCGAGGTAAGTTTTAACGCAGTATTTATAGATGAAGATGAGGGTAGAAAATTAGGTATTAATAGTAAGAAAAACTTCCCAGTTAAAACTGTTATGGATCCTTTATTAACAATGACCGCACCAATCAAATCTGTAACTGCATCAGCAATGGATACCCTTGTACACTGCGTAGATAGTTTTGGTTCACCAAAAAGGACCCCCATAAGTAGAATGTTATCAGTTGAGGCTTTTCATCAAACATTCAATGCTCTTCTAAATCTAGATTTGGATAAACCTCAGTCAAGGATTCACCTTGCTATAGGAAGTGTATGCGCCATAAATGCATTAATGAATTCGGGAGATGGTCCAACAAATGGATTTGCTTATTATTTTGGAGTTAAAGATCAAATACCGCATGGCTTGGCTGGAGGAATTTTTTTAAAAGAAGTAATGAGTTGGAACTTTAATAATGGATATAAAGATTATTCTGATTTTTCACTTAAAGGATCTAATATTAAAGATAGAAATATAAAATTGTTCGAAGATTTAGACAGGTTATATTCAAAATTAGAAATTCCAACTCTATCAGTTTACGGATACGATTCCTCATCATTGGACATTCTTGCAGACAAAGTCTCAAATGCTTTAAGTGGTTCTTTTTCAGGTAATCCCCTACCATTTGATGATAAATCTGCAAAAGAAGTATTAAAAAATTTAGTTTAAATAAAGGAAGAAAATAATGGCAGGTGCCGAAATAATTGGAAAAGAAGAATTGCTAGAGATTCAAGAGTTATTTGAGAAAGATAAAACGATACTTTATCGATATGGACCAAGCAATTACAAAACTTCACAATTTGAAAAAGAGTTTGCTGAGTATTTTGGTGTTAAGTATGCACATGCAGTATCATCGGGAACAGCAGCAATTCACTCAGCGCTATCATCAGTAGGGATAGCAAAAAATGATGAAGTAATAACAACCGCATGGACCTTTGTTGCTCCCGTTGAAGCTATAGTTTCTTTAGGCGCAATTCCTGTTTTAGCCAATATCGATGAAACTTTTAATATCGATCCAATCGAAGTTGAAAAAAATATAACTGATAAAACAAAAGCAATTGTTGTGGTCCCTATGTGGTCAGCTCCAAAAATGGATGAACTTCTTCAAATAGGTGAAAAGTATAATTTGCCTATCGTTGAAGATGCCGCACAATCATTGGGCGGTACTTATAACGGGAAAAAACTAGGAACTTTTGGTAAAGTTGGTTCTTTTTCTTTCGATTTCGGGAAAACACTTCATGTAGGTGAAGGTGGTATGATTATAACCGATGACAAGGAGTGTTATGATAGAGCAGCAGAATTTTCTGATCATGGGCACATGCATGTCGATGGGCTGCCTAGAGGAAAGGACCCAAGAAGAAAGCCTGGATTAAATTACAGAATAAGTGAAGTAAGTTCAGCTATAGGTATTGCTCAATTAAGAAAAGTTGATTTTATTTTAGAAAAATCAAAAGAAAATAAGAAAAAAATAAAAGATCAGCTTTTTGATATAAAAGAAATCAAGCTGAGACCCTATACAGATGAATCAGGAGCCCAGGGAGATACATTGATTTTTTCCCTTGATACGCCGGATCAAGCGCTTACCCTAGAGAAAATTTTAATGGAAGATGGATATGGTACTAAAATTTTGCCGGAAGCAATTGATTGGCATTACGCAGGTGTGTGGAGCCATATATTTGATGAATATGATCAGTACAAAGATGTTAATATTGAACAAAAATTTGCGCCAACAGGTGATTTGTTAAAGCGGAGTATTTGCTTAAATATTCCTATTGCTGTGGATGATAAATATATAAACGGATTAATAGGTTCACTTAAAAGGGGATTTTCAATTATTCTTTGACGATGATAAAAAAAATCATTTTTGCACTTGATTCACCTTTTACCAAAAGAGACTATGAAAGATTTGGCGTTGAAATTTTAAAAGATAATGATTTTGATATATCAATTTGGAATTTTGGCACATTTATAAATAAGGAGTCCTTTAAGGCGCATAAAAAAAGCAATCTCTCAACATTTGATAATCAGATTTCAATTTCTAAAAAATCAGATTTTTATGATCTTAATTTAGACAAAGAAATAAATCCTCAAACTATTTTTATCATGTTTTTTGGCATAAGACATAATACAAAATGGCTCTATAATATTTTTAATAGTAAAAAAGCTATTTATGGAATCCCCAATCTTGGTGAGGTTCCCAGTAAAAAAATTACCATCTTAAAGAGATGGTTGAGCGTATTAAAAAGATATTTTTCAGGGTATCATAAAGTTTTTTTACCAAGCTTTGCTCTGGTTGGAGGAGAAATTGCCAATGAAAAGTTGAAAAACTATAGTTTGGGAAAATTTGAGATTATTGACGCACATTCTTTTGATTACGATTTAATATTTAAATCCAATCAAAACAATCAAGATCCGATAATAAAGAATGATTACGCTGTATTTCTCGATGAATATGTTCCATATCATCCAGATTACATTCATATGGGTGTAGAGCCAGATTGCTCACCAGAGAAATACTATCCCGAGTTAAATAGTTTTTTTAATTTTTTTGAAGAAAAAACTCAAATGAAAATTATTATTGCTGCACACCCATCATCGAATTATAAAACTGATGAAAATCCATTTAACAATAGAAAGATTATTAAAAACGAAACAAGACGATTAATTCAGCATGCTACCCATGTGGTTGCCCATGCCAGTACAGCAACTAGTATGGCCGTTATTTATAAAAAGCCAATCCATTTTGTTTTATCATCAAAATATTCAAAAAGATATAAGGACTTGATCAATCTTCATGCTTCTCAACTCAATCAGATTCCAATAAACATAAGTCGTGAACAACAAAATGACAGTTTTTCTAAAGTAGTAGATGAGCGTATATATAAATTATTCTTTAAAAGGTATATAAAGTCAAAAGAAAGCACTAACCTTTCCTTGTGGGAAATATTTGCAAAAAATTGCAAAAATATTAAAAATCGTAATTAGTATCATCTATCTCATCTAATGCCAGCATCAATTTTAAATAGAAGTATTTTTTCAATCGTTTCAAATGTTTCTAAAGCTGTGCTTTCGCTAGTAACTGCTTCACTGATTGCTAGGGGCTTGGGTCCAGAAGATTTTGGTACATTTTCATTTTTAATAACAAGCTTTATTGCACTCAGATCGCTTTTAGACCTCGGTTCTTCAAGTGCATTTTTTAGTTTCATCTCCAAAAAAACTCAGCCAAAAATATTTTTTACATCATACGCAGCTTGGCTTGGCATACAATTCGCGGTCTCTATTTTATTTATTTTTATTATAGCACCTGAAAACTGGATTGAAAAAATTTGGGATGGTGAAAATAGAGAAATAGTTTCACTCGCATTTATAGCTGCTTTTATGCAACAGCAGATATGGGGAATGGTTTCTAATATTGGAGAATCCCAACGATTTACCTATAAAGTTCAACTGCTAAACCTTATCATAGCAATTTTCCATTTAATTTTTATTATAATACTATTTTCAATAGATAAGTTACTTATTGAAACAATTTTTTTAATAATTATCTTTGAAATTGGAATGGCCTCTTTAATTGCTTGGAAAATATTTTCAATAGAATTTTCAAATCAGAATACCCCAATTAGGAAAATAATTAATGATTACAAGATTTTTTGCCTTCCACTAATTCCATATACAATTTTGAGTTTTATAATGGGATTTGGTGATAATTGGCTTTTACAAAATTTTGGCGGCTCAATACAGCAGGCATACTATTCAATTGGAAGTAGATTTGCAGCTATTAGCTTAATAGCCACTACCTCTGTTCTAAAGGTGCTTTGGAAAGAAGTTTCTGAAGCTAATGAGATGGGCAATGATAAAAAATTGTTCAAAATTTATATTACAACTAATTCTATCTTGTTTGCTCTGGGGGCAATGATTTCAGGATATTTAATTCCATGGTCTAGTGAAATAATCATTTTATTACTAGGAGAGGGGTATCTTGACGGAGCTATAATATTATCAGTTATGTTTTTATACCCAATACATCAAAGTTTAGGACAAATAAATGGAACGATGTATTTAGCGCTAGAAAAAACAAAAATATATGCAAAAATTGGTTCAATTTGGCTGATTCTATCTACAGTATGTTCATATTTTTTACTAGCTTCAAAAGATTCTATCATTCCAGGCCTTGGTATGGCAGGTCTTGGCTTATCTTTAAAAATGGTAATTATGCAATTTATTCAGGTAAATTTT
>MDTD01141549.1_pt1 | contig 16387 bp, 17 predicted proteins | sample 811221 | NCBI WGS metagenome assembly MDTD01 (sample SAMN05326646, study PRJNA326480) | marine metagenome | isolation source: seawater | place: Pacific Ocean: South West | collected 2011 | reverse complement strand
TAATGGGAGGCGAAGTACAGAAATATTATAGTCATGAGATCAAGAAGGTGGTGGGATCAAGTAATAAAGATGCCGGGGACAATGTCCGTTATAGCCTGACCTTTAGACAATATAGTCGAAAATAGTATTGTAATACCGTTTCTATACTGTTGTAATACTTTTAGAATACTAATTTTAAGAAAATTGATTCTTAGAAAATTGATTCTTAGAAAATTGATTCTTAGAAAATTGATTCTTAGAAACATAATTACGATATACGTCATCGATAAGTATATGACTGATATTAATTGTGACCGGTGCATTGGCGACAATCGGGGCGTTATTTGTGATGATGCTTGGGCTCTTGTTAAAAGTTATATGTTTCATGGTAAGTTTGATGCAATTCAGCTTATAGAATATCATACCGGACTACCATATACACTGGGTCTTCATAATAATAAGGGTGCGGAATATACATTCGGCTATTTATGGGATAATCATCCGGAGATATTTAAGGTATTTACTGTGGGTGAAGTTAAGAAGATGATAAATAAGCACGAGGCAAAATTGCGTTTGTGGTATGCGTGATATGATTATGGTGGTATTGGTATGGTGGTATTGGTATGATGTATGGTATTTGTTTTGGGTTAATCTTCTCTATTTTGTATATGTTTTTTTTCTGCATATTTAATATAATGGGTTGTGATAATCAAGGTTGTGGTACGGTTCAGAAGGGTGGTAAGGCTTGGTTAGGATCGTCAACCTATGCCGACAAACTTAAAAGTGGTGCGGATAAAGCTGGTAAAGCATTAAAGAGAACTGCAAAGGATGGTGTTTCTCTTGCCCGTAAAGGGTTACGCAAGACAGGCAAGCTTGCTCGTCGGGCTGCTGCTGGTACGCAAAAACTTGTAAAAAAAGGTGCTCGTGGGGCAAAAAAAGGAGTAGTGGCGGCAGGCGACGGACTGGAAAAGGGAATTAGAAAAGGCACAAAGGCAGTGCAGTCAAAAATAGGTGGACGTGGACGCACGCGGAGACGTCGGCGGCGGCACACAAAGACGCATAAAAAGAGGCGCCACCACTAAGTAAAAATTTGTGATTAAATAAACATATATTCTATAATATTCTGTTGTGACATATTATAGAATGCCGGTTCGTCTTCCTGCAATTCCAGATATAAAAGAAGATTCGAAGACTAAATGTAGGGATCGTGAGCAGTATTATAAACACGAGATATCTCGTTTAATTGGACAGTCTGGCAGGTCCGCGACGGAGTTAAGGGCGGCACAGCGAGAGTTAAGGAATCTGAGTCAAGCCCCAATGGCTGAAGCAGTTGATTCGCTACCGACAGCAGAACCTGTAAGTTTAGGTCCAAGAATGAGTGTGGCGATGGACCCCGCGAGTATGGGATTGCAAGTAATGCTTCCGAATGAGACCGAAGATCAGTACAGAACAAGGATGGCCTTGCAGCGGCGACGGGAACGGCGCTTGCGGGCGGAGCAGCAGCAAGTGTCGACAGCGAACGCCACTGACAGCGAGGATGAATACATGGGCGGAAGGAGAAGAAAAAGGCATAGTGTTAAGCGTAATATTAAGCGTAATATTAAGCACAGTAATAAACAGAAAAAAAAGAAGAAAACTAGAAAATACAAGTTAGGTAAGAGAGCGTTAACACGGAGAAGGAAACTGCAGACAAAGGCACGTCGTAATCGTACAAAACGCGGTGGTGATCGTGTGTTTAAAAACTATAAAAGACACGAGCTCTATTTATCGCACCTGATTAATGTTGGGGGTGAAACAGTTTCTGAACGTGATTTTGTTGCAACACATAATGAGCGTGAAATAAATAATTTGATGTCGGCAATGCGGTACTATTTAAATCATAAAGCTAGAACAGATAAAGATAAAAAAACAGCGGCGGCGGCTTTCCGTAATACCGCAATTCGTGCACAAGAGGAAGCTCATCCACAAAGTCAGATAGTTCTTAATATAATCCATGAGATTGATCCATATAATTAATAGGCTTAGTAATGTACTCGCGAATCTAGCCGTTACGCGTCCGCCAACCCTTTATACCCATTTACACCTCATTTAACAATGCATCAAACCTCTATTTACCCCCTAACTAAGAAATGAGTGGGATTCTCAAAAATGAGTGATGATTATACCCCTTATTTACCCCATATATAGTATACTATGCGAGGTAACCTAAGCATAAAGGGGGTTTGGGAAAGAAGGATCTTTTACCCCTCTATTAAAATAGTAGTAGAGAGATACTCCTCAATAAATAAAAAAGTGCGTTTGCACCTCTTTATTTATTTTTATTTTTATTTTCATATTGAACTTATTGATTAGATTTTTCGGATCATATTTCCTGAATTTATAACTACTTATTGGACTACCACGGCCTTGCTGCGTGTTAGCTTCGGGCGCGTGAGGCACGTCGCGTAGTACTCAAATTCTCGATCGGCTTCTTCCAGAGCCTCCTGCTCGTCGGCTTCATTGTACAACGTACGAGATGTGGACCGAACCCGTTCTTCGCCGTCGACCCACCCGCGGGCATGGGCAAGTTGCTCATCGGAAAGACGAAAGAGTGTCTGTGCAAAGAGACAATTCTTGATTTCTTCTTCACGGCACAGTGGATCAAACCAGTAACGCTTCTCGTACAAGATTGCGTCAATGCACTGTCGCCGAGACTGGAGTTTCTGCTGCTGTTTGCTCTGCTCCCGCTGGTGGAATATCGAGGCTTCACGTTCGACCTGTCGACGCTGGTTCGCGGACATTTCGTGGGTCGCCTGTGCACTGCGGTAGCTGCTGACACGCTTTGTCTTTCCACGGTTCATAAGCTCCGGACAAAATTTGGGAGTGTGTCCCTTTTCGTGGCAGTAATTGCACTCCTGACTCAGGAGTGTCGGGCAGACCACAATACCGTGGGGTCCCGGCTGATCCTTCACGTAGTGCGATGTGTACTCTTGCTTAGACTTTCCGGCAGACTTGCAGCAAGGACAGAACGGAGAATTGGTAGACATAGTTGATAGCGTTTGTTGGGTAGACTTGGTGAAATACTGTATATTGTAGTTTCGGACATACCACCTACACCAAAAAAGTATTTCAATTTTATATAAAAAAATAAAATATACTCTATTTGACCGGGTTATTTCTTACATCTGTTCGATCTCCCGGATAAATCTCTCCATCTCACTGGTTTCTAAGCAATGAAAACTATACATATATTGTTTTTTCATTAATTCTTCATGCTTTTCTTTACAAAAAGTAGATCTTATATATTTATTGTGCCCATCATCTACTACAAGACACAATATTTCATATACACTTCGGGGATTTTTGGTGGAATATAATCCTTCCCGGTACTTATCCTTAAGGTAATAACTCAATATCCGTTCTCGTACCGTACTGCTCATATCTATTCACACTATATCTATGTATTTATATTCATCAATTTTATTAAAAAATATAAACATTAGTGCACTCGGCAATCTAACATCGCATTCCCCCCATTTTCTCTCTATCACCTTTTTTATTTTACCAGATTGATCATAAACCCCATTTTCCCCAGAACTCAGAAATGAGTGGGATTCTCAAAAATGAGTCCTCTTTTTTTTCCATCTTTTCCCGCTTCTTGGACTCTGTATATATGTCTAAAAATATCTGATACAATCCATATGGCATCTTACACTATTTATATACTATCATAATGTACTCTTCTTTATCTCTCTTTAATAAAAAAAGAAAACTTTGCCGTATTAGTTTCTCTTGATTTTTTTTTTGTTATTAGTTTTTTACTTTTTAGTGCCTTTTTTTCAGTTATTCGTATTCGATCGCCTTAATCTCATCATCTTCTTCATCATAGTAGGTTCCGGTGGACTCGTGTGATTCTACGTCATACAGGTTGTTCTCATCATCCATAAGGTATTTTGTTCCCTTAATCTCCACTGTTTTTACATTCAAAGATACATCCGCATCTTCCTCTTCGTCACCCACGGGTTCCTCCTCAAGCTCAGCTTCCTCGAGAGCCTGGTTTTCCACTGCCGTGAGCTCCTCTACAGCCTTGGACTCTTCCTCCTCAGCTTCCTCGAGAGCCTGGTTTTCCATTGCCGTGAGCTCCTCTACAGCCTTGGCTTCCTCCTTCGCCTTCTTTGCGGCTGCCTCAGCTTCCTCCTTCGCCCTCTTCGCGGCTGCCTTGGCTTCCTCCTTCGCCTTCTTCGCGGCTGCCTTTTCAGCGGCCTTGGCGGCCTTGGCTTCCTCCTTCGCCTTCTTTGCGGCTGCCTTTTCAGCGGCCTTGGCTGCCTTGGCTTCCTCCTTCGCCTTCTTCTCAGCGACCTTGGCTTCCTCCCGCTCCTTCTTAATCTGTGCCTCCAAGGCCTTGGCCACCTTCATCTCCTCCTCTTCAGACTCCGAAGAAGAGGTTGATTCCGCACCCGCCTGTGCTACCAGACTAGCGATAAGATCGTCACCGGTACTGGAGTCCAACACCTTCTTACTCTTGCGAGGACGACCAGGCCTCCTCTTCGGCTTCTCGTCATCCGAGGAACTTGTCGAGGCATCGCCCTTCGGGCGACCACGCTTGCCCTTCACCACGATGAACTGGTCTTCGGGGATGGTCAGTCCAAGCTTGGCGGCTTCTTCCTCAGCCTTCTCGCGGCTAATTCCCAGCTTTTCCATCACATTGCCATAGTTGACGAGCTTTCCCTGAGGGGTCCACTCACCACTCACGCGAGTCCGGATGTCACCGGCGTTGGGTGCACCCGTCTCATTCGCCTTGGCCTGCTTGCCACACGTCTTGCAGTAGTCAAGTGGTTGGCCGCTGATTTCGCAGATCTCCTTGGCGTTAGAGCACTGCGAGTGCAGGCCGTGGTTCACACGAATACCACAGCACGAGGACAACAAGGTTCCACAGAACGGGAGCGGAACACTGGGCTTGATGGTCTTGGGCTTGCTGACCTTGGTCTTCTTGGTAGGCTGAGACTTGACGAGGTTCATCTCCTGGAAGGCTTCGGTGGCGTCGAAGCCGTGCTTGTCGGCGAGGAACTGAACCGCATCGCGAACACATCCCATAATCGCGCTGTCGAGTGCGCGCTGCGAAGAGTTGTTAAGGTTGAAGTTAACGGACATAGTTGATAGCTTTTGTTGTAGACTTGGTGAAATACTTTATATTGTAGTTTCGGACATACCATCTAAATCAAAAAAAGCATTTCAATTTTTTTTTGGTTTATGAAATAAGTTATTTATATTGGAAATGAGTGATAGATATATGAAGAGTGTGATCTAGGATATTTATATTTATTTATGAATATCTCTCTGCTATACGATAGTGTAATCTAGGATAGCGTCTATATAAGCTTAACTAAGAAATGAGTGGGATTCTCAAAAATGAGTCACTATACTATATTGGTTCTAGAGAGAAATTCAATATTAAATTTAAATAGTCTTTGTTTGATGTTATAAGTTATTTATTTATATTTAATAAAATTGATATCCTTTTTTTGTGTTATGAGTAAGGCCTGACAGATTTAATTGAAAAGTATTAACAACCAACAACCAACAACTATGACTGGAACAATCCGCAACAAGCCCACCATCCACAACAAGCCACTCCGTAACTGTCGAGTGAAGGGTCGTCGGGTACGCACTCGTGCTGCGAGCACTCGCATTCGGGCTTCAAACTACAGTGGTGCAGCGAGAAAGAGGCGGGAACACCGGAAGGATCGCCGCGACACTGTAGACGACCAATCCGACGACAGGAATCTTCACATCGATCACTGGGACCCAGAATATCAATTGATTGAGATGGAGGAGTATTGGTCGCGGATTGAGAAGATGTATGGGCCTATTGAAGAATGGTAAAGATTATAAAAAACACCATAAATAAACAAAATAAAAATCACCTCACACTTTTTTTGTTTTCAATTTTTATAATATAAATAACTTATTGTATAAATCAAAACAAAATTGAAATGCTTTTTTTGTGTAAGGAGTAAGGCCTGACAGATTTAATTGAATAACATACAAGATAATCTAACCCTACTATGAACAACGTACGCTACAGTGCCAACCTCACACGCCAGACGAACAATGGTATTTCGATGAACCGCCGTCCACTCGGCAAGGGGTCTCGTGCGACCTCATACAACAACCTCATTCGCACAAACTTTGACGAGTTGTCGCATCACGTCGAGAACATTCGTTTCAAGTTCAAGCAATCCACTCACGCCCACGGTACCGACCGTTGGTATTTGGAGGACAATGGTTCGGCTCACACGCACAATCTGGAGCATTTCCTCTACCTCTCCGAGCTTCTCCAGCGCAAGCAGGGCACCCAGCCCGCTCTTCCCACTCTGGTCGAGTTTATCATCTTTATGATTGCTCATCCTTCTCTTCGCTCGGTTGTGGGGGTGTACCGCCCTCCCCAAAAAATATCCGCTCCTACACCCGCTCCACTACCGACCGTTGCCCACGATCTTTCCGGTCCTTCCATCAATGACTCTGAATGGGGTGACTTCTCCGCTCCCCAGTTTGACGATGATGAACTTTAATTTTACACACTAATATACACTTAAAAATACACTTAAATACACTTAAAAATACACTTAAATACACTAAAATACACTAAAAAATACACTTTATACTATACTACATTCTCATTCTCTTTTCTACCTCTTTTTTATTCTTTTTATACTATTTCGTCGTCACTGTCTCCCCATTTTGGAGCATTTGGGTCTATTTTAAACACAAAATCTTCTAGATCGCTGTCGCTGTCATTGTCACTGTTTAGCATTTGAAACCTACTCGTTGATTTTTTTACCCCTTTTTCTTTATTTTGTACCAATTTCGTTGTTTTCATTGTTTGTCCATAATGGCTAGGCTTGACGCGGTGTGTCCCACCGCTTGATCGACAATACCCTTTCGTAGTGGGGGTGATCTCTTTGTGTTTTTTTTCTTTAAGTTTAGGACAAAACTTCGGCGTATGCCCCTTTTGGCGACAGTATCGGCACTCTGTTTGGAGTAGAGTAGGGCATACTACCTGACCCATAGAACGGATATTGTGGCCGGTATATACACGATGGCTCTCGCCGGCATCACGACAGATCTTGCAAAAGTTAGTTCCTGGCATTTTGTTTTGATATACTTGTTAAGCTTGTTAAGTTTGTTGATATCTAATAATTCTGGTAAATAAGCATTTCAATTTTTTATAAAATAATTAATTAATGTAAATGAAATTGTATAAACTAAAAGATACTATTGCAATTTTTTGGTTTTTTATTTTGATTTTTTTACAATACAATAAATACTACAATACTGTTTTAGTGTTACTTACCTTAGGTGCTCTAGGAGATCTTATAGTATCGTTAACTAATATTGGTGAAATCGTGATCAGATTTTAATTAATCAGATGATTATTTTAATTGTGCGTTTATAATAAATGAAAGAAACACATAAAAAGGCTTGCGAACAATGTATCAAAGATTGTACTAAATGTAAATTAGAATGTATGAATAGCAATACAATGGAATGTGTTAAGTGTTGTGAAATGTCAGTTCTTGCGTGCCGTTTATGTTTATCGGTATGTACGTTAAATCCCTCAAAAGCTCTGCATATATCTTCTATGAAAGCGTGTCACGATGCTTGTATGAATTGCTATGAAGAGTGCAGAAAACACACAGATGAACATTGTAAAAAATGTGCGGAGTCCTGTCTTAAATGTGCAAAATCCTGTAAAACACACAAACATACTATGAAAAAACGTTAAAGTATTTAAATTTTTAAATAAATCTCCTTTGCAGATATCTTGATATTATAAAGATTTAAAATGTAAATTATAATGTATATTATTATTAGTTGATGAATATTATACATACTGGAAATAAACATTCTGATATTACGGTATCGGAGCTAAATATAATTGATAGCCCAGAGCAAGATATTTTTTCACAAAAAGAAATTCCCCAAGACTCTTTCGATTTGATATTTAAAATTAAGGAATCTCCTGTACAAATGGTGCAAACAATGGGAACAAAAATAAAAGAGTTTTTTAAAAATAGTTTAGACGGTGTGAAAAAGAATATCACAACACTTGATGAAAAAAAACTTAGTGCGATCTATCCACTACAATACCCGATATTTAATTTAAACATATCTAAAAAACAGCCTACAATGTTTACAACTACCTTATTTTTAGGCGGTTCAATTGCTGTTATATTATTTTTTAATAAGTATAAAACATCATCTAGGTTAATAAATAATATTTCTAATATCGAAGAAACTACACATACCGAAAACATAGATGCTGTAAATGAGGATCTAGAGGAAAATGTCTCTGACAGCGAAAATTCTGAGAACAACGATGTTGAGAAAGAACAAGAGAGTGATAGTGATAACAATTCCGTCACATATTTATCGGAAAGCACCTGTAATGATAGTGATAATGATGAGAAATCTTCTGAGAAAGAGGCTGATGTCAAAACTAACTCGAGTGCATCTTCTAAAACCTATAACAATATTTTAACAAATTGGTTTAGTAGGTAACTACATAAATTTGTATGATTTTTCAATACAAATTTATATGGTTACTTTAATAATTATTTTTTTTGTGATTGACAAGGTAAACAGCTCATCCAGTCGTGTGGTAACATTCCACCTTCAATTGCCTCTTCACTCGTCATAAAATTTTCTTGACAATTGCTATTATGATTTAAAGCCATTGGATAGGGTGCTTTACATTCTGGAGTAGGTAGATTTTTTACTTTCATTAAACCTGTTCTTTGATATTCAATGCTACCGGTGGCAAATTTTCCGGTTGTTTTATAATAAGGTTCCCTTACATACTTTTTACCGCCAATATGATAAGAAGCCGCATCACAATCATTATGACAAGTGTCTTGACCAGCATCATCTACGTTAATAACACATTTTCCGTGTTCACGGGCCTTTTTAAATACTTGCTGGCCTTGGCTATGATTGAGAGGAGAAAAATCCTTGACCCAATTCTGTATTTTAGGACACTCTCCATTCACACAAGAAGTATTAAATACAGATGTTGGATAAGTAATTGAACTATCGATGTATCCTAAAGTATTCATTGTTGAACGCTTAATGACATCAACATCGTTTGTACAACAGTTACTACTTCTATTATTAATTTTTTCAACATATGTGCCGCAACATCCACCATTGCCCATCGGGGCCACTCCTCTATATGGGGTTCCTGTTAGAGATCTCCCTCGTACCCCTTGTCCAACCCACCCTTGATTTCGATGACCTCCGTTTAACGAAAAACCCTTATTACCTTGTCCAGATATTCTTGCCTTATATCTTTTTGAATTTCTTTTTAATGCGACTATAGACATCGTATATATTTTATAAAAAGATTATTAATTCATAATACTAATAAAATCAATAATATTACCCACATTTAATGATCCCAGCCCACTAACGGGATCATAACCATTCGTCGCGGAAAATCCAAAATTAGTAGAATTGTCACAACAAGTGTCTTCCGTACACCAATTATGGCCTGTGGTGATATCTTTAAAGCAGTTTTCGCAATTCTCATAGAGATAATACAATAGTGGATTTACAAAACCCAGATGTTTCCCGTGCTTTTCCCAAAGATGTTTCGAAACTACACCCAGTAGTCCAGCAACGATAGGGGTTGAACAACTAGTACCATCTACACTTCCAACCCGACCGTTTATAATAACGGGACAGCTATGACCTATTGCGGTAACATCGGGATAAGCCCTGCCATTCTGATTAAATAGACCTTGTGCCGGCAAGCTCTTATTGTCTTTTTTAAAATAATCAAAAACTTCGGTTGACTGCCACCAGGGTGTAGCCTCTTCATATATATCAAAGCCACCTCCCGCTGTCCATCCTACTTGCTCAAAACTAATAGACCTTTCCTCTTCACTGACAATGCACGATGAATTTTTACAAAGGGGGGTAGTGGTATTGAGTATAGTGGCATTCATTGGTACACTAGTTGCTCCAATGCTAGTTACATATTTACTAGACCCTGGAAAAACGGGATTAATTGGACGTTCATAATCACAATCCTCATTTGTTCGACCGGGTGCTCCAGCATCTCCAGAAGCCACGACAATTGTTACCCCACGTAGTGCGATTTTCAAAAATTCATTATTAACACGTTCTACATATTTTTGTGATGTAAGACCAGCAGAACAGTCTACTATATCGCATTGACTATCTTCAGACCATCCCCAAGACATTGATACAATATCACCAATGTTCTGTGAATTAAAATAATCAACGGCAAAAGCGTACAGCCAATATGGTGAATCCCAAAACCAGATATCCATACCGTTCCCCGCTTGTGACATCATTTGGACATCCAATACGCTTTCTACATCAATACCAATATTCCCCCCCACAACACGGGTCACGGGATTTTTATCTTGACCATTTACCGCCTGATGTATTGTTAAATCTTGTGGACTAAAACCACCGTTACTTTGAAATTCCGCCAGAACCCCTACTACATCTTGTGAAATGCTCTCGGATGATACATTATACATACGCATTAGTGATTCACGTGCAAAAAAACGATCATCAGTATCACTACTCCGCTGCAGTGGCCCAAATATCGTATTCTGTACACCAATTTTTGCTTGTCGAGTATTTTTTTCGTTATGATACATTTCTACAAATTCTATGATATTACTCAAATGGTGGGGAATAGTATAACCTAACAACTTATCAGTCTCTCTATCAGTGAGGGAAGAGATCGAAAAAAGTTGCTTTATTTTTTCTTGCGATGCCAAAAACCGCATTGAATCACCATAATTTTTTACACGATAAACGCCATTCTTATAAAGCCATTGCAGCACCTCTTGTTGTTCAAGATAACTGGGCTCTATAATATTTCGAATTTCACTTTTCGACAACACCGTTCCGTATTTATACGACAATGGGTTGCTAATTTCATAGAGATGTCTCTCTAGTACATCAATATTATTTTGTCTCATCGCCAAATACACTGGTATATCTTTTGTAGATTCTACAAAAACACCTGCTAGAAGTAGGGGGAAAAACTTTCGGTAATTCATTACTACATAATGGAGTTAATTATCTAAATGAGTACAATATATATTTTATCTCTCTACGCGTAAATAATAACGTCAATGCTATTTAGGATTCCTATATGTTGTGTATATACGTATCGCAATTTAATATGTCTATATGTATATAATATATGGTTAAAGTTAGAAAAACTAAATCCCGTGTACCAATTAGAAGAGAAAAACAATGTAATAAAACCCGACGGCATAACTACAAGCGCGTCAAACGTAAAACACATAAAAAATATCATAAAAAAAGTGTGAAAAAAAAGAGAAGTTCTACTAGAAAAAAAAAATTATCAGGAGGTGACGGAGGAATCGTTCATCAAACACGCAGAATTGCCTCTGTTATTAAGAACAATAAAGAATGTGTAGACCGAATATTTAGTGCTTTAGCTAGATTAGCATCGTCAAAATCAAAAGTACTCTATGCCTATAATAGAATTCAATATAGACCTCCGGGTACTTATATTCCTTCTACGCCAGAACAATGGAAGGAACTCTTTAATGAAGACCACTTTCGCAAACCAAACACCGAAGTTTTGGATAAATACTTGATGGATAAAACTGATCCTACGGGAATTATATATCAGGCCGAAGCTGAAGCAGAAGAAATCATTAGATATGGTCGGCAACATAAAGAAAAAATTGGTATAAATAAAAATAGCCAAGAAATTTTGGAATCTGTTAAAGCAATTCTAGATAATAATATAGATAAAAACTTATTTAAGGTAAATGGTCCCGAAATAGTACCGAATCTTGACAGATTAGCCTTTGAACCCGCACTAACTTTGTTATATTCGGGTACAGACAATTGGGAGAGAAGAATAAGTGAAATGCCGCCGATTAACGTGATTCATAATTTTATTCGCGATCCGGAATTCTATGATGAAGGTTCCACCAATATAGAAGAATCGGTACCGACTTTACTGGGACGCTTATTGGAAAAAGTTGATAACGGAATTACTGAGAGCCGACGCACTCCACTCAGAAGACCGGTGGACCAGATGACACACTTACAACATAGTTTGTGTGGAAATCTAGACAAAACTATTCGACTTTTGGACAAAACAACCGACTTTAATGAAAAACTATTTGTCAGTCTTATTCCATTTTTGCCAGCAGAACTGTTCCGAGATTCACTTCGAGGAGCACCGTCATATCAAGAATATCCGATGGGAGACATTTTAGCACGCGATGTTGAAGAAAGTAAATCCCCAGAACCTGCACCAGTGAGAAGAAGATTGGCCTTTCACGACCCAGAGGATGGTACTGTACTAGAACCGGGTTCACTCGATGATGATTGTGGGGGATCTTGGCCGTGTATGGCACAGCGTACGCTTGTTGGGTTGGATCAGTTTCCGACAGCGACTAGTCCGTCCTTTGACCCATCTATTTTTTTCTCGGAAATTGAAAGTGGTACTCTCACTATAGTTGATCAAATGATCGCGGCAGTAGAGTCACTCTATAACAACCATATAGTAAATGAACAAAGTATGAGTTCTCACGGTTCTGAACCCGGTCCCATACACACCTTTCGCATAGAACAAGGAACGTCGCGCTTGCTGCCTTTTACGCCTGTGAGTGATTCGGATGTCGTGGATTATCTAGGTGACGAAGAAAGACTAGCTAATGACTGGATTGCTTATGCGGTTGACTGGCATTATTATAAGTTAATACAAGATCTTTATAAATATATTTTAATAGGTAAGTGGAATGATGAAATATTAAGAATTGTTAGAGATAAAAATGAAGAAATATGGAATTATTTAGAAAGTATTGGAAGTGGGTTGGGGTTAAGATTACGCAATGTCCTTACACAAGGAGTAAAAGATATTGCGGATGCTACGCCAGAACCAATATCTGTCCGACTTAGATTAGGTTCGATGTTACCAGAAAATCCGGAAAATTGGTGCGATCACGCGCGAGAGAGGAGGATTTTACCCGGATCAGGTGAACAACCAGGTAGTTATTTAGATTTTGCCGCGGACTTCATGGCACAACTGCGAAATGTTTATAATTATCTTGACTTGAATGTGGTAGCAGATGAGGGTGTTGACTTTGTAGATAGTATGCATACTCCATTACCGAGATTATCATGGTTGCTGTGGCAGAATCTAACTGGCAGCAATAATGATGAGAGTTATAAAAAGTGGTTGCACTATTGTGTTAATATAGAATATTATAGATTATTAATGCTTATTAAAATTCTATGGGAAATGGCTTTAGTCGAAAATACTACTGCTAATGAAGCATATGAATTTTGCGAATCTGAATTACCGGATATCATGGGATACATGCCTCTTCACGCTAACGGTTTTATAGGAATGAACGGTGATGAAGGAGTTTTTGGACAACTCCTTTGGGACGAAGTTATAGATGACGAAGGCAATACAGATAGTGAGGATTAATGACAAGTATTTTATTAAAAAATTGAACTGCTTTTAATAAAATAAATAAGAGTAAGAAACGTTATACAAGAACATCTCTTTATTATCATTATGAACTGTATTCCATTGCCCGACGAGTTAATTCGCAAAGTATATGAATATATCGTGCCTATCGCCGACTACCTTAAATTTGCGAAACTTTACACAGAACAAAAAAAAGAAGAAGAAGAGGCATATAATGGTCGAAACCAGCTTCTAGTGCAACTAGAAGATCTAAATCACAATTCCACCGTGGAGAGCCTCTCTTCTAGACTCAATGACAAAATTGGTTATTATAATTTTGTTATTGAGTATGGTTTAGCAATGAATCGCCGCCTATATCAGATGCAGCAATTTATGAATGATAATCCATTATTTAAAAAATATGCAAAAGGGCGTGTGTTAGAAGGAATGGCATCATCACGATGGGATCAAGAAAATAGAATTTCGAAAATAGAAAAAAACATTGCGAAACAGCGTGCTAAAATGCACAATCATATGGAAGGCAACACCTTTAAGCATATCATGCTTTATAATGATTTGGTCTACATTTTGAGTGCAAAAGGTGGTTGTCTGGAAACCATCATCCAACACTGTCGAATGAATAATATTTCGGTAATTACCGGTCCATATGCTTATTTGCAACGAAAAGCCGCTGGCTGGTCAAATGAAGAAGAATATCGAAATTATTTGGTACGTAAATTAATGGCTTTGTGATACCAAGATTCTCTACGCATATAACTATTCTCCTTAAAACAACACCCATCGTCTACGCATAAAACCAGTTGCTATTGGAGCCAATCCTGGTTGTGCACACCTAGCACCACCAGCCATCCTCTTGTTTTTGTAATTTCTTGTATAAAAATAGCACATCGAGCTTTTTCTCTGTGGATCTTTTACGCTAAAGTTCATTATAATATAGCGAAATATAATTAACAAATCAACTCGTTTTAAGATTATGTAATACACATATAAAGGTTTTTTACTGATTATTAGTATTACTATGCCTAAAGCGATAGGTATTGATCTTGGTACCACATATTCTTGTGTAGGTGTATGGGTGAATGACCGTGTTGAAATTATTGCGAACGACCAAGGAAATCGTACAACTCCATCGTATGTCTCGTTTACTGACAATGAACGCATGATCGGCGAAGGTGCCAAAAGTCAGGTTTCTGTAAATGGCGAGAACACTGTTTTTGACGCTAAGCGTCTTATCGGCAAAAAATACTCCGACAAAACAGTTCAATGTGATATGAAACATATGACATTTAAAATTAAAGAAAAAGGTGATAAACCACAGGTTTATGTCCCTATAAAGGACAAACTATTTAATCCGGAAGAGATTTCTGCGATGGTGCTGGGTAAAATGAAAGATGTTGCCGAAAGTTATCTAGGTGAAAAGGTAACCGATGCCGTAATTACGGTTCCCGCATACTTCAATGATTCCCAACGACAAGCAACTAAAGATGCCGGTACTATTGCGGGACTAAATGTTTTGCGTATTATCAACGAACCAACGGCAGCCGCAATTGCCTATGGATTGGACAAAAAGGACGAAGGCGAAAAGAATATTCTGATTTGCGATACGGGTGGCGGGACCCACGACATTTCACTCCTCACACTCGATGAAGGTATTTTTGAAGTAAAAGCTACTGCCGGCGACACCCATCTTGGTGGTGAGGATTTTGATACGCGTCTAGTCGAATTTTGTGAAAGTGAATTTCTTCGTAAAAATAAAGGCATCGAGAGCATTAGTGCCAAAGGTCGCCGCCGCCTGAGAACAGCTTGTGAGAGAGCCAAGAGAACCCTTAGTTCGTCGACCAACACCTCGATTGAGGTCGAATCTCTAACAGATGGTATTGATTTTTCTTATGCAATTACTCGTGCTAGGTTTGAGGCAATGTGTTCTGATATTTTTAAAAAGGTGATTTCGCCGGTAGAAAAGGTACTGCGTGATGCGGGAATGTCAAAATCTAGTGTAGACGAGATTATTATGGTCGGAGGGACTACGCGTATTCCTAAGATTCAACAAATGTTGAGTGATTATTTTAACGGCAAAGCACTTAATCACACTATTAATCCTGATGAATGTGTAGCATATGGCGCCGCAGTACAGGCTGCACTTCTTAGTGGAAACGACAATGATACTATCGGCGATGTTCTATTGTTGGACGTGGCACCACTTAGTATGGGTCTAGAAACCGCGGGAGGTGTCATGACAAAGATTATTGAACGTAATACTACTCTTCCTGCAAAAAAGTCACAGATCTTCAGTACATATGCGGACAACCAGCCCGGTGTGACCATTCAAGTATTTGAGGGAGAACGTTCTTTGACAAAAAATAATAACAGTCTAGGTACCTTTACCCTGGAGGGTATTGGACCAGCACCTCGTGGTGTTCCGCAAATTGAAGTTTCTTTTGATGTAGATGCAAATGGTATTCTTAATGTTAGTGCTTGTGATAAAGCACGTAACGAAACCGCCAGTATCACAATTACGAATGACAAAGGGCGTCTTTCTAAAACTGAAATTGAAAAAATGGTGGAAGAAGCGGAGATGTACAAAGCTGAAGATGAAAAGGTAAAAGAAATGATTGATGCGAAGAACGGCTATGAAGCAGCACTATTTGCTATCAAAACTCTTCCGGATAATGATAAGCTAAGTGATGCTGAAAAAGAAATGCTGCAAAATATCTGTAAAGAAGAAGAGGCTTGGTTAGATGAAAACCAAAATTGCGATGCGGATGTCTACAACGGGAAGCTAAATGAGTTTCATAGTAAGATACAGCCCATCATGTCAAAAATTCAAGGAGGAGAACCAGAGGTATCTGCAAATGAAGATACATCAGGACCAATTATAGACGAGGTCGATTAAATAATTTT
>MDTD01069878.1_pt1 | contig 16387 bp, 18 predicted proteins | sample 811221 | NCBI WGS metagenome assembly MDTD01 (sample SAMN05326646, study PRJNA326480) | marine metagenome | isolation source: seawater | place: Pacific Ocean: South West | collected 2011 | reverse complement strand
CTGATTTATGTAAGCCACCAAGCTTCTCATCTAAATCAGTCAATCCGGTAGGAACACCAACCACTCCCTGATCACTTTGCATCGCCATAGTGGCCATTTGAATTGTTTGATCTAATGCTTGATTAAATTTTAAAAAAGATTGAGAAAAACTTCCTTTTTCAGCCAAGTCAAAAAGAGACTTTTCAGTATCTTCAATAATACTCTCTGCATTTTGAAATTTTTCATTTGAGTTTAATGTATTTGAGGATAATTTGTTCGAAATTTGAATTAATTCTCTTCGTAAATACATTTCATGAACTATTTTGGCATAGTCAACTGCTTGTTTAGCTGATCCAGAAAATCTAGTTAATTTTACAAGGTATTCTGTTCCTCCTACATCATCTAACATATTGTCTTTTTCAAAAAAATTTTTTAAGGTGATTGGATTTGCTATCATTCCTTTATTGTTTAAGCTTTCAATAACCTCATAGATTTTTATATGAGCGGGATCATAGAAGATATTTGAATTGATAATTGTTGAAACCTCGTCAATTATGTCATTATTAACTAAAATTGATCCTAGTAATGCTTGCTCCGCCTCTAGATTGGAGGGTTGTATGTTTTTTAATGTTTTTTGAACTGGTTTTATTTCTTCCACAAGCTTATATTAAATTTGTTAATTAACTAATAAAGAAAAAAGTTACACACTTATTTCGTTGCTCTGTGGAAAAGTTATTTAGATTGAATTTTATCTATTTTAACTGATATAGAAGCCTTAACTTCAGAGTGAAAGTTTATATCTACTTTAAAAACACCAATTTTATTTAAGTTTTCTTTAAGGATTATTTGAGAAGGAATTACTTCAGCATTAGTCTTTTCTTTAATTAAATTTGTAATTTCTTTCGGTTTGATTGACCCGTATAAATCTCCGTTTTCTTTACTTTCTTTGACAAAAGTAAAAACTTTATTATTAACAATCTTTGAAATCTCGATAAATTTCGATTTTACTTCAGTATTTCTTTTGTTGAGTTCCTCTTTTTTTTTATTAACATACTCTAAATTTTCTTTATTAAACCTTAATGCCTTACCAGTCTTTAAAAGAAAGTTTCTGCCGTAACCATCCTTAACTTTTACCTTATCTCCAATGGTACCTAAGTTAAGTACATTTTCTAATAATATTATTTCCATTACAATAAACCCAAAATTTTTGCTTTTTTAATTTCTTTTGTAAGTTTTTTTTGCTTATTAAAAGAGACCGAAGTAATCTTTGAGGACATTATTTTACCATTATCTGAAATATATTTTCTCAATAAGCTGACATTTTTGTAATCAACTATTGGTGCGTTTTTTATGGATAACGGGCACTTTTTTGAGAATTTACCATCATTTTTTTGAAATAAACTCAACTTGTTTAGAGAGTTGGTTCCCTTTCTTTGAAATTTTTTATTTTTTCTTTTCATAAATTTTTATTTTTTTTCTTTATTAAAGAACTCATTCTTAGTGTCTAATTTTTTATATTTAACTATTAAATTTCTAATAATAGATCCATCAACTTTAATTTTTTTTTCTAAATCATTTAAAGTTTCTTTATTGCCTTCAAATTTATAGTGTATAAAATAACCTTTTCTGAAATTTTTAATTTTATTAGATAAATTTAGTAATCCCCAGTCCTCTATTTTAATAACTTTGCCAGAAGAGCTTTTTATTATTTCGTTATACTTTTCTTTGATTGCAATAATCTCTTTTTCTGCCAAATCTTGCCTAGCTACAATTGTGTTCTCGTAAAAAGCCATATTTTGTGTAAATTACTTTTGTATTTATAAATAAAGTGTGGTTTATACTATACTTTCCATTTTAAGCAATACTAATAATTGGTATATAAATTTTATTAAAATGAGCGCTTTATTATTTCCGGGTCAAGGAAGCCAGATTGTTGGCATGGGATCTGAATTTTATGACAAATTTGGAGACGTCAAAAACATCTTCAAACAAGCAGATGAAACATTAAATTTTTCATTAACAAAATTAATACTCGAGGGTCCGGAAAATCAATTGCAACTGACTAAAAATACTCAACCGGCAATTTTAACTGTGAGTTATTCAATTTTTCAAGTTTTAAAAAAAGAATTTAACCTTAATTTAAATTCTTTTAAATTTTTTGCCGGCCATTCGTTGGGTGAGTACAGTGCATTAGTTTGCTCAAATGCTTTAAGCTTTGAAGATGCTTTATATTTATTACATGAAAGAGGAAAAGCTATGCAAGACGCTGTTCCTGTGGGACGTGGTAGTATGATTGCTGTGTTAGGATCTAAAATTTTAGAAATTAATAACTTAATCTCAAATGAAATAAAATCTGGAGTATGTCAAATAGCTAATGATAATGCTGATGGTCAATTAATTGTTAGTGGCGATACAGAGAACATTAACAAACTACAAATTATTTTAAAAGAAAACAAAATCAAATCAATTCCATTAAAAGTAAGCGCTCCTTTTCACTGCTCATTAATGAAGCCAGCAGCTGATTCTATGAAGGAAAAAATCAATAAAATTAACTTTAAAAAACCAAATATAAATATTGTAAGTAATGTTACTGCAAACCCAGAAAATTTACCTGAAAAAATAAAAGAACTTTTAATTGAACAAATTTATTCATCTGTGAGATGGCGGGAAAGTTTGCTAAATATGTTCAAATCAGGCGCAAATAATTTTATAGAAATTGGACCAGGGAAAGTCCTAAGTGGTATGGTAAAAAGAACTGTAAAAAATGTTAATTGCTTTTCAATAAACTCAATTACTGATATTAATAACTTAGATAATGAATTTAAAAAATAAAAAAATCTTAATTACTGGAGCTACTGGAGGGATTGGAAACTGTCTGGTAAAGAAATTTGATCAATTAGGATCGACAATACTAGCAACAGGTACAAATGAGGATAAATTAGCAAATTTAAAAAAAACATACAGTAAAATTCAAATAGAAAGATTTAAATTAGATATGCATAAACAAATAGAAGAATTTGTTGATAAGGTAGAAAAAAAATTAAATGGCATTGATGTTCTTATAAATAACGCTGGAATTACTATGGATAATCTGTCTATAAGGCTAACAGAAGAAAATTGGAAAAAAGTTCTTGATATCAATTTAACTTCAACATTCTTAATGTGTAAGTTTGCAATTAAAAAAATGTTAAAACAAAAAAAAGGAAAAATAATTAATATTACTTCTATAGTTGGACATACCGGAAATCTTGGTCAAGCAAATTATTCTGCTTCAAAAGCTGGTATAGTCGCATTTTCTAAAAGTCTGGCGATCGAATATGCTAGAAAAAACATCAATGTTAACTGTGTTTCTCCAGGATTTATAAAAACTGAAATGACTGATAAAATTAATGAGGAATTTAAAAAAAATTTATTAAGTAAAATTCCATCAGGAAGTCTAGGAAGTGGAGAAGATGTTTCTAATTGTGTAGCTTTTTTAGCCTCTGATATGGCAAATTACATCAATGGGGAAACCATACATGTTAATGGTGGAATGTATATGGCTTGACAATTCTTATTAATAATCTATTAAGAAAATATAAATAAGAAAGGTTTTCATGTCAGAGGATATCAAAAGTAAAATAAAAAAAATAGTTGCAGACCACTTAGGTATAGAAGAGGAAAAAGTTACTGAGGAAGCTAGTTTCATCGATGATTTAGGAGCAGATAGTTTAGACACAGTTGAACTTGTTATGGCTTTTGAAGAAGAATTCGGGTCAGAAATTTCAGACAGCGAAGCTGAAAAAATTCTCACTGTAGGTGATGCAATAAAATTTATTGAGAGTAAATCAAATTAAAGGATAACTTTTAATTTAAATGAAACATGATGGAGAAAATATCATGGTTATTTTATCATCTCCATCAGGCGTTGGAAAAACAACCTTAACAAAAAAGATTCAGCAAAAATATCAATCATTTAAAATTTCTGTCTCTCACACAACTAGGTCTCCAAGATCTAATGAAGTGGATGGGGTAGATTATAATTTTGTAAATAGTGAAAAGTTTGAGGAACTAATAAAAAAAGGTGAATTTTACGAATATGCTAGAATATTTGGTAATTATTATGGAACTTTAAAGAAATACGTTGACGATACAATTAAACATAATGATTTAATTTTTGATATTGATTGGCAAGGAACAAATCAACTTTCAAAATTTAAAAATCTTAATTTAATTAAAATATACTTGGTTACAAATAAGGATGAGCTTAAACGAAGGCTCATTAAACGTAATCAAAATACTGAAGAAGAGATAACTAAAAGATTCAATGCATTTGACGAAGATATAAAACGTTGGAAAGATTATGATTATATTATTATTAATGAAAATTTAGATTTATGTTTCAGGCAAATTGAAAATATAATCAAAAACGAAAAATTGAAAAATCCTATTAATTTTTAATAAGTTTTAAAAGTTCATAATAAACTTCAGGTTTAATTTCTTCAGGCCTAAGCTTTGTATCAAGATACTTTAATTTTTTTATTTCATGCTGTTCAAAAATTTTTAAAATATTTTTGTTAATCATTTTTCTTCTATTTGAAAATAAAATATTTGTTAATTTTTCTAGTTTTTCTATATTTTTCTCATCATAAGATAATCCACCTTTTGGAATAAAATTAATCACGACTGAGGATATTTTTGGTCTAGGGAAAAAAGATCCAGCTGAGACAAAAAATTTTTCTTTATATTTTAATTTATAATTTGTTAAAATTGACAATCTTCCATAGTCTTTTGTTTTAAACTTACCTATTATTTTTTCTCCCAATTCTTTTTGAAACATAAATATTAAATTTTTAAATTTTGGAGGCCATTTTTTAAATTTTAAAAATTTTACTAGAATTTGAGAAGATATATTATATGGAAGATTTCCAAAAACAATTGTGTCAGACAGTAAATTTTTTTCAATATCATATTTTAAAATATCTTTATTTAAAATTTTTACGCTAGGAAAATTTAGATATTTATATTTTAACTCCTCTGACAATATTTTATCTTTTTCTATTAATAGTAGGGATTTAGGTTTTCGATTCAATATTTCATTAGTTAGTGCACCTTTACCAGGACCAATTTCCATTATATTTTTGTTTTCAACCTTAGTTAAATTGATTATTTTATTTATGATGTTTTTATCAATTAAGAAATTTTGACCAAGAGATTTTTTTGCATATTTCATTTTTAAAATTTGCTCAAAAATTTTATACAATTAATTAAACTCAATGGATTTGCTTTATTTTTATTAATCAAATTTTGTGCAGTCCCATGATCTGGTGAAACTCTCAAATATTTAAGCCCTAAGGTAACATTTATAGCATTAAATTTTTCAATTGCCTTAAAGGGCGCAAGAACCTGATCATGATACATTCCAATGATTACATCATAATTTTTATACTCATCTATAAATATTGAGTCTGAAACTAAAGGACCGAAACAATTCAATTTTTTTTTTTTAAGATTATTTATAGTTGGAAAAATTATTTTTTTTTCAATCGAGTCTTTTCTATATTCTGAATTGTGGGGGTTTAATCCTAGTATTCCAATGCGCGGTTTTTTCTTAAATAAAAATTTATAATATTTATTAATAGTTTTAACTTTATTTATAATTAGTTCTTTCGTTATTTTTTTTGTAACCTGATTTATATCAATATGTGTTGTTATAGGGCTAACAGCGTTTTTCCTGCCTTTAATTAACATTACTTCAGAGTGCCTTTTTATATTACATTTTGAAGCCAAAAATTCAGTTACTCCTATTTTTTTTCTTATTAATAAATTTTTATTTATTGGACAATTAATAATCCCAGCAACATTTTTACTGAGTGCTAACTTATGTGCAAGATTCAGGGAAGAAATTACAAATTTTGAAGAATTCTTTTTTGAAATTTTAAAGGGATCTTTGAATTTTACATCTAGATTTAAAACTTTCAATTTTTTTTCATCGATTTGTTCATCTATATTTTTAACTTTATAAATTTTTGCTGATAAGTTTATTTTTTCAGATTGTCTTTTTAACAGTTTATAGTTGGAAATAAGATATATTCTTTTTTTTATCTTATTAGATAAATATTTCCAACTTTTCAAGATAATCTCAGAATTGATACTATTTGGATCACCACTTACTATAATTATTTTATTTTTCATTTATATTCTATTAAACTAGTACTTCTTAATTTAGACAAGTGGCTCCTTGAATATAAATTAAATAATTCACTAGTTTTTTGATTGATTAATTTATTTCTGAGTTCATCTAGATCTATATTTTCAATTTTTGAAGTTTTTTTATTATTTAATTTTAAATATAAAACACTATTTTGTTTTTTAATTGGTTTTGAAACTTCTCCAATTTTCATTTTATTGACAATTTCATAGATTTCTTCATTCAAAGATTTTGAGTTAACCCAACCTAAGTCACCTTTGCTAGATGATGACGGAGAGTCACTATATTTTAATGCTGAGTTTTCAAAGCCCTCTTCTTTTATTCTATTTTCTATTTCTGAAAAAATTTTTTTATCAAATTTATTTGTATCCGTTAGTAATTCTATTTCTGATAAATTATACTCAGTGATCTCAGAGTTATTGCTAACATATTTTTCAATTTCTTGTTTTAAACTTTTTTCATCAATTAAAATTTTTTTAGAATAAATTTGATAAATAAGATCTTGCCATTTAAATTGAGTCCCAATTTCATCTATGAATAATCTATAGTCTAAATTTTGATCTTTAAAACTTTTTTGAAGCTTAATCACATCATTTGAAGAAATTGAATTCAGGTAAGCATTAATTTTACTTCTATTCTCTTTAATATTATATTTTGAAAGTTCAATTTTTTTTAACTTATATTGGATTAAAGACTCTAAAGCTTGTTTTTTGAGGTTATCAATATTTTTTTGATTAATCTCATCTCCAGCAAGGTATAAAGAAACTAATATTTTATTTTTAATTTCATAATTTGTAATTATTTCATTTTCGACTTTTAAAATAATCTTATTTTGAATATTAGCTAATAAAATACTTTGAAAGTTAATAATTATAAAAGATATAAAGATTATTGTATTTCTAAACATGTTTATTTACTAAATGTCGGTGAATTTATACTTCCGAAAGGAGTAAGTGTTATTTTAAACATTAGAGAGTTTTCGGGTTCAAGTTCAGAATCATTATAAAATTCTCTTCTGTAGACAAGCCCTGCTCTTAAACAATCATTGATATATTCATAACTTAAATTGTAAAATTCTGATGAATTAGTAATTAAATTACGTTTATTTTCAAAAGTAAAAAGCCCGCTTTCTTTATTCTTTATATTCAATTTAGAAGTAAAATAATCTTGATCACCGATATGCTTTTTTTCTTGTAAATAGTTAAAATTAAAGTTTAGTGTTCCATAATCTATTTTCGTTGCAACTTCATTATAATTTAGATCTTGATAATTTTGATCTAAAGAAAAATTATAATTTAATTTAAATTTATCATTTACGCTGTAACCAATTGATCCAACCAAATCAGAAAGCTTTTCATTTAAACTAGTAATATCGGCCATTTTATTATTTTCTTTTTCATTAACAACTTGGGCTATTGAAAAATCGAACTCTTTTTTTTTGTTTTTTATTTTATAGTCTAATCCAAGAGCACCACTAATGCCTGTTTCATAATTATTTTGATTATCCAATCTATCTAAACTAAAAGCATTTAAAGTGTTTAATCTTGTCCCACTTGTTTCTGATCGCATACTACCTGGAGAAAGTCTCACAAAAATTTTTGGTGTTAATAAATGTTCGAAATTATTTTTGTTTTTTTGAAAATCTAATTCTGTTAAAAATCCTAGTGCACCAAATAACTCATGTGTAGTATTTTCTTTAAACTGATTTACATTTTTTGCTTCATAATTAATATTTTTTAGATTTGCTAAAATTTGAGATTTAAAACCTAATCTAGAATATAAATTTTTTGATTGCCAATTTAAGTCATTTATTAAAAAATTTGATAATTTATTTGTATCGTAGTTATGAACTTTTAAATTCGTTTGTAAATCTAAAGTTCCAAGTGTATCATCATTGAATAAATTTTTATCAAATATTATTTCTGGTAAAATATATTCGTATTTATCATTATAGCTGCCTTTTAGAGTCTCGAAAATACTTGCATTTAATCCTAAAAAACTATCATCAGTCTCTCTAGTGAATTTAATTGAATTTTCTAAAGTATCTTGATTAAAGTCTGCAAGATTTGATTTGATTTTATAAAGTTTTAAATATTTATCATTAGATACATGCTGCACAGAAAGATCTAAAGTATTATCAGAATTATTCCTACCTTTGAAATTTTTTATAAATTTTGAAAATAAGTGTGATTTTTCTCCAGCTTTTTTTGAAGCACTATTTCGTTTATATCCTTCGGTATAACCAAAATCTGCAAGAAAGTTAGAATTTTTAAAAACTTGATGATACTCACCAAGAAATAAAGGATTTTCGGAAACATATAATCTACTAGATAAAGTAAAGTTTTTATCTTTTCCTAAATCAAAAAAGTACGGTACTGATATACCTGCACCTAAGTTTTTTGTGTCATAAACTGATGGAGGCAGAAAACCAGATCGTCTTTCAACTGATGGATCAGGGTGAGAAAGTTTCGGAAAGAAAAAAATTGGAATATCATAAACTTTAATAACTGCATTATCATAATATAAAGTTTTTTTAACACTATCATGAAGCATTTTAGATGATTGAATTGACCAAGGTGGACATTTATCATTTTTTCTATGTCCGCATAAAGTAAAAATACTTTTGTTAAAAGAACTTTTTTCTTTATTAATTTCAATTGAATTTGCGAATATTCTAGGATCATTTTTTTCATTAATTTTAAAATCTTTATAATTTAAAAAAGCTTTTATATCAGTTCCCAATATTTCCTTTTTTTTGGTATCAATATAAATTTGAGAAAATTCATAATTATTTTTAAGTTTATCTTTAATTTTTACTAAACCTATAGACTTAAAAATATTAGAGTCGATATTATAATTAAAATTAGCTAAAAAAATTTGATTATTATCAAGGTCTTGTAATGTAGAACTTTTATTAGAGCTTATAATTTTATTTTTATTATCAAAAATAATATCTTCTCCAAAAATCTTGTAATTATCTGAGGTTATTATTTCAGTAAGACCTTTACTTATAAAAATCTTTTCTACCTCATCATATTCGGCAAACTCAGCTTTAATCAAATTATTTTTTTTATCTTTTACTACAATATTTTCTTTAATTGTTAAAAAACGATTTTTTTTATCATACTTAACAAAGTCTCCTTTAATAATAATCCCATCCTCTGTCGTAATATTCACTTCTTTTTCAAATATTGATGTATTATTTTTTTTATCTAAAGTTATATTGTTTGCTTGAATCTTTAAACTTTCTGCACCTGCATATGAAAATACTAAGAAAGATAAGAAAAGGACTAAAAAGCTATTTCTCATTTATTTGCAAAACTCCTATAAAAGAAAATAAGCTTAACGCAATGACAGGCGCCCAAACAGCTAGAATTAAAGGAATTCTGTCAGTTTGGCCGAGTGCTAATGATAAATCTTTAAAATAAAAAACTAACACACTTGTAGATAGACCTAAAATTATAAATTTTAAGTTGTCAGATTTTTTAAGAGTATTCATAGTCATTATTGAGGCTATAGCAGTCATCATTAGCAAGAAAAAAGGTAAAGATAATAGAGAATGTAAATTTTGATTTAAAAATCTTTTGTTATAACCATCGTTAATTAAAGATTTATAGTCAATTACCAGGTCTAAAAATGACATGGTGCTAAAATTTTTAAATAACGTAGTAATTTTTTCAAAATTATAAATTGAATAAATTTCATAATTATCAAAATATTTTTTTTCATATATACCGTTAACTTCTTTAAATATCTCAACTTTACTCAAAACCCAGTTATTATCTTGTATGTCAGCACTTTTTGAGAAAATTTTCTCTTTTAAATTATAATTTTTGTCTAAATGAAAAATTGTTACATCAATCAAATTTGAACCTTGAGGTTTATCGGCTGTAATTATTCTCCTACCAGTATCTAAATTTTCTTTAATCCATAATCCATTATTATTAAAAGTTACAAGATGATCTATATCACGGGCATAACTTGATTTAGTTTTTTCATAATATTTTGTCATTGACGAAGTTATGGGATTAGCAACTAATAATGTTATCCATCCTAATATAAATGAGGTTAAGGCTAAAATGAAAAAAATTTTTAAATTTGAATATCCAAAAATTTTCATTGTAAGTAAATCTCTATTATTTCGAATTTTTATCATAAACCACATACTTGAGATAAAAATTATGAATGGCAATAGTTGAATAATCATACTTGGAATAAAAATACTAGTTAGAATTAAAGGTGTAATAATACTTACCTCAATATTCTTAAAAAATTCAATTTCCTCAAATAAATTTAGAATTACACCAAAACAATAAAAAATCGATATCCACATCAAAACTGTTTTTAAAAAATTTTTAATTAAATAACTTAAAATAATTTTGTTCATTATGCTGTTGACTCTTTTGAAAATTTATAAATTAAAAAAAAATATATTATTAAACCTAATAAAACAGGCATTAGTAAAAAAATAATTTTTACCATTTCATTTAAACCGGTATATTTTACTGAAATTTCTGTAAATAAAAGTAATATAAAACTGTAAATGAAAATACATATTTTATGGAAATACTTTTTTTTTGAATTTATTAATAAAAGTGAACAAATTAAAGCTATAACTGGAATATAAAATGGTAGTGTCAACCTTTTGTTTAAAGCTGGTATCATTTCTTTTTTAGCCTTAAGATTACATGATCTATTATCTTCTTCTTGAGAAAAAACACATTTCAATAACTTAATCGTGGAAGTTTCTTGAATTTTAGGTTTTTTTATTGTTGATGTACTTAAATCACTTAAATCTATATTTAATTGTTCAAATTTTATTATCTCGTTTTCTTTATTATTATTTTTTGAAGAAATAATTTGACCATCAAACAAATAAAATTTCTTTTTGTCAACTAATCCATTTTTTGCAACTATAGTAGTGCTACTAATACCAGATACATTTGATGATAAATTTTTAAGTTTGTTACTCTTATCGTATAAAAAAATATTTTCGACTTCATTGTTGATTTTTTTTTCAACTATAAATGTGAAACCTTTGAATGTATCACTAAATTTTTGTATCTTAACTGTAGGTAAAAAAGAATTAAATTGATCTTTGCTCAATAATAGCCTGGATTTGTGAAGAGAATAAGGTGTTAAAAAAGTTGATAATAAGAGGTATATAATTAAAATTAAAATAGAAATTATAAAAAAAAGATTTACTAAATAAATTTTTTTGACCCCAGAAGTCCATAATATTACAAATTCACTATCTTGTATATGTTTGACAATAAAAATTGTTAAAGCTAGTAAAAAAGAAAATGGAATAAATTTTGGAGCTAGGCCAAATAAATTCAAAAATGAATATTGGAAATATATACTAATAGGGTAACCACTCTCGACAACTAAATCTAAAAAACTCACCGCTCTGACTGTTAAAGCTATTAATGATAAACCAAATAATATAACGAAAAACGTTTTTAATATCTCTATCAGAAAATTTAGATAAATTTTGTTTTGTAGCATGAAAATATTGTATATAAATAATGCATCCATCTAATAAATTCAACTAATGGTTTAACTATGACTAAATTTCCATTGAAAACTATTATATTTGGACTTATATCACTGACACATTTAGGTTTTATTTAAAATTATGTCTATCAAAATTAACTATTCAAATAAATCGGTAAAAGGACAAACCTCAAATCTGGTTTTATTTACTAATGAGAGATTTCAAATTAAAAATTTGAAAAAGTTTTTATCAAATTCAGAGTTTTCTTATATTGATGACCTCTTAAAAACAGGAGATCTTAAAAAAAATTTACTTGTTTTCGAATTAAGTTCAAAAAAAAAGATAATCTTAATATCTATTAAAAATGATTTAAAAAATTCAGATATAGAAAATTTAGGTGCAACATTTTATACGAGAGTGAATTACGGAAAGAATAGTGAATATAATATAATTTCAGATAGTATAGACAGTAAATATAAAAATTTTTTAGGTTTTTTTCTTCACGGTTTAAAATTAAAATCATATGAGTTTAAAAAATATAAAACAAAAAAAGAAACACGATTAGTTTCTATCAATATTTTAGGAAATAAAAATAAACCTCAATTACAAGATCAATTAAAATTTAAAGCGATTGAGGAAGGAACGTTTTTTGCAAGAGACCTAGTTTCTGAACCAGGTAATGTTTTACACCCAGATGAATACGCAAGAAGATTAAATCAGCTAAGAAAAAATGGTTTAAAGGTAAATGTATATGACGAAAAAAAATTAAAGAAACTTGGTATGCATGCTTTGCTAGGAGTTGGACAAGGTAGTATCAGAGGATCTTATCTCGTAACGCTTGAATGGAATGGAGCAAAAAATAAATCAAAACCGCTAGCATTTGTTGGTAAAGGAGTTTGTTTTGATACTGGTGGTTATTCTCTAAAGCCAGCTAAATTTATGGAGGATATGACCTATGACATGGCTGGTTCAGCAACGGTAGTGGGCTTAATGAAAAATTTTGCCTTAAGAAAAGCTAAAATTAACGCAGTTGGTGTAGTTGGACTCGTTGAAAATATGGTAAGCGGAAACGCTCAAAGACCTGGTGATATCGTAAAATCGTATAGTGGAAAAACAATTGAAGTATTAAACACTGACGCTGAAGGTCGTTTAGTGTTGGCAGATGCTTTAACTTTTACTGAAAAAAAATTTGAGCCAAAATTTATTATTGATCTAGCTACCTTAACCGGAGCTATTATAGTTTGTTTGGGATCTGAGTACGCAGGACTTTTCTCAAATGATGATAAATTATCAAAACAAATATTTAGTGCGGGAGAGAAAGTAGAGGAAAAGGTGTGGAGAATGCCGCTACATAAAAATTATGACAAACTAATGGACTCAAAAAATGCAGATGTACAAAATATAAATTATGTTGGTGGAGCAGGCTCTACAACCGCAGCTCAGTTTTTACAAAGATTTATTTTAAAAAAAACTCCTTGGGCTCATTTAGATATCGCTGGTATGGCTTTTTCAAAATACGGAGGTGCTTTAAACTCAGGAGGCGCAACTGGCTTTGGTGTTAGATTGTTAAATAAACTGGTTGAAGAATATTATGAACAATAAAGAGCAGACATTATCAATAATAAAACCGGATGCTGTTGAGAGAAATTTATCAGATGAAATTAAAAATATTTTCATTAAAAACAAATTAAATATTTTAGAGAGTAAAAAAATACATATTACTAAAGATGAAGCTGCTGAGTTTTACAAAGTGCATCAATCAAAACCTTTTTATAACGATTTATGTTCGTATTTATCTTCAGGACCAATTGAGGTTATGATCTTAGAGGGGGAAAACGCTGTTTCAAAAAATAGGGAATTAATGGGCGCAACAGACCCAAAAAGTGCAGCAGATAACACTATCAGGAAATTATATGGTATTTCAATTGATAAAAATTCAGTACATGGGTCAGATTCAATCGAAAATGCTAACGCTGAAATAAAATTCTTTTTTTAAAATTTAATTTTGTATTGAAAAATTTTAATAATAGCTTCTGGAAAAGCCAGGTATTCTAATTGTTGTGTTTTTATTTTTAGAATTTCTTCATTATCATTCTTATTAATAAAAAAAGTTTTTTGGACTATGATTTTTCCAGTATCTACTTTTGGATTAACATGATGAACTGTGCAACCAGTTTTTACTTCATTATTCCTCAATACTCTTGTAAATGTATTTAATCCTTTGAATTTTGGGAGAAGAGAAGGGTGAATATTGATAATTTTTTTTCTAAAATTTGAGATAAACTTTTTAGAAATTATTTTCATATACCCTGCTAAACAAATAAGAGTAATTTTGTATTTTTTTAATTCCATAAGTAATTTATTTTCAAAACTTCTTAAATTTGTATCTATTAAAAGGTAGGGAATTGAATTCTTTTTTGCATAAATAAGTCCTGGAGCATTAATGTTGTCACATACAACTAATTTAATCGAAATAGGAAAATTATAGTCTCTTGTTTTTTTTATAAGATTTTTAAGATTTGATCCTTTACCCGATATAAATACACAGGCTTTTTCTTTTACCATTTCAAATTCTCGTAAAGATTAATTTTTTTTGAATTTTTAGAAATGAAACCGATTTCATATGGAGTATATTCCTTTTTGAAAAACTTTTTTATTATATTTTTATTTTTTTTAGGTAAAATAATACAAAAACCAACTCCACAATTAAAAGTTCTTAACATTTCATTATCAGAAATATTTCTGCTTTTAAGCCATTTGAAAATTCTTGTTGGTTTAATTTTAGAAAGGTCAATATTTATAGAAAGTTTATCAGGAACTGATCTTAATAAATTTTCAATTATTCCTCCACCGGTGATATGTGCAGCGGAGTGAATAAGTTTTTTGTCAACTAGTTTTAAAATTTCATTAGAATAAATTTTTGTAGGTTTTAACAAATCTTTTCTTAAATTATTTGGAATTCTGTTTTTTGAGAGTAAGGCTCTAACCAATGAATAGCCATTTGAATGTATACCGCTAGAAGGAACTGCTAATATCACGTCGTTTACCTTTACATTTTTTTTGCTCAAGATTTTTTTTTTAGAAACTATACCCACACTAAATCCCGCTAAATCAAATTTATCTTTTGAGTAAATACCCGGCATTTCTGCAGTTTCACCACCTATGAGTTTGCAGTTTGATAATTTACATCCTTGAATAATTCCAGATAAAATTTTTTTTGTTTTACTTAAATTTAATTTTCCTACTGCAATATAATCTAAGAAAAAAAGAGGTTTAGCACCTTGAACAATTAAATCATTTACACACATCGCAACAAGATCTATTCCTATTGTATTAAACCGTTTGAACTTGTTAGCTAAAGCTATTTTAGTACCGACTCCATCTGTGCATGAAACAAGAACTGGGTCTTTGATTTTTTCTGCACTTAGATCATAAATTGATCCAAAACTTCCAATATTATCTTTTTCAAAAGAGTTTTTCTCTTTTTTGACATCTTTTAAAGATATGTGTGATATGTGTTTAACAAATTTATTAGCTAATGAAATATCTACGCCACTTTTTTTATAACTATTTTTTATTTTTTTCATTTATAAAATGATATTTTATCTTTATGAAAAGTCTTAAATTAACAATACTCATTTTAATTATTTTCTTAAAAACTGGAAATGTTTTGTCAGAAAAAAACTTATTTAATGTTAATAATATTGAAATTATAAACGGATCTAGAGTTAATAATGAAGCCTTAGCCAATAAAGCTATTAAAAAAGGCTTTTATGAGTTAATCGACAGAATTTTACTAACTGAAGATGCAGAACGACTCAAAAAATTGAGTTTTTCAGAAATAAAAGATTTAGTGTCATATTATCAGATTAAGGCTGAAAATAATAAAGTTGAAAAGCCGAAAACTTTTTTTAATGTTTTTTTTGACAAAGTAAAAATTCATAATTTATTTTTTAAGAAAGATATCTCGTATTCAGATATAGTAAATGACGAATTATATCTTCTACCAATTCTAAAAAAAGAAAATAAGCTTTATATTTATACTCAAAATTATTTCTATGAGAAATGGAAAGAAGTAAGTGAAAATAAGTTAGTCGAATTTATTTTACCTTTAGAAAATATTGAAACAATTCAAAAAATTAATTCTAATCAAAATAATCTACTAGACGTAGATATCAGAAATATTTTTCAAGAGTATACAAAAAAAAATTTAGCTTTAGTTTTTATTGAAGATACTAAATCGAATGAGGAAAAAGTCTTTTTAAAAACAGTTATAATGGGAAAAAGTATAAACAAGGTTATTATAGTAAAAAGACCTAACTTAGATCAAAATCAGTTTTATGAAAAAATTATATTAGAAACTAAAAAAGAAATAATTAATTTAGTAAAATTGCAAAATTTGATTGATATAAGAACCCCATCTTTTATAAATGCAACATTTAATATAACTAAAAAAAATAGCTTGAAAGAGCTTAATTATAGACTTAATAAAATCGATCTTATTGAAAATATATACATACTAGAATTAAATAAAGAATATATTTCTTTAAAAATAAAGTATCTTGGAAAAATAAAAAAAATTATAGATCAGTTGGAGAGTCAACAAATTATACTTAAATTTAAAGATGACCAATGGATCATGAAACTTATTTAATGAGTCAGCTAGTATTTAAATTTCCTTTTAAAACAAAATATTTTGAACAAGATTTTTATGTATCTAG
>MDTD01010822.1_pt1 | contig 16388 bp, 13 predicted proteins | sample 811221 | NCBI WGS metagenome assembly MDTD01 (sample SAMN05326646, study PRJNA326480) | marine metagenome | isolation source: seawater | place: Pacific Ocean: South West | collected 2011 | reverse complement strand
CTTTATTGACTTCTAATATCTGATCCCCAAATAATATTTCCTTTATAATTAAATTATGATTTACAAGATTATAAATATCAATATTTCCATTATCATAATGATTGAAATAAATATGCTGTGGGAAAAATGAAATTTTTTTTTTGTCTAATAAATATTTAAATTCACTACTTTTATCATCGTAAATTAATTGTTTTGTGAATTCTTTATAATTTTCTCTTAAATATGCAATATTTGATAAAAGTATTGTTGGTTTTTTGTAACCATCTAGTGGAAAAAATGAATCATTGTTAAATTTATTGAAAGAGTCAATTATGTTTGACTCTAACCTATCTAAAATTCTGTTAATATATTTATCATTTAAATATCTACTTTCTTCTCTTATTATACTATCAATAATAAGCCTATTATCTTTTTTAAAAGTATTTAAATGACCAATCTCTGAGATATCATTAATTTTTTTATAGTAATCTTGATCAGTAGTTAATATTTCTAATTTATTTGTATACGGATTGAAGTAATATCTCTTATTTATATTTAACATCGGATGAAAATTACCCCAAGCAGCGCATAAAAATAAAGCTCGTATATAACTCTCGTAATCAATAATTGCTGGTAAATTTTGGTTAACTAACTCTTCCGTGATATAAGAAATTTTCTTTCTGATATTTTCACTTTCTATTTTGTTATCGCCATTATAGATCTCAAAAAATAAATTAGGGTCAGATAATTTGTAATTTTCAATAAAATTATTTCCTGATTTTAACTTATAAAGTAATTTTTTATCGTCAGAGAGTTTGATTACTATTGAGTCTTTTTTTCTTTGCTTTTCAATAAGTTCTGTTGATATATGCTCCTCAACATTCATTATGCCCCAGTTTTCTCCATTAAATAAAACCTTAGTAAAAGTATGGTTATTGCTCAGATTTCCAATATTTTTTTGAATATCTTGATAGATGTAATCACTGGGATATTGCCTTTCAGAAATTTTATGAATTGAAAATTTGTTGAAGCCAAAAATGGTTTTACCATCTTTTAAATGTATTCTAAGGCTCATTTGTCTTCTCGTTGAAAAGTGCGAACTAGCACCCTTTAGCCTAATTTTTGCTTTAAATTTTTCTCCCTTATAAACAACATCCCCATTTACAAAATTAGGATTATCTAATAAATTAAAATTACTTTTCGCTTTTATTTTATCACTTAATAATTTTTTATAATTTTTAAAATTAATATCAATACTAATAATTTCATATCCATTATTATAAATTTTATATTTTATTATTTCGTTAAAATTTAGAGCAATCTTTTTTAAAAATTTATATTTACTATAATCTTCAAATAATTCTCCATCAACATAATTCCATCTATTTGAAAAACCAAAATCGCTATAACCCAAAAATGATACAATTTCATTTTTTGAAAATTCATTTAATCTATTTTTGAAAATAAATAAATTTATTAAAAGTATAATTAGAATAAATAAAAATAGATATTTATTTAATTTTAGATTATTAAATATTACCAATTATTTCTTGCTTCAAAAAAAGATATATCGAAATTATCGTAGATTTCATTAAGTGATGTTTGAATTTCAGAAAGATCACTTTTATCTTTTAAATATATTAATAAAACAAGTTGTGAATTTTCCTGATTATTCTCAAATCTAATTAATTTTAAAGAATTTGAATAATTTTCTAACTTTTTATATACATCTTTATGGTCAATTTTTTTGTCTTTCCAACTTACTATCAAATTATATTCTAAATGAGTATTCTTTTTATTAAAATTTAAAAAAATAAATGAAACTATAAAAATAAGAGTTAATATTGAAGTTGTTATTAAAGTTTGTCCCGCACCATATCCTAATCCAATTGCGATAGCTAAAAATAAATATATTAGTTCCTCTGGTTCTTTTATTGGTGTTCTAAATCTTACAATTGACAAAGCACCAACTAACCCAAGTGATAAAGCTAATGACGATTTTACTATTAAGATCACTAAGAAAACAATTAAAGATAAAATTGGTAATATAGATCCAATATGTAATTTTCCTGATAAGGATTTTGAATTATTTATATAAAAGTAATTTAAAATAATAGAAAAAAATACGCACATAAAAAAATCTAAAAGTGTAGAAATGTTGAATGTGTTAATTGAATTATTGCTATTAAAACTATAAAAATTTGATACTAATTCTTCCAATTTTATATCCTATAAAGTTATATTATAATAATTAATACCCTAATTTCCTTGATAAAAGAAGTATCTGTTTTATTAAGGCTTTATATAAGATAGATATTATTTATTTATAACAATTTAACAATGTCTAATCAAAATATCATTAATGATCTTTTTGTATCACATGAACCAGATAATTTACCTAGTGGTGTAGATACTTTAATTGCTTCAAAAATTAAAAATTGGAAACCTTCTATCCCTTATTTAATTTTAAATAAGAATTATAATAGATATTCTAAAATAAATTTATTAAATACAAATTATAATATACATAATCTTAAATATCATACTTACTCAGAATTAAGAAAAATTTATTCTAATAAATTTATTTCATTTATTTTGTCTTTTTTTAATTTTTTTTTTAACCTATTTTATATTTATAAAATTTACAAAAAATATAAATTTTCAAGAGTTTTTATTCATTCAGGAGGTTGGCCAATTATTGGTAATTGTTTTCTGAATATAATTATTTCGAGATTATTAAATATAAAAACATTTTTAATTATTCATAATTACCCTAATCAGAAAGTTAATAATAATATTTTATTCAAAATACAAAAATTAATTATTTTATATTTCAATTTAAATTACATAACAGTATCTGACTCGTGCAAAAATATACTAAGTAGTTATTTAAATAAAAGGATATCAGTAATAAATAATTCCACTGATAAGATAGAATTTAGTTATATTAAAAAAAAAAATAAGTATTTTAAAATAATTTATGTTGGAGAGATCAGTAAAAGAAAAGGCCTTGATACACTATTTAATTCTTTAAAAAAAATTACAATTAAAATTTCTGTTGAGATTATAGGATCTGGAGAAAAAACTTACGAGTCTTATATTAAAAGAATGTATAAAAATTTAAAACATGAAGTTAAATTTACGAAATATTCTAAAAATCCAAAAAAAACTATATATCAAAGCGATTTACTAATCTTACCGTCTGTATCATATGAAAGTTTTGGACTGGTATTAATTGAGGCAATGAGCTGTAAAACAGCAATATTGGCCTCTAAGTCAGGAGGGATATCAAATGTATTAAAAAATGGTTATGACTCCCTATTATTTAAGCCAAATAATCCTAATGACTTATATTCTTGTTTAATAAAAATTATATCCAACAAAAATTTGAGAAAAAGAATAGCATATAACGGATATAGAAAGTTTCTTCACAATTTTCAGACATCGCATATGGTAAGCAAATATAAAGCATTAGGATTATGAGCAATTTTATAAGAAAATATTTCTTTATAGATTTTATAAGAATTTTTGAGACTCTATTTCTAATAATATTAAGTTTGATTGTTACTTTACTAGAGGTAATTGGTTTATCTTTAATTGTAGATTTAATATTCAACGAAATTTCCTCTGTTTCTATATTAGATCGTTTTAATTCTTACATTTCTTTGAGTAGGTTTGAGTTAATTTTTATAGCAGTTTCGAGTATTTTTATAAAAGTTGTCATACAACTTTATATAAGATATAGATCAACAAAATTATCATCACAAATACAATTTGAACTTAGAAATAAAGTTATATCTGATTACATATCCAATGATATTAGTAAATCAAACTCGATTCCTAATCAAGAATTCATTAATGTACTAAATGAAAATATAAATCGTTACTCCTCGATATACGTATCAATTATACAGCTAATATCTAATTTAATTACCTTTTGTATTTATTTTTTTTTTCTCGCATTAATTTCAATAAAATTAACTGCAATATATTCAATAATTATTTTATTACTATTACCTCTTTTGTCAAAATTTAATAAATTAGCTTACAACACAGGCCATGTATTTATTAAATCTTTAGATATATTACAAAAAAATATTTTAGAAGTAATTAATCAAAAAAAACTATTTTTTATTTTAAATTTAAAAAAAATCAATCTAGTAAAATTTTCAAAACAAAATAAAGAACATTCAAAAAATTGGAAAAATATGATGTTTTTTTCAAATATTTTTGGATTATTTGCTCAGCCAATATTCTTAATTATAATTTTATTTAATTTTTACATTCAAAGATTTTTTTTTGAAGATATTTTGCTGGTATCAATTTATTGCATTGCCTTACTAAGAGTTATTCCATCAGCTAGCGGTGTAATAACCTTTTTATCTGAAATTAAAAGTAAATTACCAAGTTATATAGTTACAAATAATTTTATTCAGAAATTAACAGTAAGTGAAACTCTATTTGAAAAAGAAAAAAATAAGTCTGAAAAACCTGTATATCAAATTTCTAAAATAGAGTTTAAAGATTTATCTTTTGGATACAATAAAGATTTAATCCTAAAACATGTCAACTTAAATATTTATAAAGGTGAGTTTATTGGAATTCAGGGAAAATCAGGTATCGGCAAAACAACATTTTTTGATTTGATTATGGGTTTTAATTTAAACTATACTGGTAAAATTTTAATAGACAATATTTCCTTATTAGATTTAAATCTTGAGTCATTTAGAGAAAATTTTACATATATTTCTCAAGATAAATTTTTTTTTGATATGACAATTTATGAAAATATTATTTATGGAATGGAGAAAGCTCCAAGCAGAGATGAAATCTATAAAATTTTCTTGAATTTTAATTTAAATGAAATATTTGATGAAAAAAATTTTCTTGACAAAAAAATTTACAAAAATGGTGTTAATTTATCTGGAGGACAGCGACAAACAATCGATATTTTAAGAGGTTATGTCAGAAATAAAAATATATTCTTATTTGATGAGTCAACTAATGCTTTAGATAAAAAAACAGAGATACAAATTCTCAATATTATTCGCACCTTATCTAGTTTAAAAAAAACTGTCTTAATTATTAGTCACGATAATTCTGTATTAGAACAATGTGATCGCAAGTATATAATTGAAAACAAAAATATTACCAACCTCCATTCTTAAATGAAAAAAATTGAGATTTTCAATAATGATTTATCCTATATCAGAATGAAAGAATTGTTAATCAGTTCTAAATATTTACAGGCTTCAAAAAAAAACAATATAGAGCAAATACTTGACAGAAAATTTTCAAGAGTAATAAATAATTATAATAAAAAATATTATTTTTCTAGTGCAAGAATGGGAGTATATTTTTTTTTAAAAAATTTACCTACAGATAATCGTAATGAGGTTATAGTAACTGCTTTTACATGCTCTGTTTTAGTAAATGCTGTAATAAGAGCGAATTATAAACCTATTTTCTGTGACATTGATAAAACAAATTTTTCAACATGTTTATATGATTTAGAAAAAAAAATTACTGATAAAACGAAGGCTATAATTATTCAACATACATTTGGATATATGGCAAATATTGATAATATATTTGTAGAAAAAATTAAAAAAAATAAAATATTTATTATTGAAGATTGTGCTTTAACAATTTCCTCAAAAAATAAAATAAATTATTCAGGCAGTTTTGGAGACGCAGCAGTATACTCATTTGATAGATCAAAACCTATAAGTGTTTTGATAGGTGGGTGTTTGGTTATAAATAACCCTAGTTTAATTTACAATTTTGAAAATTGTTATAAAAATATCAAAACACTAGCAAAAAAAAAACAAAAGCATATTCTTTATCAAATTCTCATAGATAAAATTTTTTTAAATAATAATTTATATTTTCTTTGGAAAATTATAAATTACCTTTCAAGAAATTTATTAATATTTTTTAAACCTTATTTTGATGAGGATACAAAATCTACAAGTAAAATGCCTAGTTATGATTATCCATCTAAAATGCCACAAAGTATAAAATATTTACTTATCAAGGGTATAGATAACTATAAAAATCAATATAAAACCCAAAATAAATTTAAAGAAAAATATCAATATTTAATAAATAAAATATCAACAAATAATTATGTAAGTTCAAGTTACGAAAATTGTTATTTTTTGAGATATTGCTTTATCGTAAATAATAAAAAAAAATTACTAAATAAGCTGTCTAGTATAATAGATACAAAGCAGATTTGGTTTGATAACAATATTATAAATACAAGTGAAAATATTGCTAATTATGGGTATATTCATAGTAGTTGTCCAAACGCCGAGTTAGTTTGTAGTTCAATAATTAACTTGCCGGGGAATTTATCAGATAAAAGAAATATAGATCTTTTAAAGAAATTGGAAATGATCCTAGAAAAATGAATTTAAAAAAATTTTATAAAAATAAGAGAGTGCTTATTACTGGGCATACGGGCTTTAAAGGAACTTGGCTCACTCAGGTTTTATTAGAATTAGGATCTATTGTTTATGGCGTTTCATTGTCCAAGAAAAAATTTCATTCTATATATTTTGATAGTCTAAATTTAAAGAATAAAATTGAAGATAGAAGATTTGATATTTGTAATTTCGATAAAATAAATAATTTAATTAATAAAACAAAACCAGATTTGATTTTTCATTTAGCTGCACAGTCTATACTAAGTAAATCAATCAATGATCCGTATAATACCTTTAAAACTAATTACATAGGTATACTTAATTTATTAGAAAGCTTGAGAAATATAAATCACAAGTGTTCAATTGTTATTGTTACAAGTGATAAAGTTTATGAGAATAATAATTGGATTTGGGGCTATAGAGAGAATGACATACTCGGTGGAGATGACCCCTACAGCGCTTCTAAATCATCATCAGAAATACTTATAAATTCTTACTTTAAAACTTTTTTGTCAAAAAAAAATAATATAAATATATCTTCTGCAAGAGCTGGAAATGTGTTTGGTGGTGGAGATTGGTCTGCTGATAGACTTATTCCTGATATATTAAAGTCATATTTTGGAAAAAAAATATTGAGAATTAAAAATCCATATTCAACTCGCCCATGGCAATTTGTTTTAGAGCCAATTAATGGCTATTTAAAACTTGGATTGAATAATTACTTAAGAAAAAACTTGAATGGAGAGTCTTTTAATTTTGGTCCTATGAATAATAGCCATATTGATGTGATAACAATATTAAAAAAATTCCGTAAAATTTACCCAGATTTAGACTTTAGTATCTCTAAGAATAATGCAAATCTCGAAAAGCATTTTTTGAGTTTAAATTCTGAAAAAGCTATAAACAAATTGGGGTGGACTCCAAAATTATCAATCGATGAAAGCATTAAACTCACCTCTGATTGGTATTATTGTTTTTATAATAATAAAGATATAAATAAAATTTCAAAATCACAAATTAAGAGTTTTTTTGATCTATGAATATAAAAATTAATAAATTAAATAGAATAAAAAATTCAAAAGGCGACATTATAAAGCTTTTAGATGATAAAAAATTAAAATCTAGTTTTGAGATTTACTTATCTTTGATTAATAAAAATCAAATAAAGGCATGGAAAAAAAATAATATTAATAAAACTGAAATAATTGTTTTAACTGGTAAAGTTAAATTTGTGTTTTACGATGAACTTAATAACATATTTAAAAAATCAATTATTAGCCATGACTCAAATAGTAAAATAATTATTTTAAAAGGTATATGGTATGGTTTTCAAAACATTTTTACCAGCCAATCAAAACTATTAAGTTTGACTTATCCTAGATTTACAGAGAATAATATTCAAAGGAAAAAAATTGAAGAATTTAATTACAATTGGGGGTAAAATCTTATGAAAGTAGTAATTTTAGCTGGAGGATTAGGTTCACGATTAGGCAGTATTACAGAGACAGTACCTAAACCTTTAATTGAGATAAATAACAAACCTCTCTTAATAAGAATCATGGAGCACTATAGTAATTATGGATATAATGATTTCATTATAGCTTTGGGTTATAAGGGACATCTTATTAAATCTTATTTTCAATCACTTAATTTAATATTTAGTAAGTCAGTAAATTTTAATTTTAAAAATAAAAAAATTAATTACGAATTGGATAAAAAATTTATTAATAAATGGAATGTTCAACTAGTTGAAACAGGTAATAAGACGCTAACGGGCGGGAGGTTAAAAAGACTTCAGCCTTACCTAAAAGATGACAGTTTTTTCCTAACTTATGGCGATGGATTATCAGATATTAATATTAGGGAATTATACCAGTTTCATAAAAAATCTGGATCAATAACTACCGTAACTGCGGTGCATCCAAATGCACGATTTGGAAATATTATTATAGACAATAAAAACATAGTAAAAAGTTTCAAAGAAAAAAAACCACTTATAAAAGAATGGATAAATGGAGGTTTTTTTGTAATGAACAAAGATATTTTTTCATATCTTAAAGGTGACTTTTGTGAACTTGAAAAAGACCCCCTTGAACAACTCTCAAAAGATAAAAAACTCTCAGCTTTTAAACATAATGGTTTTTGGCATTGTGTTGATACTAAAAGAGATATTCAAAATTTAGAGGAAATATTAATTGATTAAAGTATCCAAGAGTTATGTAGGAGCCTTAGAAAAAAAATATGTAAATAAGGTTCTAGATGTTGGATTTTTAGGTATGGGTAATGAAACCATTAAATTTGAGAAGATGTTAGAAATTTTTTTTGATAGACACGTAGCTTGTGTAAGTAGTGGTACTGCAGCTCTACAATTGGCTCTTCAAGCTCATGACATAAAAAAAGGTGATGAGGTTATAGTTAGCACTTTAACATTTGTTGCTTCATTTCAAGCTATTTCAGCACTTGGAGCAATCCCTGTACCTTGTGATGTTGATATAGAAGATCTTACTATAACAATTGAGCATATTAAAAAAAAGATAAATACAAAAACAAAAGCAATCATACCAATACATTTAGGTGGCCATGTTGGTAAATTAGATGAAATTTATAAATTTGCAAAAAAAAATAATTTAAAGGTAATTGAAGATGCTGCGCATGCTTTCGGTACTATATACAAAAATAATAAAATTGGCTCTTACGGTGATACAATTTGTTTTAGTTTTGACGGTATTAAAAATATAACTTCAGGAGAGGGCGGATGTGTAGTAAGTAATAACATTGATTATATAAATAGAATAAAATCTTTGAGAAGATTATCTTTAATTCCAAATAACACAAAAAAAAAATTTTATCCATTTGATGTCAATGAACAAGGATGGAGATATCACATGAGTGATATTATGGCAGCTATTGGAATTGCCCAACTTAATAAATTTAATAAAATAAAAAATATAAGACAGAAACTAGCAAAAAAATATGACTCAATTTTTAAAAAATATCCTGATTTAATTAAAATTTATAAAAGAGACTATGATTTAGTAGTACCACACATATATATTATTAAAATAATTAAAAGTTGCGATATTAATCAAATTAGGAAAATTATGATTAAAATGGGCATTGAAACTGGCCTTAATTATTTCCCAGCTCATTTATTTAGTTTCTATAAATCAAAAAAAAATAAATTACTAGTTTCAGATGATTATTACAAAAATAATTTGACATTACCTTTGCATCCAAGTCTAAAAATTCAAGATATTAATTTTATATCAAAAACATTAGTTGATATCTTATCAGCAATTAGTTGAATAATTTAAAAATAGTAAGTGTAATTATCAATTGCTTTAATAGCGAAAAATTTATTGAAGAGTGTTTAAAAAGTGTTTTAAATCAAACCTATAGAAATTTGGAATTAATTATTGTCGACAATAATTCAACTGATAACACCAAAAAAACAATTGAAAAATTTAATGATGATAGAATAAAATATTTTTATCTTAATGAACACCTAAAACTGGGGGAAGCTAGAAACTATGCTTTAAAAAAATGTTCTGGAGAATTTATAGCATTTATAGACTCTGACGACATTTGGGTGAAATACAAATTAGAAGAACAAATAAAGATTTTCAGCAAACCTGATGTTGGTTTAGTATTTTGTAATAGCTATAAATTTAAAGAAGATGGTTGGAAACAAAAAATATATAAAAAAGCACCACCTACAGGATATATATTTCGTAACCTTTTTGTAAATTACTTTATTTCACTTGAAACTGTTATTATAAGGAGGGAAGTAATATTTAAACTTAAAAGATACTTTTATGAAGAATTTCAAATTATAGAGGAATTTGATTTAATTTGTAGATTGAGCTTAATTACTAAATTTGAATATGTGGATAAAGTAATGGCATACTGGAGATTTAGAGAAGACAGCTTTACTTGGAAAAATAGACATCTCATTCATAAAGAAAGAGAAACTATGTTAAGACTTTTTTATCAAGAGATTAATTCATTTGAAAACTCATATAATAATGAAATTATCCTTTTTAATAAAAGAACATTACTAGAGGAAATTTTATACTTAATTCAATGCAATCAAATCAAATTAGCGAAAATAAAGTTAAAAACGTATCTTTTTAAGGACCTTAAGTGGACATTACTTTATTTTATATTGTCTAGTTATTTTTTGACAAAAATAGTAATGAGAAGACTTGGTTATCTTTATTAGATATAAAAAATAAATTATAAATAAATATGAGTTGGAAGATTATAAGAAAGGTTGAAAAGGAAAATGAACTAAATCTTTTTTTCAAGAAAAACACACTTTTATCATTTTATAGCTCTTTAGAATTCCAAAATATAATGAAAAGTAAGTCATGGAAATCAGAGATAATTATTTATGAAAAAGAAAAGAAAATATTATATTTGGCCAATTTATTTATAAAAAAAAAATTTAAAATTAATTTTATATATATTCCTGGAGGAATTGAAGGAGAATACAATAAAACTATATTTCAAAATTTAAAAAAGCACCTAAAAAAAAAGTATGGATATTTATTAATAATTTTTATTAATTTACATAATTTAAAAGGTAAAATTTCTTTTAATCTATTGACACTTATTAAAGTATTTAATTTTCATGAAGCAAATATGGTTATGAAAAAAAATTTAGATATTAATATTAATAATTTATATGAAACTTATACTAAAAATTGGAGACACAATTTAAGAAGATCATTTAAATTCGATAATGTAGTTTTAAAAAAGAATTTATCTCCAGATTATGATGAAATGTTAAATCTTTATAAAGAGATGGCTAAAATTAAAAAGTTTAAGTCATACATTACAAAAGATCTTTTGATCTCATACTTTAAAGAGTTTAGTGAAAATATAATTAATATTGAGGCAAGAATTGATAATAAATTAATAGCATTCAGATCAGTTATTTATTTAAACGATACTGCATGGGATCTTTTCGCATGTTCAAATTCAGATTCAAAGAACAACTATACAACTTATAAGATATTAAATGAAATAATACTATTTCTTATTTCTAAAAAAATCAAAATTCTTGATCTAAGTGGTGTTGATAAAAAAAATAATATTGGCGTTTATAACTTCAAAAAAGGAAGTGGTGCTCAAGAGTTTATTAAGATAGGAGAATTTATATATTCCCCGTTTCTTCTTTTTTCAATTTTATGTTCTTTTGCCATTACTTTAAAGAGGGTATTAATTAAATAAATCATGGCCAAATATGAATATTATTTTTCACATGCTAGAACGGCATTAAAACAATATATACTAAAAAATAATAAGGACGAGTCGTCCGAAATATTATTACCAGATTATTTATGTGAAACAGTGCCAAACACATTAAAATTATTGAAAAATTTGAAGATAATTTTTTACAAAATAAATTTAGATTTAACAATTAATTGGCAAGATATAAATGACAAAATATCTTCAAAAACTAAATATCTTTTAATAGTAAATTATTTTGGTTTCCCCTTAGACATTAAAAAAGCTGTTAAATTTTGCAAAAATTATAAAATTTTACTTGTTGAAGATAATACCCATGGTTTTAATGGATTTTACGAGGGTACTAAACTTGGAAACTTTGGTGATATTGGAATTTCATCTCCTAGAAAACATTTACCATTAAAATATGGCGGTGTCCTGTATACTAATAAAGCATTAACATTTAATAACGACTTATTATATTCCAATACAATTTTTGATAGAATTAAATTCAAAATAAATCATAACTATTTAAATCAAAAAATATTTTTGCAAAATATTTTTTTAAAAAAAATATCAAAAATTAATCATTATTATGAAAAGGAACTAGATATAAGTAGTTTAGATCTATTTTCCATGCAAATTATCAATAATCAAAATTGGAATACTTTAAGAAAAAAAAAATACTCAGCATTTAAATCTTGGCAAAGTTTTGCTTTTAAAAATAAATTAAATGCATTGTTGAGCATTAATGCTTACAAAAATATAAACCCATGGGCTTTTCCTGTATTACTTGATAGTGAAAAAGAAGTTATTAAATGGCTCAACTGGTCTAAAAGTAAAAATATAATTTCATTTACATGGCCGACTTTATCTAAAGACGTTATTAAAAACAGTGATGCATATACTTTATCAAAAAGAGTTTTATGCTTCTCCACTTATAAAACTTTAAATGAAATTTAAGTACAAATTTAAATTAGCAAATATAATCTCAAAATTACAATTCAATTTTTATAAAAATAATAACAATGTGATATTATTATACCACTCTGTAATCAATAATAACTCAATAGGTAATTTTTCAAGAATTGATAACTTAACTAAAACAAAATTTAGCCAACAATGTAATTATCTTAAAAAAAATTTTAAGAATAGAATTACAAAAGTTTCAGAAAATATTTCAAAAAAAGGTTCAATTTCTATTTCTTTCGATGATGGAAAAAAAAATATAATTACTAATGTTTTTCCTATTATTCAGAAATATGAAATACCAATTACAATCTTTATTTGTCCTGAATTGGTTGGAAAAAAAAATTATTTAAATTTAGAAGATATTAAATTTTTAAAGTTATCTGGACTTGTCGAAATCGGTGCACATGGATATAGACATATTCCATATAAAAATCAAAATAATGGAGAATTTCTTAATGAAATCTCTTTAATGAAAAAATGGTTTATAAACAATCTAAATGAGGAAATACTGTATTTTTCTTTTCCTTTTGGATCATTTAATAAAAATATTATTAAATTAATAAAAAAAGAAAAATTATTTAGGTATTCATTTTGCAGTGATTTCAGAACATTTAAATTAAACGATTTGGATTACCACATCATTCCAAGAGTACAAATTTGGGAATATGATAATTTGAGCTCTTTTAATGATAAAATAAAAGGAAATTGGAATTGGGCGAGAAAGTTAATTTCATATGGATGATATAAATTTCACTTTAATATTACCTTACTACAATGAGAGCAAATCTGTTAATTTCACTCTTAGTAAATTGCTAAATTTAAAAAAACTACCAACAGAAATATTATTTATAAATTCTAAATCATCTGATAATTCCTCCCAAAAAATTGACGAGTTCATAAAAAAAAACAATTTAAAAGAATGGAAAAATTATAATACAAATTTAGAAACACCATCTGAAGCAAAAAATTTTGGTATAATGAATTCAAAGTATGAATGGTGTGCTTTTATGGATTTCGACTTAAATTTTGATAGGTATTGGACTGAAGATCAAATAAAAAAAATAAAAATAAATTCAGATAAAAAAATATTTTTTGGTCAAATTTTATTAAGTCCAACATTTTTTTTGGACAAATTAATAATAGCACAAACTTGGGGTTTAAACAGAAAAAGCCCTGTAATTCCATCTTCATTTATAAATAAAGAATACTTTTCCATAAATGGATTATTTTTACCTGTAAGGTCCTATTATGATAAAGTATTTATCGAGAAATCTATAAAATCAAAAGATACATTTATCAACCAGGAAGTAATTATTCAATATAAAAGTATTTGCTATGCAAAAGATTTAAAAACTTTTGTAATAAAAACTTTAAATTATTCTTCACAAGTTATCTATTTGAAAAACACCATAATCCCATATCTATATTTTTTAAGTTTAATTATTTTATTAATTTTAATCTTTGTAGATAAAAATATTTTTTTCTTTTTAATTATAATTTATTTATCTTTAAGATCTTTTATCATTCCTTTAAAAAAAAATAGAAATTTATTAAAATTAATTAGGTACAGAGACTTCATTCCTTTATTTTTTATTGGTTGTATATACGATATTACTAAATTAATTGGTTATATGTTAGGTTTTGTATTCAAATTATTTAATAAGAAGATACGTTTTGATTATTTTTATAAATAAAATATGTGGCTATATTCATTAACTTTATGTTAAAGATTTATACTCAATCAAATAAAAATAAAAAATATGTAACTGAGAATATATTATATTTTCTTTTAATTTCTTTTTTTTATTTTATATATTTCTATTTAATCGGAGGCTCCTCTGATAATTATTCAAATTCATTTATAGCCTTTACAAGGAACGATACATTTATTTATCATTATCACGCTGTAGAACTAAAAAATTTCGTACTAAATCTTTTTGATTATAATTTTAATGAGAATATCAATCTTAATTTACTGTTTAGTCTTAATGTTATATTTCAGTCTCTTTCATATTTGATTTATGAGTCATTATGGTTTTTTTTATTCATAAATTGTATTTTATTAACTGTCATATTACGTCTTATCATAACTATCTATCAATCTATTTATAACGATTTAAATTTTCTTCCAAAATTAATATTTTTATTGATATTGCTATTTTTTCCTACTTTTGTTCACACTACTTTAATTTTAGGCAAGGATAATTTTTTCATATTATTCAATCTTTATATATTTCATAAATTATTAAATTCACACCAAAGCTTTAGAGACTCTTTATTAATAATCTTTTTTGTTATTTTATTCGCTTTTTTAATGAGACCTTTATTTTCTATTTTTATTTTTTTTTTAATATTTATTATATTTTTAAATTCCTATTTTTTTGAAAAGAAAGAAAATATATTAAAAAATATTAGATTAATTTTCCCTATATTTCTTTTAGCTGGCTTGATAACTTTTCTAATTTTTACACTTAATAATCATAACCAACTTATATTGCAATTAACAATAGATCAAATAATTGGTCAATCTCAATTAAATTCACTTATTTATAACAATTATTTAGGATCTAATATAAATAATTTTCTAAACAAACTTTATTTAACACGAGAGCAATTTTTTATTTATCAATATTCGATAGATTCAAATACAATAATAATTGACACCTATTATCATTCTCATTCTATTGACGTAATATTTAATTTGATTATTTCATCATTTAAATCATTATTTTATCCATTTATAACCACCATCTATGATGTTTCTAATTTAAAAACTTTTCTTATTTATATAGAGTCGTTTATCTTTTCATTACTAATTTGTATTTTGTTCATCAAAAAAGAAAGGTTATTAATAAAATTTGTAATACTATTATCTTTTGCATTATTTTATGGAGTTACATTATATGCTCTACCAAATCTTGGGACTTTTATAAGATATAAAGTCACTTTTCTTCCCTTATTATTATTATTTAGTTATGGAGAACTTAATTTATTCTTACAAAAAAAGTCATTTGATATACAAAAAATTCTTCATAAATTCCTTTTAACAAGAAAATTTAAAATATATTTTTTTTTAATACTAGCTACAGCATCTTTTTTAATAAGAGATTTTATATTCATTTCTAAAAGTATATTAAAAAGTAATCAAGAATATTTAATTATAAGTTTAACGTTGATTTCATTTCTATTTAATATTTTTAATACAGTCTTTATTGATTTAAAGAATAATAAAAAAAATAATATTTTTTATTTTTTATTAATTTTTGCCATTGGATCATTCTATTTATTACAAACAAATTATAATTATTACTATGAAATATCATTTACAAATATCGTATTAATATTTTTAATAACTTTTTCATCAATGATAAACTCCATATATGTAACAAAGTTAATTGACTCACAAAAAATATTCAAATTTTATATATTAATAATTTTTATTAATTTTATTATTACAATTTATGCTTTATTGAATACGATAACATTTTATAATGCATTATTACTTTTGTTAATTCATTCAATATCGATAAATTTAATTTTTTTTAAAAAAGAAAATTTCATAACAAAAAAAAAACACAATCAATTATTTGATTTAAAAATCTTTTTAAATCAAGTTTTAATTATGTTTATTTATTTAGTCACAATATCGATTTCATTAGAGTTAAGTACAAAAAATGAAATTAGCGCCTATGTTATAAAAACATTTTATTCTTTATTTTTTACAATAATTTTATTTAGCAGGATATCACTTTTATCAAAAAATAATACTTTTGT
>MDTD01181859.1_pt1 | contig 16389 bp, 8 predicted proteins | sample 811221 | NCBI WGS metagenome assembly MDTD01 (sample SAMN05326646, study PRJNA326480) | marine metagenome | isolation source: seawater | place: Pacific Ocean: South West | collected 2011 | reverse complement strand
TATCTGTGGTCGTCTTGAAAGTGGGCTTGTCCCGCTTTTTTTTATATGCTCCTTCCGCCAAGTACATGAGCCTGCCTGAGTAATTTCAGCAGAAGGAAGTGTTCAGCGTATGCGCGACCACATGAGACATCTATTGGAGGCAGATCTGGCCAATGAATAACGAATTGGTAGCCATACTTGATTATCTGGAACGCGACCGCGGACTGGATCGCGAAGTCCTGGTGACCGTGATTGAAGAAGCCCTCGTGTCTGCGGCACGAAAGGCAGTCGGCCCCGCTAACGATTTGAAGGTGAAACTGAACCCGAAAACAGGTGATCTTCAGGCAACAGCTACGCTGGAAGTCGTCGAGAAGGTGACTCAGCCGGATAAGGAAATCGCTTATGATAAAGCGATTGTCAAATATCCGGAAGTGGAACTGGGCGAAGAGGTCGAATGGGAAGTCACGCCAAAGAATTTTGGTCGTATCGCCGCACAGGCCGCGAAGCAGGGCATCAGCCAGCGTCTTCGTGAAGCCGTCAAGAATCGCGTGCGGGATGAATTTACAGACCGGCTTGGTGATATTCTGTACGGTACCGTCATGCGTTGGGAACAGGGCGAAGTAATCGTCGACTGTGGCCGCGCTGAAGGTTCCCTGAGCCACCGTGACCGGATTCCTATCGAAGATTACCAGAATGGTGACCACATCTGCTGCGTCCTGAGCGAAGTCAATACCAAGAAGCCAGGACCGATCCTGGTCCTGTCCCGGACTTCCCCGGATCTGGTGCGCCGTCTTTTTGAACGAGAAGTAACAGAAATCGCCGAAGGCATCGTTGAGATCAAAGCAGTGGCACGCGAACCGGGCTTCCGCAGCAAAATCGCCGTGGTCAGCAATGACCCGAAGGTAGATCCTGTGGGGGCATGTGTTGGTCTGCGTGGCTCACGCGTGAAGACGATTGTCCGCGAACTCAGCGGCGAGAAAGTAGACATCATCCGTTGGGATGAGGATCTCCGCACCTACATCGCAAATGCGCTGCAGCCTGCTCAGATCAAAAGCATGGAGATCGATGAAGCGAAGAACCAGGTTCGCATCCTGGTAGATCCTGACCAATTGTCACTGGCAATTGGCAAGCGCGGCCAGAACGCCCGCCTGACCCACAAGCTGACAGGTTGGAAGATCGATATCAAGAAGGTAGAGGAACGCAAAGGCGCGTCCATGGAAGAGCAGCTCAACAAGGCAGCCGGCACTCTGGCTGAAGAGCTGGAAGTCGAGCACGACGTTGCCGTCTCTCTGGTGAAAGCAGGCTTCCTGTCTTTGGATGGTATCTCTGCTGCCGCAATTGAAGATCTGACAGCTATCGACGGAATTGATGAGGAACTTGCCCGGAGCATCAAGGAACGTGAGATGTAACTTATGGACCCGACTCCGGGGCTGGAGGTGGTCTGAATTATGACGACAAAACACATAAAAGTGCGTGATCTGGCTAAAGAGCTGGATTACAAAGTAGCCGACCTTCTGAAGCTTCTGGCTGATGAAGGTATCGAAATTTCAAAGGCCAGCGACAATGTCGACGAAGACATTGCCGAGTTGATCCGTGATCACGTGGCGGAAGAAGTCAAAGCCAAAAAAGCCAGCAAAAAAGATGGCAAAAAGGCAGGTGGGCAGGAAGTCCATCTTCGCCCGCCTATTGTGGTCAAAGATCTGGCTGACGCTCTTGGCAAAAAACCTAACGAACTGATCCAGCAATTGATCGGGATCGGTATCTTTGCTTCTATCAACCAGACGCTGGACCAACCGACGACTGAGAAGATCTGTGAAAGCAACGGCTTTACACTTGTTCTGGAAAAGCGCGAAAAAGGCGCTGGTGGCAAAGATGCAAGCGAAAGCAAAGGCATTGCCCCCGAAGAAGTTAAATTTGAGAATGCGGAAACGGAATCGCGTCCTCCAGTCATTGCCATGCTTGGTCACGTTGACCATGGCAAGACGTCCCTTCTGGACAAGATCCGCAATACGCAAGTTGCGGCTGGTGAGTCCGGTGGTATTACCCAGCATATCGGTGCTTCCATGGTGGAATGGAACGGCCAGAAGCTGACCTTCATTGATACACCTGGCCACGAAGCTTTTACTGCCATGCGTGCACGTGGTGCCAATACCACGGATATCGTGGTCCTGGTCGTTGCTGCGGATGACGGTTTCATGCCTCAGACAATCGAAGCTCTGAGCCATGCAAAAGCCGCTGGTGTGACCATTATCGTGGCAGTAAACAAATGTGACCTGGCGGGAGCCAATCCCGATCAGGTCTTCCTGCAGATGCAGCAGCAATCGATCACTCCTGAAGAATGGGGTGGTGAAACCGGAGTGATCCGGGTTTCTGCCCATACTGGTGAAGGAGTCGATAATCTGCTGGAGCGCATCGCCCTTGAAGCGGAACTGCTGGAACTCAAGTGCAACCCTACCCTGCCGGGCCGTGCCATTGTCATGGAATCCCAGCTGGAACAGGGCCTTGGGCCGACGGTCAACCTGCTGGTCAAAAACGGTACTATCAAGATGGGTGACATTGTCATCACCGGGAAGTTCTACGGCAAGGTCAAAGCCTTGATCGATGGTCAGGGCAAACGCATCAAGGAAGCCGGCCCAAGCACAGCAGTCAAACTTGTGGGGCTGGACGGCCTGCCGGAATGCGGTGCTGTGGTTGCTGCGGTGGATGATGAGCGTATGGCCAAACGTCTCGCTGGTGAGCGTGAAGCCGCCATGCGTGAAGAAAACCTGCAATCCGGCCGCAAAGCAAGTCTGGATGACCTCTTCCGTCAGATTGAAGAAGAGAGCCGCAATGATCTTAAGGTCATCGTCAAGGCCGACGTTCAGGGTACCGCTGAAGCGGTGGTGGATTCACTCAACAAGCAGGCCACGGACAAGATCCGGGTGGATGTCATCCATCAGGGCGTCGGTGCCATCACAGAAAATGATGTCCTGCTCGCTTCTGCTTCTGATGCCATCATCATCGGTTTCCACGTCCGGGTAAACCCAGGGGTCAATAAGCTTGCGAAAGAGGAAGGCGTTGAAGTCCGCCTCTACTCCATTATTTACGAATTGATCGATCAGGTCCGTAATGCTATGGAGGGCATGCTCGCTCCGGAAATCAAAGAGGTTTATGTCGGTGATGCCGAAATCCAGAAGATCTTCAACCTTACCAAAGGTAAGATCTGTGGTTGCAAGGTCATCAAAGGCAAGATCAAGGTCGGATCACATGCCCGTGTCTACCGCGAAGACGATATCATCTACAATGGTATGATCGCTTCACTGCGTCGTTTCCAGGATGATGTCAAAGAAGTCGACCAGGGTTTTGAGTGTGGTATCCGTCTTGATAACTTCATCGATTTCGAAGAAGGTGACAAGATTCAGTGCTACGAATACAAGGAAGAGAAAGTCTCCCTGTAAATCACAGCACAAATGTGATATGAGCTTTACGAAAGCGACCTTCGTCAACTGCCGGGGTCGCTTTCCTTTTTATGGATGAGGCAGCTATGCAGACACATTCGGAATTCTGGATTGATGTAGGGGGCACCTTTACAGATTGCGTCCGTCAACTGCCAGATGGATCACTTGACACCTGCAAGGTCCTCAGTTCCGGAGTCGTTAAAGCCAGTCTGACAGACGGCAGACTTGGCACAATCTGGAAGGCGTTGCCGAATGATTTCTGGGCCGGCTACCAGATCAGGCATGTTGGGCAACCCACATGTGAAACCCGGATTATCAGCTTTGATAATCGAAGCGGGGAGATAACGACTGTCGATGCATTCCCTGTAAACGGTGCGGTAGAACTGACGGCTGCCGAACCTGCACCTGTACTGGCGATCCGCATCATGCTTGGGAAACGGCTGGAAGAAGTATTGGGCCGACTGACGATTCGACTGGGCACAACCCGCGGTACCAATGCGCTGCTGGAGCGCAAAGGTGCAAAGGTCGGGTTGCTGACCAATGCGGGACTGGAAGATACGGTGCTGATCGGCAATCAGGCACGACCAGACCTGTTTGACCTGAGGGTAAGAACTCCTTCCCCGTTGGTCATGGCACAAGCCGGCATTTCTGCACGCCTTGATGCCGATGGAAATGTGCTTGCAGAACTGGATGAGAAGGAAGTGCGGAAGCAGGTGCGCAGACTGCTGGCAGAAGGAGCAACCAGCCTGGCGGTAGCTTTGTTGCATAGCTATGCCAATCCGGATCATGAACAGCAGATTCGTCAACTGATTGAGTCTGAAAACGACTTGGGCTGCAACCATCTTGCCATCAGCAGTGAGCTGTCACCCACCATCAAGCTGCTGGATCGCACCGATACTGCGGTCGTTGATGCCTATCTTGGGCCGATTGTGCGCGACTATGTGCAGATTATCAAGGCTTGCGCACCGGAAGCCGACCTACACCTGATGACCAGTGCCGGTGGTTTGGTAAAGGCTGACCGTTTTCAGGCTAAGGATTCGATTCTGAGTGGACCAGCGGGAGGGGTGACGGCATTCTCACATCTTGCCAGAGAAGCAGGATTTTCCAAAAGCATTGGCTTTGATATGGGTGGCACCTCTACCGATGTGAGTCGATTCGATGGCACTTTTGATTATCAGTTTGCAGCAGAAAAAGCCGGGGTTCGGCTGGTGGCACCGATGTTCGCAATCGAAACAGTGGCTGCAGGAGGTGGCTCGGTCTGCCATTTTGATGGGCAACGTCTGCTGGTCGGCCCAGAGAGTGCAGGTGCAGATCCCGGCCCCGCATGCTATGGGAAAGGAGGACCACTGACCGTTACGGATATTAATGCCTACTGCGGACGGCTGGATTCATCGGCGTTTCCATTTGCACTGGATATGGCAGCGGTCGAAAAGCAAATGCAGGCATGCGCAGCAACGATTGCAGCAAAATCGGGCATTGCTTATACACTTGATGAGCTGGCCGATGGGTTCACTACCCTGGCCAACCGTAAAATGGCAGATGCAATTCGATTAGTATCGACAGCTAAAGGCTACGATCTTGCGGACTATGTAATGGTCTGCTTTGGCGGCGCAGGAGGTCAGCACGCCACTGCCATTGCAGAAGATCTTGGTATTGATAAAATCCTGATCCATCCTCTGGCTGGTATTCTTTCAGCGTACGGCATGGGCGTTGCAGATGCCGTGCGCTTCCGTGAGGTGACCATTCTTCAACCACTTTCAGAAGCAACGCTCAGAGATCAGCACCCCTTGATTGCGCGATTTGTCGAAGAAATGCGATTGGATCTTTCCGCCGAAGGTTTTACACCTAATCAGCTCTCAGAGCCAAACCTGATGTTGGACCTGCGCTATGCCGGTGAAGAATCGACGATCACTATATCCGAACCACAGGATGGGGACTTTGCGCAGACTTTTGCGCTTCAGCATGAGCAGTTGTATGGCTACTGTCATAAAGATCGCACGATTGAGGTGGTGAACCTGCGGGTCGAACAGAAAGGCATGATGCCGAAACCTGCACCTACGGTGCAGACAGTCACTGCCAGCAGGCCGGAACCCAGCACCTGGAAAATGGTCCGCACTCGCAGTGCAACCCTCAGGACTGCCGTTTTCCGTCGACCTGACCTGACTGCAGGTGCATCCATATCCGGCCCTGCAATGGTCACCGATCCTTATTCCACCACCATCATTGATGCAGGCTGGCAAGGCACTGTTACCCGTACCGGCAACCTTCTTCTTAACAGACAAGAGGTCAGGCAGCAAGCTCAATGCGTCTCTACAGACCGAGATCCGCTGCGGCTGGAGCTGTTTCATCAGCGACTGACCCAGATTGCGACTCAGATGGGGATCACCTTGCAGCGCACGGCACTGTCGGTAAACGTCAAAGAGCGGCTCGATTTCAGTTGCGCCATCATGGATGCAGATGGCCGTCTGGTGGTGAATGCGCCACATATTCCGGTACATCTCGGGGCCATGGGTGAATGTGTGCGCAGCCTGTTAGCTTCCCGACCTGATATGCAGCCTGGAGACAGTTTTCTGTGCAATGATCCGGCACAAGGTGGGTCACATCTGCCGGACTTGACCGTCATGACACCGGTTTTTGATGCAGCAGGTGCCGAATTGCAGTTTGTAGTGGCATCACGGGCGCACCATGCGGAGATCGGAGGATTGAGACCGGGGTCGATGTACCCCTTTGCGAAGAACCTTGCTGAAGAAGGGGTTATTTTTCGCCATGAACCCATGGTGAAAGCTGGTGTTTTTCTGGAAGCTGAGATTCGGCAAAAGCTGGCAGAAGCAGCCTGGCCTTCCCGCGATCCCGATTCCAATCTTGCGGACCTGAGGGGTCAACTCGCAGCTAATCAGCTTGGGGTGCGTGCGCTGCACCAACTGGTGCAGGAACAGTCCTGGCCGGTGGTTGCAGCCTACATGGGGCATATCCGGGAAACCGCAGAAGCCTATTGTCGTAATGCCATCTCGCAGTTGCAGGAAGGAACCCACGGCTTTTCAGACTTGCTGGATGATGGCACTCCCCTAAAGTTGACAGCTACAATCAAGGCCGGGCACTTGAAGCTCGATTTCTCGGGGACAGGTGCGGTAAGAAGCGACAGTCTGAATGCCAATCGCGCCATCGTGCAAAGTGCCGTTCTGTACGCTTTACGCTGCCTGATCAGTCAGCCAGTGCCGCTTAATGACGGAGTGTTGGAAGCAGTAGACCTGCACCTGCCGCAGTGCTTACTGTCCCCACCTGTAAAAGAAAGTGCGCACGAAGCGGCTGCGGTGGTAGGTGGAAATGTGGAACTGAGCCAGAAAGTGGTAGACCTGATTTTCGGGACACTCGGCACCTGTGCAGCCTCACAAGGGACGATGAATAATCTGGTTTTTGGCAATGCCAGCTATGGGTTTTACGAAACCATTGGCGGGGGAACGGGTGCTGGACCTGATTGGGACGGCACGGCTGCAATCCATTCTCATATGACCAATACCCGCCTGACAGACGTGGAAATCATGGAGAAGCGTTATCCGGTACGGGTGCGCACATTTGCGATTCGGCATGGTTCTGGGGGCGGCGGCACCCATCAGGGTGGTGACGGCATGATCCGTGAAATCGAGTTTCTGGAAGAAACAGATGTCTGCCTGTTGACTCAGCGACGCCTGACTCAGCCGTATGGTCTGGCCGGTGGCGCTTCGGGAAAATCTGGCTGCAATCTGTTGATTAAACCGGGAGTATCACCTGAAAAACTGCCTTCATTAGCCGTTATAAAAGCGTCTCCGGGAGACTGCCTGCGCATTGAAACACCTGGAGGTGGTGGCTATGGACAGAAGCTGTTTCCGTCTACTATTTCAGACAGCAAAAAGTCAGTTACCGACATTTAAGTTGACTTGGCATTTGCTGACGGTATGGTAGCCACCATAGGATGGGTGCCAATATGTGACGGGCCTTTTTCTGTATGTGGCTTGGGGCAGGTTCGGTACAAATCCTGCGAAGTGGTTGTGTGGCTTCCCGCACTGCCACTTTCCTGACGTCACTGCCAACATATCCCGGTACACCTTCCAGACCGGCAGGACAAGGATTGTCTCGCGAGATTGTCAGGTTACCAGTCCAAATTTCAGAGAGGATGTTGGGTCGATGCCGAAATTGATTGTACAGCAGGGCTATAGTCCGAAAAGCGACCTGGAGATTGTAGAGGGTGAAACAATCATGGGGCGGGATCCCGTCTGTGATTTCTGTGTCCCGGATGGGGAGGTGTCCCGCCAGCACGCCAAAATCGTGCGTAAGGGAGATGATGTCTATATCGAAGATCTTGACTCGATCAATGGCACCTTTGTCAACAGTGCCCCGGTATCCGGCAGTCAGTTACTGAAACATGCCGATGTGGTGCAGATCTGTGGCAATGTTTTTGTCTTCAATGAAGATCGTGTTCTGGAAGACAGCGATGATCGTCGCCAAAGAACGGGAGAATTTTATACGCTTCAATTTCTGGAGCGGACAATCAAGCTGATCCAGAAAAACGTCGAGCAGGTCTTCATGGGAAAAAGCGAGGTGGTACGCAATGTCATGCTCTGCCTGCTTGCAGATGGGCATGTCTTGATTGAAGACGCCCCCGGACTGGGAAAATCCATCCTGGCTCAGTCCATTGCCAAATCTGTACATGGTCAATACAAACGTATTCAGTTTACGCCAGACATGCTTCCCAGTGACATCAGCGGCATCAGCATGTTTGATGAAAAAGAGCGCGAGTTCAAATTCATCCCCGGACCGATCTTCGGTAACATTATTCTGGCAGACGAAATCAACCGCACAACCCCACGTACACAGTCCAGCCTGCTGGAGTGTATGACGGATTCAGTAGTGACTATTGACGGTACTGCTCATGTGCTGCCCAAACCGTTTTTTGTTATTGCCACGCAGAATCCGCTTGAATATCAGGGCACTTACCCCCTGCCGGAAGCACAGCTTGACCGTTTTCTGATGCGGCTGAATATCGGCTATCCCTCTCCTCAGGTAGAGCGGTCGATTCTCAGCAGTCAGACCAAGATGCATCCCATCAATACGATCACCTATGTAGCCCGTTCCATGGATATCGTCCAGTGCCAGGCGCTGGTTCGGCAGGTGCATGTCTCTGACACGGTCAAGGAATACATCATAGAAATCGTGAACGCAACGCGTAACCACACTGCACTGACCCAGGGAGTCAGCCCACGTGCTTCTCTGGCCTTAATGCGAGCGTCTCAGGCTCTTGCGGCAGTGAGTGGACGCGACTTTGTATTGCCAAAAGATGTCCGGGAGTTGGCCGTGAATGTCCTGTCGCATCGTATTTCCCTCAAGCTTCGGGCGCAGGGTGAATATTCGAGTACGCAGGACGTGATCAAGTCCATTCTCAATGATATTCCGGTAGACGAAACCGAAGTTTAAATCAGACAACCGGCCTGAATCAGGCCAAAATCGCTGGAGACGCAGGCACCATGGCGATCAAGAAAACTCGTTTCTGGGTGACGAAGCGGGGATGGGTGACATTGATGATAGCTGTCACCTCTTTCTTCATTGCGATGGTCAATATCTCCCTCGCAGCCTGTGTGGTTTCTGCCTTGCTGTGCGCCATCTTTCTAGGCAGCCTGCTGATGGGGATTTTTTCCCTCAAAGGGATTGATGTGGTCCGACTCCCTACTCAGGACGGAATACTGGGACAGGCCATGTTGTTGCCGGTACGGGTAACGAACAAGCTCAAGCGCTTTCGTCAGACGTGTGTGTTGATTGAAGAAGCCCCCTTTGCCGAAAACGGCATTATCTACACCCCGGTATTTGCCTTGGCACCATATGAGGAACGGCTGATAAAAAGGCAGATAACCGCTGAGCGACGGGGAGGTTTCCATCTGGACACCCTTGTCATTCGGGGTGGAGACCCAGCCGGTCTCTTCTACTGGCAGCGCCGATTCTCGTTCCCGATGGATCTTACGATTTTTCCGATGCAGGTCACGTTACCAGTAGTCCCCCTGCAGTTGCGTCACCGCATTGTGGCATCCATGACCGGACAATCCATTGGCGTAAGTGGACTGGGCCAGGAATTTTTTGGTGTCCGCCCGTACAGGCCTACGGATGGTATTCGCTTTGTTCACTGGAAAGCAAGTGCTCGCCAACGGCAGCTGATGGTGCGTGAATTCGAAGAAAACACCATCCACCAGATCAGCATTCTGCTGGACAATGATATCAACCAGATGACCAATGAAGGGCGCAAAAGTAATTTTGAGATGCTGGTCACCTGCGCTTCCAGTCTGGTGAATTACCTGTCGGGGGTGTATTGCCGGGTCCTATTCGCAACCGGTCGAAAAGGTGCTTCGATCGTGCACGCCGGTCAGGGCCCTTCGGTAAGGGAAGATATTCGCCATTCACTGGCCCTTCTGGGAACATGCAAGGTTCATGCACTGGAAGTATTTGAGGAAGTAATCGACCGCATACCTGCCAATTCAGTGGTTTATGTGCTCAGTATGACCCCCCCCAAAGACCTTGAAGCTGCTCTTGGTCTGCTGATCCGGCAACGATGCGATGTCCGTCTGATGCTGGCTCCCGGTGATCAATTCAAGGAGTATTCCTGGCCAATGCGCAGACCGAATATGAAGGCACCACCGGCCATTCACGGTATTGTGCCTGATATGCTGGCTCCAGATGCACCACTTGCTGATATCTTTGCCCAAGGCTGAAGCATGAATATCAAATCCCAACCATTTGCTCATACCGATCACCCCGTGATGCCTTTGCATTGGGTATATTACATGCTGTATGAACTGGGGTTGCTAAGCGGACTATGGTTGCATGGCGACCCACACCTGACCCTGGTGCTGATGCTTGCTGCCCTTCCTCTTGGATTTATCGCCTATATTCCTCATCGGTATTTCAGCGATGACCTTCGGCATCTCTGTCACTATCTGATGGCTTCTGCTTCCGTAGCCTGGGTTGTCTATCGGCTGAGCCAGAAACCAGCGCTGGATCTGGCGTTGATCGAGATGTTTTCCATCATGGGTCTCAGCTTTGCATTCACCACCCACCGACGCGGTTATTATTTCATGCTGGTCACCAGCATCATTCTGCTTCTTTATGGGGCAGTTATCCCCGCTCGATCCATGTATGTCTATATGTTACCTCTCGGATTGGGGGTCTGTTTGCTGCTGGCGTATCAGACCCGGGTCGCATCCATCTGCAACGAACCTGAACTTGAAACCCGTGGAACCTTCAGTTGGAGAAGCACCCCCTGGATTGGAGTTCATCTGGTTCTGATCTTGATCCTGTGGGGATTTTTAGTCGTCATTTTCCCGACCCCGGGCATCAGCAGCTACGGTTTGGCACCTTCATCCATGCAAAATCGTAACGTAAGCTTGCTTCCCCCCAAGTTTAATCAATGGTTGCAATCCCGCTATCACACACCAGGCCGAGATGGCCAGTTCATGATGGATGGACAGGACCCCATTTCCATCAGCCCGAATGCAAAAACCCGCGTACAAAGCAACGGTTGGCCTCCATCCATGGATAACAATGGATCTGGTGGCGGCCCTCCAGGCAAAGATCTGGTTATGAGGGTGCAGAGTCCGGTGAAGATGTATTGGCTTGGCCGTCTCTACGATCATTATAATGGTCAAAGCTGGAATCAGACCCGAGCTCTTCTCAGTACGCGGATCGACTGGTCCGATCTCTCACTCCGGCAGGCCAAAACTGTGCGTCAGACATTCGTCATTGAAAAGTGGGTCACCTACACCCTTTTTTCAGGTTATATGCGGCATGGGAGCGTCAGCGCACGCTTTGGACACGACTTATCAATCCGCAACACCTTTGGCGGAACCTGGATTCACCGACCTAAAAAAATGGCTCTGCAGCTGCCTGTTCCGTTCACTTATGAAGTGCATTCCATCATCGACTACAAGCTCAGCGACGACGAGGAAAATCCCTACCCGGAAACAGAAGGCTGGTATGAACCACGTCCTCCAGAGGATTACCTGCAATTACCGGATAATCTGATTTCTGACCGGACCCGTTCCCTGGTAATTCGCCTCACTGACCATATTGATGACCCCCTCCAAAAAGCATATGCCCTGCGGGATTATCTGCGGCAGAATTTTACCTATTCCTTAACTGGTGATGCGATTCCTAATGGGGTCGAGCCAGTCGACTTTTTCCTCTTCCAGCGCAAACAGGGGCATTGTGAATATTATGCATCATCCCTGGCCGTCATGGCACGTCTGGCCGGGTTGCCGGCACGGGTGGCCACTGGCTTTTCCCCCGGCGACTACAATGTGCTAAGCAATATGTTTGAAGTCTACGAGTATCACGCTCATGCCTGGACTCAGATTTTTGTACCAGGCTATGGCTGGTTGACCATGGACGGAACCCCTCCCGGGTCATTGCCAAATGAATCCCGGACCACACCCGCCATGATCGGTGACCTTCGTGATCCGTTCTCCGAAGAATGGCGTATCAAGACTCCTGAATTGAGCAAAGATACTCAGGACCTTATCCGGCAACAGACTACAACTTTTTCCACCCGCATGGCCCGTAGTGAAATGAGCGAGAAAAACCAGTCCAGCCTGCAAAAAGCGATGGAGACACTTTTCGGCAAAACCAGCAATACCGATAATGATCTGTCCCAGGCCCCGGACAATCCGGTCGCCGCATTCCAGCAGAATTTCGGTTTGACCCTCAAGAATTTCGCCGAGCACATCCGTTCAGCTCGTGATTGGCTCCTGCAGAATGTAAAGATCTGGCATATTCTGCTGCCAGTTGCACTTTATTTTGTCGTGCACCGATATCTCCCCCGCATACGGGCATATATCCGCAAACGCCGTCGCATGCGTCGGTATCTGAGATATTTTGAACGAGCACGGCTGAGCCTGGAAAATGATCCGCAAGCCTGCATTATGCATGCTTATCGAGCCATCCGTGGCTTCCTGGAACTTGCCGGCTTCCACAAAGAAAACCGGCAAGACCTGATGGAGTACAATCAGACCCTGAAGCCTTCATTTGGTGATTCGGCCAACAGGTTATTCAGCATCTATACCCAGTTCCGCTATCAGCCGAAACCACCGACTGTGGATGATGTCCGGGCTGCATTTGCAGAAGCAAATCTGCTCCGTGAACAGTTGCTGGAAATGATCTCTGCAGGTGCAAAAAAAGATCTATAAACCGAATTGCCTTCCCGGCTTTAGATGCGACTGCAGATAGCATCACCCATAGCAGCAGTGCCAACTTTGTCGGCACCGGCAGGGGCAATATCCCCAGTGAAGATACCGTCGTCCAGAGATTTGGCGATAGCAGCTTCAATGGCATCGGCAGCGTCACCAGCGTCAAGACTGAAGCGGAGCATCATGGCTGCACTCAGAATCTGAGCAATCGGATTGGCAATGCCTTTGCCGGCAATATCCGGAGCAGTACCACCTGCTGGTTCATACAGGCCAAACTTTTCTTCGTTGATGCTGGCCGAGGCGAGCATCCCCATGGAGCCCGTGATCATGGCACATTCGTCAGAGATGATGTCACCGAACATGTTCCCGCAAAGCATGACGTCGAATTGACCTGGATTGCGCACCACCTGCATGGTGGCATTGTCGATGTACATGTGTTGCAACTCGACATCTGGATACTGTTTGGCCACTGCATTGACAGTTTCACGCCAGAACACCATGCTGGTCAGGACGTTGGCTTTATCAATGCTGGTCACTTTGCCCCGACGTTTCTGTGCAGCCTGAAAGGCCATGTGCGCGATACGCTCAATCTCGGAACGTTTGTAGACCATGGTATCGAAAGCAAATTCGTCGGGACCGGAACCTTCTCGGCCTTTTGGCTGCCCAAAATAAATGCCACTGGTCAACTCACGCATGCAGAGAATATCAAAGCCATCACCGACTACCCATGGGGCCAGTGGACTGGCTGCCTTGAGTGAAGGGAAGATACGGGCAGGTCGCATGTTGCAGAAGAGATCGAAATGCTTGCGCAAGGGCAACAGCGCAGCACGTTCTGGCTGTTTTTCAGCTGGCAGCGATTCCCATTTCGGTCCACCAACGGAACCAAAAAGCACCGCATCACTTGCTTCGCAAAGCTCAAGTGTCGCCTTTGGAAGAGCTTCACCATGATTATCGATTGCAATACCACCGACATCCGCTGTCGTGGTTTCCAGCTTCAGGTCAAATTTGCTTTGAACGGCTTGAAGCACCTTCAGAGCTTCCGCCATGACTTCCGGTCCAATACCATCACCGGGCAATACTGCAATCTTATGCATCAATCAAACTCCTGGTCATTGTTAAATCTTTTGAGCGCTGCCTAATATGGAAGCAAAGCTCTGTTTCGCAATGGCAGGACGCACATTCAATGATGCTGCAATGGAATCGTTGCTATCCGGTGCAATAAAGAAACTCCTGTCTCTGATGAACCTGCGATTACGCGCTCTTCTGCATGCGTCAATTGGCTGTATTCCATCTTTTTACCGGCATGAAACATGCGGCGGGTTAGGATGGGTAGCCGACCTGTTGAATCCTGCATCCCGCCGTGAGACCAGCCAATGCATCTTGGCAAATGACAGTTTTCTGGATAGGTTAGCACCACTCCTCCTCACTATTGATATATTTTCCTTACCTGTGCCAGGTATTTTAATTTTGTCTGTTCAGTAGTCTTCTCAATCACTAGCGGAGCGCCACACCCCATGGATCAAGATAAGCCTTCCGAATCCACCAGTTCCAGCGAAAAACCTTCATTCTCCGTCACGGACAGCATGGCCATCAAGCGGAAGACATTCTACAGCCTGTTGAAACAGGATGTCTCCTGGCAGTCTATCAAAGATGTTCTGACCTATGAAATTCCAGTGCCTGAACTTTTTAATGGCGAAGATAAGGACATTCTGGAAATCTTGATTGAACAGGGTTGGATGACCAGGGAGCAACTGGAAGAGTTGCGCGATAAAGAAGATCTGGTGGGTGACTCTATCGGACGGGCACTAGTCGAACGTGGCATTATCACGGCTGAGCAATTGGAAACAGCTTCTGCATCCAAAGCCAAAACCGGCCAACCCCTGTATCGCACCCTGATGCAGTTAAAAATGGCGGTTCCCCAGGATGTGGTCAATGCCCTGTCTACACCTATTCAACTACCATTCGGTAAACGCCCGGATGATAAGTTCAACCAATGGTTGATTGACCAGAAAATCAGCACCAGGGAAAACCTGGATGAAGCTTGGGCCAAAGCTCTTGAAAATAAGTCAGACTTTCGTCGCTATCTGGTAAATGAAGATCTCATTACCCAGGAGCAATATGCCCAGGCACTGGCTCATGAGCTGGACATGCAATACGATTCCCTGAAAGATCTGGTGGATATTCCCGCAAAGATTACCCATATGCTGCCATCGTTTATCATGAGGCGGCACCACTGCATTCCATACAAAATTCTGGAAAATAAGCTTCATCTCGCCTTTGCCGAAGCCCATCAGGTTCAGGAGTTTGAGCGGATCGGCCTGCTGGTAGAAACCGAAATCTACCCGGTAATCGCTCCCAAAGGAAAAGTGGAGGAGTTGATCCATAAGCATATCCCGACAGAAGAGCAGGAAATGGCTTATGGCGAAGAAGAAGGAAATCTGGAAGATACCACCATTTTTGGCATCGCAGTTGAACTGCTGACCGTGATTGTGCGCGGGGTGCTGAAAAGCTCAGGTACAGACATTCATATTGATCCTCAGAAAGAATCGGCACGGGTTCGATACCGCGTGGACGGTGTGCTCCACGATGTCATGACCATTGATCCTTCAGCTGCCCGTAAAGTCGTGAGCCGTATTAAATCGCTGGCAAACATGGATGTCACCAACCGACATGTCCCTCAGGACGGACATCTGATCATCAATATCAACGAAAAGTCCCATAATTTCCGGATCTCGACTCTCCCGACCATATTTGGTGAAAAAGTAGCCATGCGTCTGGTGCAGTCGGATATGGCATTCAGCAGCTTCGAACAGCTTGGACTGAATAAAGACCAGCGAAAGATGCTGAAATCGATCCTGTCACTTCCGAATGGTCTGGTAGTCACCACCGGTCCGGTCGGTTCTGGTAAAACCACCACGCTCTACTCCTGCCTTAACGCTATGGATTGCTTCAAGAAGAACATTGTGACTATTGAAGATCCGGTGGAGTATGATGTCACCGGCGTCAATCAGGTCCAGGTCAATGTGAAACGCGACGTTTCGTTCGCCATTGGGTTGCGCTCCATCCTCCGACAGGACCCGGATGTCATTATGGTGGGTGAAATCCGCGATGAAGAAACGGCAGAGATTGCAGTGCGTGCCGCCATGACCGGTTCCATGGTGCTCTCCACCATTCATGCCAATTCTGCGCCTACCTGTATTTCTTCGTTCATACAACTTGGCGTCAAACCCTATCTGGTCAGCCATGCCCTGTCAGGAATAATTTTCCAACGGTTGGTACGCAGAATCTGCGCATCCTGCAAGGAGTCGTATGAAGCGACCAAAGCTGACAAACGCGAACTGGGACTGAACGAACATGATGATGTTAAACTTTTTAAAGGAAAAGGTTGCGCAGACTGCCTGCATACTGGTTATAAAGGGCGTATTGGTATCTACGAAATTCTGCAGGTAGATGATGTCTTCCGGCAGGCAGTCGTCGATAACCCCTCCATGGAAAACCTTAAACGGGCAGCTCAGCATGCAAATATGCTGACACTACGTGAGCATGCTATCGAACAGGTGGTTGCGGGAACCATCACGTTGGACGAAATGATGAGGATTCTTTAATAGCGGATGTGTCTATGCGCATTTTGATTTCCGGCGCTGCCGGACGGGTCGGGCAAATGGTAACTCCTGTCTTAAGCGAAGCAGGATATACCATTCTGGGTGTTGATCGCGTGATGCCAAACAAGCGTGATCATATGACTTTTCGTGTCGTGGATCTCCTCAACCGTG
>MDTD01045055.1_pt1 | contig 16392 bp, 14 predicted proteins | sample 811221 | NCBI WGS metagenome assembly MDTD01 (sample SAMN05326646, study PRJNA326480) | marine metagenome | isolation source: seawater | place: Pacific Ocean: South West | collected 2011 | reverse complement strand
GCCTCCCGGCTGTCCTTGAGGGCATACTTCAGCAATACCAGGCTGGCCGGCCATCCCCCGGTTTTCTTCAGAATGTGGCCGGTATCCGCTTTGGTCAGGGGGATATTGGACAGGCCGGTGTAATAGGCCTGTATTTCAGGAGCGGTAAAGGACAAATCCTTTTCATCGATTTCAACCAGATGTCCCCCGGCCCTGAGACGTGCCAGCTTCAAAGGAGGCTCTTTGCGGCTGAGGATCACCACCCCCACCGTCCGGGGCAAAATATCCAAAAGATAGGAAAGCGCCCCGCAGATGTCCGGACTGTCGTCCACGGTATGAAAGTCATCCAGCACCAGGCAGGCCGGGCCAACGGCAACCGTGGACAGCACAGCGGCCAGCCGGCGGATATACCGGTCCGGGGAGCGGAACTTTCCCCCGGCGGTCTCCAGTGGCTTTCCCGACGCCAGCGCCTGAACTTCCCCCCGGAACGCCTGATCCGATTCCAGCCCGGGATAAGCCGTTATCACCCCCCGGGTAAGATAGGCGCAAAATACGTCCGGGTCCCTATCCCGGGGATCCAGACGATACCAGATCACCGGCTTCTCCGAGCCGGCCAGGGCATCCGCAATAAGCGTTGTCTTCCCGTATCCTGCACCGGCGATCACCGTCACCAGCCGCCAATTTTCAGGATGGTCAAACACCCGTGTCAGACGCCGGCGCGCCAGGGTCTTCTCCCTGACCGGGGCCTGAAGCTTTGAGGCGAACAATTCCATGGGGCTACCGTCTAATCCCGGCTCCGGTTACGGATCACCATGGCCCGACCTCTGCCTGGCGTTCCATACCGATCTGGGAATGGGGATCAATGACAACGGGAGTAACGATCTCTTTATAGTCCGGGGTGGCGCATGATTTTGATACCGCTTCGATCTTGGCGCCGGCGATGGCAGTGGTTTTCTTTTCCGCACAGCCGAGGCCATCATAGAGGAGTTCGGCCCGGATGATCAATCGATTGTAAGTCATATCACCATCCTGTGATCTGAAAATGGTCACGCAACTTTATTTCAAGCCCACTCATACAGGGAATGGTTAAGAGGAAAAAACATATTGAAACAAGCGTTTTATAATAGATCGTATAATTTCCAGGGGCTTTGATATTATAAACCCAGGGGCGTGAAATCGACACCTTTAAAACTGCCAGAAAATTCCTTTAGCATTTTTTTATACTCAATATCTAAAGCTTCCCCACGTCTACTTTTTCCAACATTGACATTGTCAGAGATTGTTTTGAGCTTATCACTATCAACCCCACTAAAAGCAATATCGTAAAAATCAGCGATCGTCTTTAAGCAAACTTCAGGATTTTGCGTAATTACATCAAAATCTATAAAACAGACATCCCATTTACCGATCTGAGCCGCAATAACCCATGCAGCGTAAAACTTGAGACAAATGATAGCGTTCCACATATGAGAGTGCGTTTCTGCATTATCTTCAGCAAAAAACTTTTTTTCTTCCCGCATGATCCACCACGGACCAATTATATTGCGCTGATGATCTGCACAAGAAACTGCAACATCATAGATATTGCGAACAGAAACAATAACCTTTGGAATAGCATCACAGTTAAGGTGCTTTGTAATAAGCTGACGATTCTTCTCCAAAGGAAGAAAATGCTGGTAGATGATAGGCGTTTTCTTTGAAAGAATAGATACATAAGAGCGAAATAACGATCGTTTATCGATATAAAAATGACCAATGCCACCACCACTTTTCGGAGTTATGATATCGCAATTCAAGCAAGACTCCATCCGCCTTAGCAGAGTGTTGCTCGCCGTTTTTGGCATAGGTGCATAGATAATGGATTTTTGCTGAAATTTATGCATTCCATTTTATTACACAGACACAACCTAATTGTCCACGCTAAAAAAAGAGACAAAAATACAGACAGAGCGCCCGAGATTGCCGATTACATCGCCTGGGATAAACTCTCAGCGATGAAGGGCTAATTTTTCCAATTGACAAAATATAAGGTATAAGAAGCGGGGCTCACAGAGAATCAATCCCCCCAGATCACCGACCTACTTTTCCTCAAGAATCATAACAACAGTGGACGGCGTGATCCGGGCCACCTGGATCCGTTTGTTGGGCAGGCTCAGATCGGCCGTTGATACGGTGAATATGCCCTGGCCGGGGCCCGCTTCGGACAGGTCCACGGAGGCGCTGACGTTTTTGGGATTCAATATGCTGATATCCTTGCGAAGTCCCCGGCAGGTAATGGTGAGGCGGGGATCTTCAGGGGCGGCCACCTTCAGGCCGGCCGAAAGATTCCTGACACCCAGGGGGACATCCAGGGTTTTCTCAAGATCCTGCTGGCCGGCAAATGCCAGCCATACGACAAAGACCAGGGAAAAGACCAGGAGTTTGGGGCGGAACCTGCGGGTGGTCCAGCCCAGGACAAGGGTTTTTATATCCACGTGTTCTGTCCGGGGATCACGGGTCATGTCTTTCAAGGCATGGGCGAGGTCCTCAGGGGTTTTCATTTCCATGACGTCACCGCCGTCGATCAGGGTGACGGTTCCCCGTTCCTCGGAAACCACCAGGACGCCTGCGTCGCACTTTTCTGTCAGCCCCAGGGCGGCCCGGTGCCGGGTGCCCCAGTTCCGTGGCAAATCGTCCCGGGTGGACAGGGGCAGAAAGCAGGAAACGGATACCACCTTGCCGTTGACCACCAGCATGGCGCCGTCGTGAAGGGGGGAATCCTTATCAAATACTGCGGACAGTATTTCCGGCTGGGGATCGGACTTCAGGTCAAGTCCCCGGGTGATATGATCGTCCACCAGGCTTCTTCTCTGGAACACCACCAACACGCCGGTGCGCTTTTTCGCCGCCTGGAAAATCCAGCCGGAAAATCCTTCAATCCATCCGTTGCCTGACCGGCCGTGGCGGTTGCCCATCATCTTCATGGGGTTGAACCGCTCCAGCATCTGCCGGATTTCCTTCTGAAAGAGGATAATCAGCATGATGACGAATACGGGCCACAGGATCTGGAATACCCAGGTGGTGAGAATAAGCCCCCAGGATTTGGCCACCAGAAAAACCAGACTTAGGATGGCAAGGCCCACGAGGACCTTAAAGGCCTGGGTTCCCCAGAACCAGGCGTAAAACTGGTAGACCACGATGGTGATCAGCAGGATGTCCACGATGTCCGGCAGGCGGATATCAAAAAGAATGGCTGTCAGATTCATTATATCTTCCCGGAGGGCTAAAAACGGTTGGGCTCAGTTCAGGTATTCTTCTCCCGGATGTCCACCTGGAAGGCGTCCATACAGTCGATTATCTCCTCGGTACGGCCTTCGTCCGCCGACCAGATTACCACATCGGGATCCTCCACCTTTACCAGGCATTCCGGAAAGAAATCGTAGAACTGATCTTCTATTTTCAACACCCGCCTGATGTCATCCGGAAATTCTGGGTCCGGCATATGATCGGTCACTTCCCACTCATCGGGTACGATGAACTGTGCTTTGATATTTACTTCTATGGTCTTCATTATCTAGTTCCTTGCATGTATTTCCAAAAGGGGTATGTTTATGGACTCTACAAGAGATTATTTACGATCACAACCCCTATTCCCGGCAACCCGGGTAAAAATAGTGTTAGCCCGCCGTAAGCGTCTGCCAAAGGCCTTTATGGTTTTTTTTGACAAAGGGTATTCGATATAATATAGGATTATCTTTTTCTACACCAGCGATAGGGAGGACCCATGCAGAGCGGAAAAGTGAATCAGCGCATCATCTCATTTATGAAAAAACGGGAAATGGACGTTCAGGGGCTGGCAGATGCCACCGGCCTGGCCCCGGATTTTATCAGCACCATGTTGGAAGAAGACGTCTACCCCCCCTTAGGCCCCCTGATGAAAATCGCCAGGGCCTTAGGCATTCGCCTGGGCACCTTTCTGGACGACCAGGAAACCAGTGATCCCTATATCGTCCGCCAGGCGGAACGGGCTGCGGAATTTTCCGTTTTGGACGGCAAGAACAAAACAACCGCCCTGAACTTCTACGCCTTAGGCAAAGGCAAGGCCGACCGCCACATGGAACCCTTTTTCGTTGAGATCCTTCCGGAATCCGCCAATGACAAGATCCTGTCTTCCCATGAGGGCGAAGAATTCATCGCCGTGATCAAAGGATCAATTGAGGTCATCTACGGCAACAAGATACACGTCCTCAATGCCGGGGATTCCGTCTACTACAACTCCATCGTCCCCCACTACGTGTCCTGCGCCGGTGAGGAAAAAGCTGAAATCCATGCCGTAATTTACGTGCCGGAATAAGCCGGAATCAGGAGGACAACGCGAAAATGACAGATAACATCGTGGACGAAACCGTTGCGTTGAAAGAAGAGACCCTGGGCCAGATCCTGGACAGGACTGTGGCACGTTACCCGGACAATCCGGCCATCGTATACGTGGACAGGGATTTCAGGCTGACCTGGAAGGAATTTTCCCGGGTTGTGGACGAAACCGCCAAAGGGCTGATGGCCTTGGGTGTCCAGAAGGGCGAAAAGGTCGCTGTCTGGGCCACCAATATCCCTTTCTGGGTAACCCTCCAGTTTGCCACAGCCAAAATCGGGGCGGTACTGCTGACAGTTAATACCAACTACAAAACCGCTGAACTTGAATACCTGCTGACCCAGTCCGAGTCGGAAAACCTGTTTCTCATCGACGGTTTCCAGGATACGGACTATATCAACACGGTATACGAACTGGTACCAGAGCTGCGCACCTGCGAGCGGGGGAATCTTAAAAGCGAACGGTTTCCCCATCTCAAGCGGGTGGCCTTCCTGGGGCCTGAAAAACACCGGGGTATGTACACCATCCCGGAGATCCGGGCGTTGTCCGTCATGGTAAGTGATGACGACTACCTGGCGCGGCAGGAACGTTTAAGCCCCCACGACGTGGTGAACATGCAGTACACCTCCGGCACCACCGGCTTCCCCAAAGGGGTAATGCTCACGCACTATAACATCGGCAACAACGGCTATTGGATCGGTGCCAACCAGCACTTTACGGAAAACGACCGGCTCTGCCTGCCCGTTCCCCTGTTCCACTGCTTCGGATGTGTCCTGGGCGTTCTGGCCGCCGTGAACCACGGCACCTGCATGGTGGTGCTGGAAGGTTTTGACCCCATCCAGGTGATGATGTCCGTGGAAGAGGAAAAGTGTACCGCCCTCTACGGGGTGCCCACCATGTTCATCGCCGTGCTGGAGCACCCCCTGTTCAAAAAATTTGATTTTTCATCCCTGCGCACCGGCATCATGGCCGGCTCCAACTGCCCGGTCCATGTGATGGAGCAGGTGATCGAAAAGATGCACATGACCGATGTCACAATCTGCTACGGCCTCACCGAGAATTCCCCGGTGATGACCTACACCCGGACCGACGACGATCTTCGGGTCAGGGTGGAAACCGTGGGCCGCGCCCTGCCCCACATCGAGGTAAAAGTCATCGACCCCGAAACAGGGGAGGAGCTGCCCACAGGTGCCCAGGGAGAAGTTTGCTGCCGGGGCTACTCCGTGATGAAGGGCTATTACAACAACCCGGAAGCCACGGCCGAAGCCATTGACGCGGACGGCTGGCTCCACTCAGGGGACCTGGGCATCCTGGACGAAGACGGCAACCTGTCCATCACCGGACGCCACAAGGATATGATCATCCGGGGCGGCGAAAACATCTATCCCAAGGAAATCGAAGAGTTCCTCTACCGCATGGACGAAATCATGGATGTCCAGGTGGCGGCCGTTCCCTCCAAGAAATACGGAGAGGAAGTGGGGGCCTTTGTGATCCTGAAAGAAGGGGCGGACGTGGAACCCAGCGATGTCCAGGACTTCTGCCGGGGCAAGATCAGCCGGTACAAGATCCCCAGATATGTCCATTTTGTAACGGAATATCCCATGACGGCATCCGGAAAGATTCAAAAGTACAAGCTCACCGAAATGTCCGAAGAAATCTGGCCGGAAAGGCGATAAAAGGCAAGGCGATAAGCGCAAGAAGCACAACCCGCCGCCCGGCCCCACCGCCGGGCGGTTCTTATTTGGAGGGAAACCCCATGGCATTGTTCGCAGACCGCACCCGGATGATGGGAACGGAGAACGCATTCAAAATCGGCCCCCATATTGCACGGGTGGCGGCCAAAGGGAAACGGGTCATCCGCCTGAATCTTGGCGAACCGGACTTCAATGCCCCGGAATGGGTGATTGAGGAGGTGGTGTCCCAGCTGCGGTCCGGCAATACCCGGTACTGCGATCCCCAGGGGCTTCTCAGCCTCAGGCAGGCCATTGCCCGCCAGGTGGGAGAAAGCCGGGGGCTGACGATTTCACCGGACCAGGTCTGTGTCTTTCCCGGGGGGAAACCCTCCATTGCCTTCACCCAGCAGCTCTACTGCAATCCCGGTGATGAAATCATCTATCCAAGTCCCGGATTCCCCATCTACGAGTCCATGGTGAGATATGTGGGGGCCGTGCCCGTTCCCCTTCACCTTGATCCGTCCGACGGATTTACCTTCAGCCCCGAGCAGCTACGGCGACTGATTACACCGAAAACCAAACTCATCATCCTGAACTTCCCCTCCAACCCCACGGGCGGGGTGGCGGATGCCGCCCTCCTTGAGGCGGTTGCCCGGGTGATCCAATCCTGCTGCGCGCAGGATGTAAGGGTATATTCCGACGAAATCTACGAGAACATCATTTTCGGGGAAAGGTCCCATGCCTCTATTGCCTCGGTGCCGCAAATGGAGGGACGCACCCTCATCGCCTCCGGTTTTTCCAAATCCTTTGCCTGGACCGGCGGCCGTATTGGTTACATCGTCTGCCCCACGGTTGAGGAAGCCACGGCATTCAAACGCCTCAACATCAACTATTTTTCCTGCATCCCGCCCTACAACCAGGAAGGGGCCAGGGTGGCGCTGGAACATCCCGAATCCGGACGCTGGATGGCTGGGATGACCGCCGCCTTTGAACGCAGGGCCCAAACGGTGATCGAAGATCTCAACCGGATCGACGGTATCCGCTGCAAGATGCCCAAAGGCGCCTTTTACGCCTTCCCGGATATCGAAGGCCTCTGCCGCCGACTGGGTGTTGCCGATGCCCATGACAGCCTGCCGGAGGAGATAAAGGCCCGCACCACCTTTTCCGGCCTTTTCCAGATGTTTGCCCTCTACCGTCACGGTGTAGCCGTGCTGGACCGGTCGTCCTTCGGCAGCATCGGTGCCCGGGACCAGCATTTCATACGGCTGTCCCTGGCCTCAAGCCGGGAGGATTTATCCGAAGGGGTCACAAGAATTGCCGCAGCGGGATCTGACAAGGACGGGTTCAAGATGTTTCTCAAAGAAAATATTGATCTGTTTTAAACCGAGGCCTAATAAACTAAAACACCGGAACGGGATACCCTGTTCCGGTGTTTTCATTTGCCCGGACCGGAGAAGAGGTGCCCGGGCATATCAGAATCGTCTGTTCAGATTTGTTTAGGCATCGGCAAAGGCCGTTTTAATCTTATCCACGGCCCAGTCGATATCTTCTTTTGTGATGACCAAAGGCGGTGCAAAGCGAATGGTATAGGTATGGGTTTCCTTGCAGAGGATCCCCATCTGCATCAAGGCTTCACAGATGGCCCGGGCCCCGCCCGGGGTGCCGTCTTCGAGCTCAATGGCGATCATGAGGCCGATGCCGCGGACCTCTTTGATGATGGGGGTCTCAATGGTCTTGAGCTGTTCCAGGAAATAGGCACCCATCTTTGCGGCGTTTTCAATCATATTTTCTTCCACAAGCACCTTGAGGGCGGCCCTTGCCACGGCGCAGGCCAGGGGGTTGCCGCCGAAGGTGGAGCCGTGCTGGCCGGGCTGGAGAAGTCCTAAGACCTCATCGTTGGACAGTACTGCGGAAACGGGGTAGAAACCGCCGGAAAGTGCCTTGCCGATCAGGGTCAGGTCAGCCTGGACCCCGTCGTGTTCTTCAGCCAGGAGTTTGCCGGTCCGGCCCAGGCCTGTCTGGATTTCGTCCAGAATCATCAGAATATTTTTCTCGGTGCAGATGCGGCGGACGTCCTGGAGATATCCCTTGGGCGGAATGATCACGCCGGCTTCGCCCTGGACCGGTTCCACCATGAATGCCACGGTGTTGGGGGTAATGGCATCTTCCAGGGCCGTGGCGTCACCAAAGGGAATGGTTTTAAACCCCGGAGTGAAGGGGCCGAAGTTTTCACGGGCATTATCATCTGTGGAAAAACCGATGATAGACAGGGTCCGGCCGTGAAAATTGTCCTGGCAGACGATGATTTCCGCCTGGCCGTCGGCCACCCCTTTGGATTCGTAGCCCCACTTACGAGCGCATTTGATAACGGTTTCAACGGCTTCCGCACCGGAGTTCATGGGCAGCATCTTGTGGGAATCGGTCAGATCGCAGAGTTCCTCGTACAGCAGGGCCAGCTGATCGTTTCTAAAGGCCCTTGAGGTGAGGGTCAGCTTCTGGGCCTGGTCCAGCATGGCCTGCCGGATTTTAGGATGGCAGTGTCCCTGGTTGACTGCGGAATAGGCAGACAGGCAGTCCATGTATTTATTGCCGTCAACATCCCATACCCAGATACCCTCCCCCTTAGACAGCACCACATCCAGGGGTTTATAGTTTTTTGCCCCGAACCGGTCCTCAAGATCGATAAGTTCTTCGGCTTTCATAATCATGCATCCTTAACTTAAAATTATAAATATCTAATCATATCACCTGATCAATTTATATAGGGCACCCCTGTTATGGATATCCCATGCTTGATCTTTTATTAAAAACATTATAGGAGAGATCGTCAAACGATTTTAACACATGAGATGGATGATTAAAACTCATGCAAGATAAAACCAATGGCCTGCCATCCCTCAATGCCCTGCGGGCGTTTGAAGCGGCCGCCCGCCTGGGCAGCTTTACCCTGGCGGCCAAGGAACTATCGGTCACCCAAGGGGCGGTGAGCCGCCAGATCAAACATCTGGAAGGGCAGCTCAACGTCAGCCTGTTTCACCGGATGCACAAACGGTTGAAACTGACGGACCAGGGGGCTCTCCTGCTGCCGCACCTGTCCCAGGCCTTCGGAATCATGACACGGGCCGTGGAAAAACTGAAAAACCAGGATCAGGATTTCAGTCTGAAAGTCCATCCCACCTTTGCCATCCGCTGGCTTATCCCCCGGCTTCACAGATTCCAGTCCAGGTATCCGGATATCCGGGTCCGGCTGACAACCTCCAGCATCAACGTGGACTTTAGCCAGGAGAACTTCGATGCGGGGATTACCCACCTGGGCAGCGACATCCCGGGAATCCGGCGGGAAAAAATACTCAAGGAGCAGCTCGTCCCGGTCTGCGCGCCGGCCCTGATGCAGGGCAGCCATCCCATCCGAACCCCAGAAGACCTGCGCCACCACACCCTGCTCCACAACAGTCCGGATATGAAAGAGTGGCGCACCTGGGCCGAGCAGCAAAAGGTAGAAGGCCTGTCCCTTGAACGGGGGCAGGTGTTTGAAGTGGACGATGCGGCCCTTCAGGCAGCCACGGCAGGTCTTGGCGTTGCCCTGGGGGATCTTTTCCTGATCCGGGACGAACTGGATTCGGGACGCCTCTTGGCGCCTTTGGGCCTTGCGCCCATCCGCACCGGAAATTACTATTTTTCATGGCCGTCCGTTAACGGAGAATCCAAAGGTATCCGGCTTTTCCGAAGCTGGCTTAAATCGGCTCTGGATCTTTAGAAGAGATTTCAGAAGGGTCCTTAATCCCCTTAGCGGTCATCCGGCAGGCCAGAAGGGTGCACTCATCATCTGCCAGGCACTCTGTAATCCTGTGACTCAGCATTTCCCCCATGGTGACTTCCTCATCCACCACCACCGTGGCACCGGCTTCGGCCAAATCATCCCGGTGACGGTTGTAGCGGCACCGAACCACCTGCGGCATATGCGGGTCCAGATGCCGGATGGTCTCTATGGCCTGGATGGATATCTTGGGATCAGGCACGGTAATCACAACCATACAGGCCTTATGCAGCCCGGCATGGTGAAGCACCTCCTCCCGGGTGACATCCCCGAGATGAATTTCCACCGCTTCCTGGACAGCGAACTGCCGGCTCAATGGGTTGACATCAATGATGACCGGGACAAATCCCCTCGTTTTAAGGGTCCGTACCACATGGCGCCCCGCCGGCCCCAGTCCCACAACGATGACCCGCCGGGCCTCGGTTTTACCATCATTATCCCCGTTGGTTGCCGACACTGAGTCCTGTCCCGGCAGCACGGCCAGCAGACGGTCGCTGAGGGGCAAGGCCCAGGCCACCATATACGGAGTGGCCAGCATGAGAACGATGGTGACTGAAATAATAAGGTCCACGGCGGTTAATCCGATGAGCCCCCCGTCCCTTGCCGCCTGGGTCAGAACAAAAGAAAACTCACCCACCTGCCCCAGGGTGATGCCTGTGGCCAGGGCATGGCGGCGGTCCAGGCCGAACATCCGGGTCACACAGAAAAGAACCCCGGCTTTCAGTACAAATATGATCAGGGCCGTGGGTACGATATAATGGAGATGGGTGACAAACCACAAAGGTTTGATGAACATTCCCACGGAGGCAAAAAAAAGGGTGACCATCAGCGTCCGCAACGAACCGATATCCGCCCGGACCTGGGTGGCAAAGGGGGATTCCCCCAGAAGCATACCGGCCACAAAGGCCCCCAGCGCCGGTGATATGCCCACCGCATGGGACGCCCAGGTGGCCCCCAGCCCCGTGGACACGGCAAAAAGCACCGTCAGTTCCCGGTTGGCAAAAAGGACCGCAGAGGAGAGCAGCCGGGGAATCAGATGGTACAACAGCAGGTAAAGCACCAGCACCAATCCAGCCACGGCCGCAAACAATTGCAGCATGTTCATGAGTACGCCGGCCTCGCCCCCGGACGGGGACAAGAGGCCGATCATCAGCACCAGCGGCACGATGGCCATGTCCTGGAACAGCAGAATACCTAAACTTGCCCTGCCGTGAACCGATTCCATCTCAGCTTTGTCCACCAGCACCCGTAGAACGATGGTGGTGGAACTCAACGCCACCAGGGCACCGATGGCCATGGCTTTGGGAAGAGAAAAGAAAAGGGCCAGCCCTAAGGCCACAAGGCCCATGGTACACATCACCTGAAGGCTGCCTCCCCCAAAAGCCAGGCGGCCCATACGCCGAAGCTGTTGGAATGAAAATTCAAGACCGATGGAAAACAGCAGCAGCGACACCCCAAGCTCCGCCATCTGATTCACCATGGCACCGCTGGACATGACCGGTCCCACCACCACGCCCGCCAGGATATATCCCAGGATGGGGCTCTGCCTGAACCTCTGGGCCAGGCTGCCGAACAAAAAGGCACAGGCCAGAAGGAGGACAACCTCCATTATGACATTCCAGAAATCCATTAATCTTCCTTCATGTTGATTTGTTTTTTCATCTTTTTACCGGCAAATTATATACCCGGTTTCCATGAGAAAAGACAGCGGTCCGCAGCGATACATTAAGGACATACAATCATTTTCCCCGGAAGGCTGAATCAGGAGCCGTTGAACCCATCCTGATCCGATACGGTGTGAAGCTGTTCCAGAATTTCGGCACAGGCATCGTGCAGTTGCTGTACAATCTTCCCGGTTTCTCTGGGGGCTCTTTCCGCCATGGACTTTTCCGCCCCTATCCGCTCGAGTTTATACGCCATGTCTGCTGCGGGGCCTGCGGCCAGGTACTTGAACATGCCCTTGAGCCGGTGGGCATTCTTGCGCAGGCCCTCATGGTCAATGACGCAGATGCAGTGAACGATCTCGGATAAAACCTGCCTGTAATTTTTTTCAAAGGTCCGGATACACTTGTCCAGCAAATCTTTTTTGCCGTTCATGATCTCACGGAGTTCGGCCATGTCCACGATTTTACCGCCCGGGCCGGCAGAAACGGATGCTTCTTTTATTTTCATTTTCTGGTTTTCAGATTCTTTGGGCCCGTCCCGGTGCACACGGCCGGGAAGCACCCTTTCTATGGCTGTTGCCAAGGTATTTAAGGTCAGGGGTTTGGTCAGATACTCATCCATACCGCTGTTCAAAAAAACCTCCCGGTCATGGGTCATGGCATGGGCGGTGAGGGCAATGACCGGGGTGGGGGAAAGGCCTTTTTCCCGCTCATATTCACGGATTCTAACGGTGGCGTCAAGACCGCTCATCACCGGCATCTGACCATCCATGAACACGAGATCGAAGGACATGGCTTTAAACATATCCAAAGCATCCAGGCCATTCTGTGCCACCTGGATGTCCGTCAGGGTCATCCGTGCCAGCAGGTTTTCCGCCACAATACGATTCATCTCATCATCTTCAGCCAGGAGAATGCGGCAGGGACCGTCCACGCGAATACTTGCGGCGGTATCAAGATCTTTGGGCGAAGGTTGCTCTGCGGCTTCGGGCTGCCGCTCAAACCCCAGGCGGCACCAGAAGGTGGAGCCCTGGTTTTCCTTTGAGGAGACCCCGATATCGCCACCCATCAACCGGGCCAGTTGTTTTGAAATGGCCAGACCAAGGCCTGTGCCCCCATAGTGACGGGTCATGCTGGAATCCATTTGGGAAAAGGATTGAAACAATCCGTCGATCCGGTCTTCCGGAATACCGATACCGGTATCGGAGACGGTAAATTTTAACACGGCCTTAGACGGGGATGCCGATTCAAGGGAGACCCGGATCATGATCTCCCCCTCCTTGGTGAACTTGACGGCATTGCCGCAGAAATTCATGATGATCTGTCTGAGCCGGACCGGGTCCCCCCGGAGCATCACGGGGACCGCATCATCGATGAGACTTGAAAAGGACAGGCCCTTTTTATATACGGAGATGGCAATGATATCAGAAATCTCCGTCATCACCTGCCTCAGGTTAAAATCAATTTCCTCGATATCCAGCTTCCCCGCCTCAATTTTTGAATAATCCAAAATATCGTTGATCACGTTGAGCAGGGCTTCGGATGAATTTTTCATCAGCAGGGCAAACCGGCGCTGCTCTTGGGTAAGCGAGGTCCCCAGAAGAATCTCCACCATCCCCACCACCCCGTTCATGGGGGTCCGGATCTCGTGGCTCATATTGGCAAGGAACTTATCCTTGGCGATATTGGCGGCTTCCGCCCGTGCCTTGGCCCGGGCCAGATCCGCGTTGGACCGTTCCAGCTCGGATGTCCGGCGACGGATCTCGGACCTCAGCAGCCTGGAATATTCGGCGCTTTGGGTCTGGTTCCGGGTTAAAATCTCCTGGTATTTTTTTTCAAGGACCTTTATTTTGCCGTCCCGCTGCTGTTTATGGGCGGTCAGCAAGGCCTTTTCCTCGGCCAGAAGACGATTTTTTTTGTGAAGCTCAAGGCAGAGGCAAACCGCGTCCTCAAGCATCGCGGCGGCTGTCTTCGTATGGGCGTTCCTGGGTAATTCGCAGATAAGGACCGAATTCATCTTCGAAAGAGACAGGGTGATGAGTCGGCTGTCCCCATGATCGCAGACACGCCCCGTGTCTGCGGCATGGCGCAACTTCCGGTCAACGCCTTTGTCCACGGGGTATTTTGAAAGATAGTCCCCCAGTTGTCCGCCATCACCCAAAAGAACGCCGAACCTGTAGCCCGGAAGGTATTTGCCCAGGGTGTCAAGAAACCGTTGGTTGATATCCGCGTCCGACTCCCGGACAATGTCATCAAAGAAGTCCATCCCCGTCCTCCTCCAATGAATAGATCTCTTTGGCCCGCTGGATTTCAAGGGGCAGGTCATCCATAATGGCCCGGTACCCCATGATATTGTCCCGGATATGCCCCATAAGCGGCGGGGAAATGATGCCCGTCACCGTTTCCGGAAAGGCGTCGTATCCCAGCCTGGAAACCAGGTATTCCGCAATCTGAAGGACACCGGCATGGCTGGCCGGATCCACCTGGTCCAATGCCCTGTGATGGCACTTCACCCCCTGGCTAAGATCTGATGACAGCCCCCATTCCCGGGTGAGCAGGTAGCTGATGGTGGTATGGTCCGTTCCGATGACCCCGCGCTCATGGGCGATGATATTCTGGGTCTTGGGATCATAGGTCTGACAAAAGGATTTAAACTTTCCCGGGGCCACCTGGTCTTCGACAATAAGCCCGATATCGTGAAGTATTCCGCATAGGAAATCATCCTCCCCCTTACGGACAAAAACCCGCTCGGCGATCATCTGGCAGCAGATGCTGGTTACCGAACAATGCAGCCATAGCTGGTTTCTGGAAAACCCTTGGGACTCGGAGGTGCCCCGGAACAGATTTTTCAATGCATCCAGAATGATCATATTTCTCAGGTTGTCCACACCGATATAAGCCACGGCCTCTGAGATATCCTTGATCTTTGTCCTCAGGGAAAAATACGCAGAGTTAACCAGTTTCAAAAGCCGCAGCACCAGGGTAGGATCCACCCGTATGATCTCCTCAAAATCCTTGAGTGACGAGGTATCCTCGTCAATCATGATCACCAGGCGGTTGGCCACGGACGGAATGGTTTTTAATCCGCTGAACTGCCGCAGATAAAATTTGGCGGTATTGTAATAATCGGAAGGTCCCACGTCCTGTCCCTTTGGCAAAGATTTCTTCGAATTTTCGGTGGCCGTCCACCGGTGCGAAATGCCTAAACGCCGCTTATTTGACCTGGGAGAATCCCAGCTCCGACATCTTTTTATCCACGGTTTCCTGCTTCAACGGTTTAATGAAATAGGCCTTGCACCCGCTCTTGATACTATCTACCACCAGGTCGCGTTCGCTGTGGGCGGTAACCATGATAACCACGGCTGACGCATTGCCCCGTTTTCCGTCTATCTGTTTTATTTTCTTGAGAACCTCCACCCCGCTGATATCCTCAAGAGAGATGTCCAAAAGCACAAGATTAAAGGCAGTACCCCGCTCAATGGCCTTTTCATAAACCGTGAGGGCGCCTTTTCCCGTGGAAACAGAAACAGATTTGCCGTACCGGCCGAAGATATCTTCCATAACGGTTCTGCCGATTTCTTCATCATCGACAATCAAAATTCTGTTCATCTCCATCACCTCGTTTATGATTTGGATTTCGAATAGAGAATGATAGGCCGATTTCCCACACGATGGCAAGGTGATTTTCCGGGGCCTCCGGGGCCTTCCCATAAAAAAACACTCTTGGAATACGCCCCCATCTATGATTTAATCAGCCATGCAATACATAGAGCCAATCCATAAGCAGCTCATTTTCGGCATCCTTCTGGCCGCCGCCCTGCTTCTTTTTCCACCCGGAGGCCGGGCAGCCGGACTTTCTTCCGTGACCACGGCAAGCCCGTCCTGGAACACCTTTACCAATGAAAACGGGACAGGGCTCTACCATGAAATCATGAACGCGGTGTATTCCCCCTTAGATATCCGTGTAACCCACAAGTACACCAATGCCAAACGCGGTTTATACATGGTCCGGCAGAAACTTGCCGATATTTACACCTGTAAAGTGATGTTAGATGATTATCCCGATCTCATCCTGGGCAAATACCCCATGTACGAAGGAAAGTTCTACGCCCTGTTCAAAAAAGACGCCGTAAAAAACTGGCAGGGCAAATCCTCCATGACCGGCCACCGGGTTGTCTGGCGGCGGGGCTACTATAAGGCTTCGGAACTGAATATCGATATCGTTGTCCTGGAGACGAACTCGGGTGCCTCCGCCCTGGGCCAGGTGGTGCTTGACCGGGCCACCTTTTACATTGACGATTTAACACTGATCCGGGAGTCTATTGCCAAAGGCCGGCACGAGATGGATCCGGACAACTTTCGCATCGAACCTTTGGGACGGCGGAGCTACCGGCCTGTTTTCAAACGCTCCGAGAGGGGAAAAAGGCTCATGGAAATCTATAACCGGGGCATTGAAACCCTTCACCGTTCAGGTAAACTCAGAGCTATATTTGACAAGTGGGGGCACAGCTACCCCATGTATGACATTCCTTAGGACGTATCCCCGGCCATACGCCGAATCACTGCGCCCAAACGCTTGACACCAGGTTCCGCCTGATCAGACCAGTTGGCGGCACTCAGCCGGATAAAATTCTGGTACTGACTGCCGGCGGAAAACAGATGGCCCGGCGTAATGGCAATCCCCTCCTTCAGCGACGCATTGTACAATTCAATGGCGTTCACGGTTTCCGGCAGTTCAATCCAGAGCAGATACCCACCTTTCGGATCGGTCACCCGGATGCTTTCAGGAAAATACCGGCATACCGCCCGGCGCAACTCCCCCATCCGATGTTCGTAGGCCCGTGCAATCTTGCGGAGATGCTGCTGGTATCCGCCGCCGGACATAAACGCGGCCACCGCTGCCTGGGG
>MDTD01174413.1_pt1 | contig 16398 bp, 15 predicted proteins | sample 811221 | NCBI WGS metagenome assembly MDTD01 (sample SAMN05326646, study PRJNA326480) | marine metagenome | isolation source: seawater | place: Pacific Ocean: South West | collected 2011 | reverse complement strand
GTAGGTGTTGCTCTTCCGCCTACAATCAAAGCCTTGAACTGATTGTTTAAAAAGCTTCGGGTAGTGCCAAGAACTTTTTTGCTGTATGTATCCTATTGAAATAAAAGAATATTAAAAAATCAACTGTCGAAAATCAGTTAGACTCGCTTGCGATGCCGGAATATTACGCTTCAGGCGTGTACGTATAGGTATACGGATTTTGTGTTTTGCTCATCCCAAGCAGACTGGTCAGGCCGGCAGCGCCGGATTTGATGTCGTCGTACTTTCTGGCCATAGACAGGATATCCTCCCAACTTGCATCATCCGACATGAAGCTGACCAGGGAAGCACTTTTCCGGGTCAGGGAATCCGCATAGTCGGCCACCTCCCGGTTGGCCGTCATCTGTTTGTAGGCCAGTTCAAATTCCGGGTCCTCATTCAGGGCCTTCTGGAGTTTCGCTTTTCCCGGAAAGGACTCGGCAATGGCAATGTTATAGTCGGCGTCCACGGAAAGACTCAGCTCCATCCCCGGATCGAGGCCCAGCTCCGCCATGGTCTCGCCCAGTTTTGCCGCCACAATTTCTTCCCGGGTGTCGGCAGCCGCCCTGAAATCCCCCAGGGTCAAGCGGCCCGTGGGATTAAGCCCCATGTTTTCCCGCAGCCGTGCATCCGCCACCCCGCCGGACAGGGAAACCGAAACGGCGTCTGTCGGGGCTGCCGCAGTTTCAGATTCGATGGTTTCGGCTGTTGACCCAGCAGTACCGGCAGCGGCGGTTTCCCCGCTGTACAGATAGGGGTTGTTGGTAGCACTGTATACGGATGTATCGGTGATCACACTCATGGCATCTTCCTGATGTTGATATTGTTTGTACTTGTTACTGAAATAAAAGCAGTTTTTATACCAGCGACAACCCAATCGATAACACATCGAAATTTAAAACAATTCTTCTAACATCATTTTTCCGGTCACTCAACATCGTCCGATACTTCCTGCCGGGTGGATTTTTTTTCCGGAAACATTCGACTATCCGTCGGATACTGATTCCCCTTTCCCCCAGCGGATGGAAAGCCGCAAATGGTGGCACCCTTTTTCAACCATTCCTTGACAAACGCGTATCCCTGATCATAGATGATGACCATATCTATAAAATCAGTGGAATTATTAATGGAGTCCCATGGGGTTAAAAAAAATCAGTAAACCGGAGCCGCTATCAAAAACAGCGCTCAAGATGTTGAGGCAATCCATTCTGGCCGACGAATTAAAGGTCGGTGTTATCTACAATGAAAAGGCCCTGGCAAAAGATTTAGGCATATCAAGGACACCGGTTAGAGAAGCACTGCTTGAACTGTCGGCAAGAAAGCTGATCCGCTTCCTTCCACAGAAAGGTTTGGTCATCAACACCTTTTCCGATGATGACATCGAAGATGTGTTTGAAATCAGAACCGCCCTTGAAGTCTTTTCCATAAAAAAAATCTGTACCCTTGCAGACAAGGAAGACATCGCCAGGCTGACCGGCTACCTTGCAGATCAGAAAAACGCTGTCCAGAAGGATGACAAAGCAGCCTTTATGGCGGCGGACAGGAGCTATCATACCGATTTTACCGCACTGACCCGGAACAATTATCTCATTGAGATGATGCTGAATTTAAGCGATATCATGCACCTTATGGGTGCCAGGGCAATTGATCTTGACGGAAGAATGGCCCAGGTGGTCAGAGAACACGAAACCATCATCACTGCAGTGTCAAACCAAGACCCGGACAATGCCGTCAAGGCGATGGTCACCCACCTGGAAAACAGTAAGACAGCTGTTAAAAAAGTATACCGGCAGGACGGCCCCGCCTGACCCTCCCCCGCTCTATTTAGCCGAATTTATGGCACCATGCGCCCTCCCCGCCCGGGAGGGTGTTTTTTTTTGCCCGTCTATCTCTTTTGGAAATGCGCCGTGGCATGGGACTCTCAGCGCCTTGCCCTCCGATGAACACCCGTCAGTTTTTCTTTTTTGTACATTTCACTTGACGGTATTGTGCGTGTAATATATTACATGCACAATACTTAATTTAATATTTATTGTGGAGACAGAAGTGCCGACGATGGGATTAAACCGGATCAACAAGCCCGAACCGCTGGCAAAAACAGCGTTAAAAGCCCTTAGAAATTCCATTCTGAAAAACGACTTGAATCCGGGGGTGATCTACAACGAAAAGGCCCTGGCCAGGGATCTTGGCATCTCCAGAACACCTGTGCGCGAAGCCCTGCTTGAATTGTCGTCAAAACGGCTGGTGAAATTTCTCCCCCAAAAAGGGGTGGTGATCAATACCTTCTCACCCAAAGAAATCCAGGATGTATTTGATGTCCGCATGGCTCTGGAAACCTATGCCATCCATAAATTATGCCGGCAGTCCCCCAGGGTTGATACCGCTCGGGTTGCCGCAAGCCTAAAGGCACAAAAGGAAGCCGCCCGGAACAATGATGCAAGAACATTCATGGACGCAGACCGCAGGTTCCACATGGATCTCACCACCCTGGCCCGCAACAATTATCTCATGGAGATGATGAACGACATCCGGGACATCATGCACCTGATGGGCTACAAGGCCCTGGGACTGGACGGCAGGATGCAGCAGGTCATCCGGGAGCACGAAATCGTATTGAACGCCGTGGCGGCCGGGGATGCGCATGCCGCATTGGAAGGCATGGAAAGCCACCTAGCCCATAGCAAAGCGGCGGTTAACCAAACCTAAGGAGGATAGAAAAAATGGCCAAACCTGAAATTGAATTCACAGATTATGACACGTCCTACGAATGGCAGGATGTAGAAGGCGACACCTTAGGCATCAAGGAGAAAATCCTCAGCCATGACCCTGAAACCGGGGATTACACCCGTATGCTCAAGTTTCCCCCGGGCATCGAAACCAGTGACACCCTGGTTCACGACTTCTGGGAGGAAGTGCTCCTGGTTGAAGGCAGCCTCTATGATATTGCCAAGGACGAGACCTTCCTGCCCGGCTACTATGCCTGCCGCCCCCCGGGAATGACCCACGGGCCCTACAGGATTCCCAACGGATGCGTCACCTTTGAAATCAGATATTACAAAAAATAAAAGGAGGGGCCGTGGAGATACAACTGCTCGTTCAGACAGGCAACCGGGTCCGTCCCCGGGCCTTCGGGGTTGAACAAATGATCAATGCCGGATTCACCGGCAGGAACCAGGAAGAGGTCCGGCACCACCTGGATGAACTGGCCGCCAAGGGAATTGAGGTGCCCGGAGAAACCCCGGTACTCTATCCCGTGGTGCCCTGCGCCCTGACAGCCAAAGACACAATCAACGTATACGGCACCGAAACCTCCGGGGAAATCGAATATATCCTCTTTGTGGAAAGCCGGGAAGAAATCTTTGTGGGTATCGGCAGCGACCATACGGACCGAAAGCTGGAAGAACTGGATATTCCCAGGGCCAAGCAGATCACCCCCAATGTTTTTGCTCCGGTGGTATGGCCCCTGGCCGAGGTCGAATCCCATTGGGACCGGCTGATCATGGGGTGCGACGTCACCCTTGACGGCGAACAGGTGGTTTACCAGGAAGGGGAACTGGCGCTGCTGATGTCTCCTGCCGAACTCATGGCACTGGTGAAGGAGAAGGTCAACGGCAGCCTTGATGGTGCGGTCATTTATTCTGGAACCGTCAAGATGGAAACCGAAGAGTTTGTCTTTGCTGACCGGTTTGAAGGACGGCTGGAGGACCCGGTGCTTGGCCGGGCCATTTCTTTCGGATATGACATCCGTCCCATTCCGGCCCTTGGCTGAAATTCATATTAATAAGGGACATGCCATGAAAAGTGCATCTATTCAGATCTCTGTGGTGGAAGGCGATAAAGCCGCCACCTTGGAAAAGGCAGCCGCCGCCATTGCCGCATGCTCAAACGCGGACCTCATCATCCTGCCCGAAATCTGGAATATCGGATTCATGAGTTTTGACCGCTATGACACCGGGGCCGAAGATATGGACGGCCCCACCACAGCAATGCTCAGACAGGCCGCCAGGGATTCGGGCGCCTTTGTACATGGCGGCAGCTTTGTGGAAAAAGAGGGGGACAAATTGTTCAACACCAGCCTGCTGCTCTCCCCCGACGGTGAGATTTTGGCCAAATACCGTAAAATCCACCTGTTCGGGTACAACTCCCTGGAAACCCGACTGCTCACACCCGGCGACCGGGTGGTGGTGGCGGACACCCCCTTCGGGAAAATGGGCATGGCCACCTGCTTTGATTTAAGATTCCCGGAACTGTTCCGGGCCATGACGGACCTGGGGGCGGAATACTTCCTGGTCTGCTCGGCCTGGCCTTACCCCAGGATTGAGCCCTGGATCATGCTCAACCGGGTCAGGGCCCTTGAAAACCAGGCATATCTCATTTCCGCCAATGCCTGCGGCATGAACGGGGCCTCCCAAATGGTGGGCCACAGCATGGCCGTTGATCCCTGGGGAACCATACTGGCCGGAGCCGGGGACACTGAAATGACAGTGGAGGCAAAGACAAACAGAGACAAGGTATCCGATGCCAGGCGCACCTTTCCGGGGCTGGCCGGCAGGCGTAACTTTTTGACCACCTAAGACAGACGGCCCGAACGGCCGGGGCCCGGGCGAGTAAAAGCCCGCTTTTAGGGCCTGACGTAAAAGGAAATTCATTATGGCTGATACACGAATCGAATTCTGCGGCGTAACCTTTAAAAACCCTCTGGCGGCAGCATCTGCCGAACCCACCCTGAATGCCGGGAACATGAAAAAATGCATTGATGCCGGGGCCGGGGCCGTTATCGCCAAAACCATGACGGACAATCCGGCCATGCGCGAGTTGACCCAGCGGGCCAAATGGCGGTTTTTAAACGAAAAGCTGGAAGTCTGCCACGGCCGGGTACCCAGGGGCTTTTCCCTATACAGCCGCAGCGGACTTGCCCTTGAACCCCCAACGGATTTCATGAAAGAAATCACGGAAACCGTTGAATACGCCGCCCAAAAAGATGCGGTGGTCATCGGCAGTATCGCCGCCACGGATACCGAGGGTTGGGTCACCCTGGGCAAACAGATGGAGGACGGCGGCGTCCCCCTGATTGAATTAAACTTCGGCTGCCCCCACCCCAAACTGATGCCGGGCGTCAGGACAGGGATGAACGTGGGGCAGGATTTCGATTATGCGGCCGGCATCACCCAAAAGGTGGCAGATGCCCTGGACATACCGGTGATCATCAAGGTGACCCCCCAGGTGACCGACCTGGTTCTTTTTTCTGACATGCTCCATAAAGCCGGTGCCAGCGCGGTGACCCTCACCAACCGCTTCATCGGTTTTGTACCGGACATCGAGACCGGAAAGCCGCAGATATACGGCAAGGCCGGTGTGGGCGGCCCCTGGACCAAACCCCTTACCCTGCGCTGGATCAACGAAGTGCGCACCGCACTGGGGGACAAACTTCACATCACGGGCACCAACGGGGCCTATGACTGGCGGGACATCGTTATGTTCATCATGAGCGGTGCCCATATCGTCCAGATGTGTTCCGCCGTCATGTGCTACGGCTATGACTGGCTGGAAAAACAGGTGCGGGGACTGGAAACCTTCATGGACGAAAAAGGATATCAAACCGTTGACCAGATGCTGGGCATTGCCACCGACGCCTGCCTGGAATATGCGGATATGCCCCATGAAAAGGCCAAGGTGGATGTCGAGACCTGCAAAAACTGCGGCTGCTGCCTCAAAGTCTGTTTCTCCGATGCCATGCAACAGGGGGAGGATCATACCTTTGTGGACGAATCAAGCTGCGTGGGCTGCGGAGGCTGCTATTCCGTCTGCCCGGTGAAAGGAAGCATTGAAATGATACAGGTGTAAATTCAGCCGCTAAAAAGCATCCGGCCACAAAGCCCCCCTGCTCAGAGACAGATAGAGCATTCAGTGATTTGCGGCCGAGCCTGATCTCCCATTATCAGCATTACAACCTTAACCCGAAAAAAGGAGTAAGAGGATGGAAGAAAGTATGCGTGTCAGTACGATTGCCGCCCCTAAAAAGGGGTTTGAATGGAGCAAAATGGAATGGCCGGTGTTTCTGGTAAGCGGGGGTGGGCTGCTCCTGTTTGTCATTGCATCCCTGGTGAATGCAGAGGCTGTCTCCGGGATGGTAAACAAATTCTTCGGGCTGTCCTGCAAGTACTTCGGTGCCTATTGGCAATGGCTGCTTTTCCTCAACTTCCTTATCGCCCTGTGCCTGGCCTTATCCAAATACGGGTCGGTGCGGCTGGGCAAGGGGGACACCCCAGAACTGAGCACCTTCCGGTGGATCGCCATTATCATGTGTACCCTCCTGGCCGGCGGCGGCGTGTTCTGGTCCGCCGCAGAGCCCATGTATTATTTCACATCGGTGCCGCCGGTATTCGGCGGAGTTGAATCCGCCACCAAGGCCGCCGTGATCCCTGCCATGGAGCAGAGTTTTCTCCATTGGGGATTTCTGGCCTGGTCCATTCTCGGCACCCTGGGAGCCGTTGTCCTCATGTACGTCCATTACCACCGTGGCCATGCCCTCCAGGCAAGGGGGCTGCTCTATCCCGTGTTCGGCGATAAAATCATGACCAACACCCTGGGCCAGCTCACCGAGGGATGTTCCATCCTGGCTGTGGCCGCCGGCACCATCGGTCCCATCGGTTTTCTGGGTCTCCAGGTCTCCTATGCCCTGAACCAGATCTTCGGTATTCCAGATATCTACGGCACCCAGCTGGCCATCATTTTCGCCCTGGTCTGTGTCTACACCTTTTCAGCGGTAACCGGATTGCACAAGGGTATCCAGGTCTTAAGCCGGGTCAACGTCTGGCTCACCGTCGCCCTGGTAGGTATCATCCTGATCATCGGTCCGGGAGGCTTTATTCTGGACACGTTCACCCAGGCCATGGGTGCCTACGTCAAAGATTTCACCACCCTGAGCCTCTACCGGGGCGACCTGGGCTGGCTCTCCTGGTGGACCGTCTTTTTCTGGGGCTGGTTCCTGGGATACGGCCCGCTCATGGCCGTTCTCATCGCCAGGATCTCCAGGGGAAGGACCATCCGGGAAATCGTTATGGCCGTAGGCATCATCGCTCCCATCGCCACCCACTTCTGGTTCAGTATCTTGGGGGGCACCGGTATCTTTTACGAACTGGCCAGCCCCGGTGTGATTTCAGGACCTCTCAAGGAAGCCGGACTGCCCGCAGCACTGATGGCTGTGATCGGACAGTTGCCCATGGCCTCCCTGCTCATTCCGGTATTCCTGGTATTGATCTTCCTCTTTCTGGCCACCACCGGAGATTCCATGTCTCTTTCCATTGCCATCTGTGTCACCGGTGAAGATGATCCCCCCAAGGGCATGCGGATATTCTGGGCCGTTACCATGGGTGCCGTGGCTGCCATCCTGATCAAAATGGGATCTGGCGGGATCGGTGCCCTGCAGTCCTTTATCGTGGTCACGGCGGTACCGGTGGGCTTTATCATGCTGCCCACCCTATGGGGAGGTGTCACCATGGCCAGAACCCTGTATAATGAGCAGAAATCCAATTGACCTAACAGGGTCTTCCTGTCCGGCTGGCGGACGGGAAGACCCGCAGCCAGGAGAGTTAAAATGAAACCCAGACTGGAATTTTTATCCGAGGCCGACATTGACGCCATCCACGCCTGTTCCCTGAAAATACTGGGTGAGATCGGCATGCGCTTTCCTTCACAAGATGCCCTGGCCCTCTTCAGTGCAGCAGGGGCCGATATCGTGGACAATGATACGGTACGGCTGGATGAATCCATTGTTTCCAATGCCCTGAAAACCACCCGGAAGCGCAGCGGTTTCACCCTCTATGCCAGGGATCCGGCCTATGATATCTCCTTTGACCGGCATGATCCCGGGATGTCCTGTATGACCATGGCCACATCGGTGATTGACCTTAAAACCGAAGAAAAGCGGGCGGCCACCACCCGGGATCTAACCGATCTTGTCCGGATCGCCCACGAACTGGACCACGTCCGGGTGGCAGGGGGGATGGTCACCCCCCAGGATGTGCCCTTAAAATTCTGCGAGCAGCACACCTGGGCCACCAACCTGATGCACACCACCAAGCATATCACCGACGGGATGACCGGCCGGGCATGCGTCCGCCAGGTCATGGACATGGCCGCCCATCTGGCCGGGGGAATGGACGCCTTTCTCAAGCGGCCCTTTATTTCCGGCTGGGTCCTGACCCTGCCCCCCCTGGGCATGGATACCGAATCCCTGGAAGCCATGATGGAAATGAACCGGAACGATATTCCCATCATGCTTAGTTCAGGCCCCATTTTGGGCAGTACCGCACCGGTTACCATCCCGGCCATGGTTGCCCAGGCCCATGCCGAAATCCTGGCCTGCATCACCCTATCCCAATTGGTACGCCCCGGGGCACCGGTGGTGTACACCAGCTTTGCCAGGGGCATGAACATGAAAACCACCAATATTTCCATGGCCGGTCCCGAGTTTGCCGCCCTGAAGGTAGCCATGGCCCAGATGGGACTCTGGCTGGACCTGCCGGTACGGATGCCGGCCATGCTCAGGGACGCAAAGGTGCTGGACGCCCAGGCCGGATTTGAAACCGGCATGGTGGGCACCCTTGCCGCCTTTAATGCGGATATCATGGATGCCATGCAGCTGGACACGGACATGGTGGTGGATTTTCCGGACCTGCTCTTCTGCAACGACTGTATGGCCGCCATCCGTCACGCCATCCGGCCCATGGAGATCACCCCCGAAACAATGGCCTTCGACCTCATCAAAGAGGTGGGCCCCGGCGGTAACTTCCTGAGCCACCGCCACACATTTGAAAATTTTAAGACAGAACTGCTTCATCCGGAAATCCTGGACCACGATAATTGGGATTCCTGGGCTGAAAAAGGGGCACGGACCATCCGGGACAAGGCGTTGATCCTGGTCAGAAACATGCTGGCAACACCCGCGCCCCCCCTGGTGACCCCGGCACAGGAAAAAGCCATCCACGGCATTCTTGAAAAAGCGGTTAAAGGAGCATGACCCATGCGGATCACCCCTTTGGAATATGTAACGGCAGACAATCTATCTCAGGCCGTTGAACTGCTGGACAGTGCCGGGCCGCAGGCCGCCGTCCTTGCCGGCGGTACCGACCTGGTGCTGAACCTGAAAAAAAAACGGGCCTGTCCCTGTATTCTGGTCAGTCTCCAGGCCATAGATGGTATTGACCGGATCTGTCTTGAAAACGGAATGATCCGCATCGGAGCCATGGCCACCCACGACAGGCTGGCCCGGCACCCCCTGCTCAGGGAAAAGGCGGATATTCTCTGCCAGGCCGCCGGCCTGATCGGATCTTGGCAGATCCGGAATGCCGGGACCATCGGCGGTAACATCTGCAATGCGTCGCCGGCCGGAGATGCATTGCCCCCCCTGCTGGCCCTGGATGCGGCATTTGTTACCGCAGGTACAGTGGGGGAAACCGTTATTTCCGCCCGAAACTTTTTCACGGGCCCCGGACAAACAAGGCTTCCGTCGGGCCATCTCCTCAAAGAGATCCGGTTTCCCTGCCCGCCGGCCAACGCAGCCGGCTGTTACATGAAACTGCGCCGGAGGAAAGCCGTTGACATTTCCATTGCCGGCGTCGCCTTCCAGGCAGCGTTGAACGAAGAAGGCACACAGGTGGCATCCGCCGGTATTGCTTTAGGCGGTGTGGCACCGACACCGGTTCGGGTGCCGGGTGCCGAAGACCTGATCACAGGCCGGTCACCGAAAGAAGCGCTGGAAAACGCCCGGGCCATCGGGGCTGCCTGTGTGGCAGCGGCAAGCCCCATCGACGACCTGAGGGCATCGGCGGATTACAAACGGACCATCGTCAATGTTTTTGCCCAGCGGTGCGCCCGCCACGTTCTGACGACACTCAAAGAAAAGGGAAAGCCCCAATGACCCTCCCCCCCCTCCATATCATTGTCAACGGTGAAGACCATCATCTCATGGTGCCTGCCAACCGCATCCTTCTGGATCTGATCCGGGAAGACCTTGCCCTGACCGGCACCAAAGAGGGCTGCGGCCTGGGCAAGTGCGGGGCCTGCACCGTTCTTCTTGACGGCCGTCCTGTCCATGCCTGCCTCCTTCTGGCCCACCAGGCCGACGGTTGCCGGGTGGATACCATCGAAGGCCTGGCCGATCCGGCCGGCACCACCCTTCATCCCATTCAGGAAGCCTTTGTGGAAAAAGGGGCTATTCAGTGCGGTTTCTGCACCCCGGGTATGATCAATACGGCCAAAGCCCTTCTGGACGAGAACCCCACCCCCACGGAAGATGACATCAAATTGGCTATCGCCGGAAATCTGTGCCGGTGCACCGGTTACCACAAAATAGTGGATGCGGTCTCGGCCTGCGCCTGCGGCTCCGGGAAAGGAGAATGCCATGGGTAACCCTGCCCCCCCTTATGACGTTGTGGGCAAATCCGTACCCCAGCTTGCCGCCCGGGAAAAGGCAGCAGGTCTGACACGGTTTGTCACAGACCTCTCCCTGCCCCGGATGCTGCACGGCCGGGTCCTTCGAAGTCCCCACCCCCATGCACGCATCCTTCATATCGACACAAGGAAGGCCAAAGCCCTTCCCGGTGTCAAAGCCGTTGCCACATGGGAGGATACGCCAAAAATCAAATTCGGCCCCAGGTCCGAGGACTGGACGATCTTTGCATCGGACAAGGCCCGGTTTCACGGGGATGAAGTGGCTGCCGTGGCCGCAGTGGATCCGGATACGGCAGAAGAGGCCCTGGACCTGATCCGTGTGGACTACGAGGTGTGTCCCCACGTGGTCTCACCCCTGGCCGCCATCGCCCCAGGCGCCCCCCTGGTCCACGAAGAAAGCCCCGGCAATGTGGCCGCCGAATTCAACATTTCGGCAGGCAACATCGACCAGGGGTTTGACCGGGCCTTTGCCGTTTATGAGGACAGCTATTACACCAGTCAGGTATACCAGGCCTATATGGAGCCCATGTCCGTGATTGCCGAAACCGATCTTTCAGGAAGGCTCACCCTGTACACCGGCACCCAGATCCCCAATATGATGCGCATGACCTATGCCAAAGCCCTTGGGATTCCCCCGGAAGACATCCGGATCGTGGTGCCGGAATACGGCGGGGCCTTCGGCGGTAAAATGGAAAACAATATCCACCTGGTGGCGGCTGTGCTGGCGAAAAAAGCGGGGCTTCCCGTCAAACTCACCTACACCCGACACGAAGATTTCCTGGCAGGCAATCCCAGAGTGCCCATGCACATCGACATCCGGCTGGGTGCCACCAGGGAAGGCATACTCACGGCCAAAGACGTGCGGGTGGTGGGGGGGGCTGGCGCACGCCTGGTCTATTCCCAGGTCATTGTATCCACAGCATGTTACCGGGTGGATTCCCTGTACCGGTTCAAAAACGTCAGGGCCAGGGGGATCACGGCATATACCAATACCGTTCCCACGGCCTGCTACCGGGGGTTCGGCAATTCCCAGTCCACCTTTGTCCTGGAATCAGCCATGGATGAACTGGCCCTGCGCCTGAACATGGACCCTGCCGAACTCAGGATTAAAAACGGTATGGGTGCCGGCGAAACAAGCGTTCACGGATGGAAAATCGGCAGCTCCGGTCTCAAAGAGTGTGTGGAAAAAGCCACGGATGCCATCGGCTGGAAGGAAAAACGAAAGGTGAAACAGCCCCTGAAAGGCATCGGCCTTGCCTGCTGCAACCATGTATCCGGTAACCGCCCCTTTGCCCGGGAATTTGACGGCGGTTCAGCCATGGTCCGAGTGGGAAAAGACGGCCGGGTCATGGTTTTCCACGGCGAATCGGACATGGGGCAGGGACAGAACACCACCTTTGCCCAGATCGCCGCCGAAACCTTAGGCGTCCCCCTAAGCCGCGTCCACGTGGCCCAGGTGGATACCGATGTGTCCCCCTTCGGCCTCGGATCCTTTGCCACCCGGGGAACGCTTATGGGCGGCAACGGCGTGATGGCCGCGGCGAAAAAGGCCCTGGCACAGCTTGCAGAAACCGCCGGAAACATCCTGTGCGTCCCCCCTGAACGGATCACCTGCCGAAGGGATATGTTTTACGACGTTGACGCCCCGGATAAACAACTATCATTCGGCGTGGTGGCATCCCAAGCCACCATCGCCCGCCACGGTGCCCCGGTGGTGGGAACGGGCTTTTACAAGCCCCCCACGGAACTGCCCGATCCTGAGACTAAACAGGGCAATATTTCACCGGCATACCCCTTTGGCTGCCAGATCGCCGAGGTTGACATAGATCCGGATACCGGGCAAGTCACGGTCACACGCATGGCCGCAGCCCATGACGTGGGACGGGCCATTAACCCCATGTCCGTGGAAGGCCAGATCCAGGGCGGCATTGCCCAGGGCCTGGGCTGGACCCTGATGGAGGATATGCACTACGGACAGGGCAGACTGCTGAACGCCGATTTTGTTGACTATATCGTGCCCAGCGCATTTGATATGCCTAAGATCGACGCCATCCTGGTGGAACCTGAGGAACCCAACGGCCCCTATGGTGCCAAGGGCATCGGGGAACCCGCCCTCAACCCCACCATGGCTGCCATTACCAATGCCATTCACAACGCCACTGGGGTCAGGATCACCACCCTACCCGTCAATCCGGCACAACTGCTTGCAAGAATGAAAGCTGCCGGCTCTCCCGGACCGGAGCTCGCCAGGAATCAAAATGATAGACAAGATACGCATTGAAGAGGCGGTGGGAACCATCCTGGCCCACGACATGACCCGGATTGTCCGGGGCAGGTTCAAGGGACCTGCATTCAAGAAAGGCCATGTGGTCCGGGAAGAGGACCTGCCCGTGCTGCGTTCAATGGGAAAGCGCTTTGTACACACCCTCTCCCTGGCCGGGGGCCTGCTTCACGAAGATGATGCCGCCCTGCGCATTGCAGGGGCGGTTTCCGGTGACGGACTTACCGTTACCGCCCCCTCAGAGGGAAAAGTCAATTTAACGGCAGATTCTGAAGGGCTGTTAAAGGTTGATACCAAAGGTCTTGCTGCGGTCAACCGCATGGATGACATCATTCTGGCCACTCTGAAAAACAACTTTCCCTGCCACAAGGGACAGGTTGTGGCTGCCACCAGAATTATTCCCCTGACAATCCCTGAGGACCGGATTATCGATCTGGAAAAACAGGCCGGGGCCACCGGCCCCATTGTTTCGGTCCGTCCCTTTTCCCCCATGAAAGTGGGTGCGGTGGTCACAGGTTCCGAAGTATACGAAGGGCTGATCACAGACGATTTCAGCCCGTCGGTGGGCCGAAAAATCCTGGACGCCGGCTGCACCCTGGCAAAAAAAATTCCGGTACCGGATGATGCCCGCGCCATTTCAGAGGCCATTGTGACTCTGAAATCCTCCGGTTGCCAACTGATCATCACCACAGGCGGCCTGAGCGTGGATCCAGACGACGTCACCCCGCAGGGGGTGGCGCAGGCCGGCGCCGACATCCGGTTCTACGGCACCCCCGTCCTGCCGGGTGCCATGCTCATGGTCTCGGATCTTGACGGCGTCCCGGTGGTGAGTCTGCCCGCCTGTGTGTTTTACTACAAACGCACTGTATTTGACCTCATCCTCCCGAGGATTCTGGCAGGAGAAACGATTACAGGAAATGATATGGCAGTCCTAGGACACGGCGGACTGTGCATGAACTGCCCCACCTGCCATTTTCCGGCCTGCAGCTTCGGAAGATAGCTGCGCATCATCTCCCGGACGCCCCTGCTCCTATTTGGCAGATTCCCCATTTGCCCGATATTCCCCAAAGGGCCGTTTCAGACCAGGGGTTTTCCTACACCGCTTGTTGACAACCCCGGCCGCTGCCCTCATTATTTCTATATTAGATACGTTAGACATTTGAATTCCCAAGAAGGAGATGCTCCCAATGAAAGTGATTCACTACTCAGATATCCCCCCCATTTCCATGGTTCACCCTTCGGTGAAAAACGTTGCCGGCAGGGTAATGATCGGCAAGGAAGACGGCGCAGCCAACTTCTGCATGCGAAGGTTTGAGATCGGCGCGGACGGTTTCACCCCAAAGCACAGCCACGACTGGGAGCATGAGGTCTGGGTGCTGGAAGGACAAGGGGAAGTCTTTATTGAGGACCAGTGGCATGCCCTTAAGGGCGGCACCGCTGTTTTTGTCCCCCCCAACGTCGAACATCAGTTCCGGAACACCGGAGATGCCACCTTTGCCTTCCTCTGCCTGGTTCCTTCCCAGGCTCCGGAGATTTAAAATGGCGCCCAGGACCTGTGTGACACCGGACGGCCGCTTCAAGGTGGGTATCCATGATCCCGGATTCCGGGTGGAAAACCTAAGGGAGAATACGTTTCCTGCAGAACTTGGAAAACTGCCCGACGGCACCCCAGTGGAAAACCATGTCAACTTCCCCGCTTCTGATGTGACTGCAGACCGGACGGACCGGATTTACGAGGTGGCCAACCCCTTCCCTTTCCGGGGTACCACCTTTATCAACTCTGCCTGGGCGGACGGTCATGCCGGACGGCCTGAAACCGTCCGGGTTCCCCCTAAACCCGCCTGCTCCCTGCGGGAAAACCTGTCCAAAGGACGGAAGGACGAAAGTGTGCTTCGGGAATACAGGCAAATTTATGACCTGCTGCCCCGGCCCATGATGCTGGCCCTGGCCCAGGCCTCCACAGATCCTGCGGAACTTGTCGCCCTGGCCCGAAAATCCTGCGACTTTGTTTTTGAGGATGACGGCGTCACCCCGGCAGGCCTTAGCTTTACCCAAAAAGACAACGGGACCAAAGTGCCGGTGGTCCATGACCACGACCTGTACGATATCCTGGGCAACAACCCCGGCCTGCCGGATAGTTACAAACAAGCCATGGTGCTTCGGCCCGGCATCCAGGGCAACTCCGAGATCATCGGCGAGGCCGTTGACGGCACCCACGTCTTTGAATATTTAAGGCGAAACTCCTATATCCCCTGGGGGCATTATGCCGCCAACATGGCCAATGACCGTATCCGCTATCGAACAAGGGACCTGACGGAAAAGGATATGGCAGGCATCCGCCACCTCTACTACCAGCGGATTTACGTCCGGCTGGCGGAGCAGTTGGATATCTCCCTGCCGGCCAAGGGCCGGGCACTGGCCGTTGACGAGTTGGAAAACCTTCGGCAGACCATTGTCCGGCGGATAAAAGCGGCAACACCTGGCACCCTCACCTTCACTTCGTCCCTGTGGGGATGGAACTTCGGCTTCGGTTTTGCCCAGTCAGGCCATAGGCTCCATGCCTCCCACCAGATGATCCACCAGCAGAACGCCATGATCCCAGGCTTTGTTGCAGACCAGGACGGAGAAGCCTACGATTGTTTTTCCTGCGGTGACCTGGTGGCTGATTTTATCAAGGAATTCAAGCAGGTCCACGGCAAGGATTTTTTCCCTGCCTATCTCAACGCAATAAAGACAAACCGCCGCACGGACGGTAGAGCGGACGGCCCGGATTCCCTGACCGTTCACGAGGATGAGAACGTCATCCTCTTTGCCCCCAAAGCCCAGGTCAGCGAATGGGAACTGCAACTCATGACCAAGCAGCCCTGCCCCCATATCCTGGCGGCGGATACCGCCACAAGGGCCAGCCTCGACCGGGCCATGCTGATTGCCACCCAGGCCCTTGAAACCCTCGGTGCCCAGATGATCACCAGTGTGGAGTTTTCCGGCCGGTTCACCGCCGAAGATACGGGGCAGCATCTGGTCTATTCTTTTATCCCCAGGCTGCCCTATGCCCCGGGCACCTTTTCCGAGGCCCAGCTCAGGTGGATCTGCGGCTGTTATCCCGAAGACCTGGCCGATGCCTGCCGCCGGGCCATAAAAACCAACAAGGAGGTTCCGTGATACGCCACGACTTTATTTATGAGTGGGACGGCAAGAGCAAATCAGGCAAAACCCCGATTTCATGGTGGCCCGGTGCCTACCGGGTAAGGATCGTTCAACTGGCAGAAGAGTCGGATGATGTGGCCTATCTTTTTCCCGTGGCTGTCCTGCTTAAATCCGTAAAGACCGATGCCGTGATGAACACCTCCTTGAAAAACTATATCCACAATTTTGCCGAACGGATCTCCGAGGAGTACGACCTGGATATCAACAAGACCATGTGGATCGAAATCAGGGACAAGGCCAGAATCGCCCATCTCAATCCGGACCGCCGCCTCAGTGAAAAAACCCTGTTCTCCTTTTCCTGGCAAGGGGCCTCGGAGGCCGATTATGACATCATCGGAGTGCGGGGTGTGCCCGGCGTATTTTTCCCTGGGCGCGTTCTGCAAGAGGCTGGGTTGCGAATTCCCATATCCGTCGCGTGCCAACAGCCCAACCCGACC
>MDTD01013978.1_pt1 | contig 16402 bp, 17 predicted proteins | sample 811221 | NCBI WGS metagenome assembly MDTD01 (sample SAMN05326646, study PRJNA326480) | marine metagenome | isolation source: seawater | place: Pacific Ocean: South West | collected 2011 | reverse complement strand
CAGACGTTTTCCCTGACCCCATCATGCCGATTAAAACTATTGTTTTTAACATTACGTGTGATTAATAATAATTAATAACATATTTTTGACTAAAATGTTTATAAAACATAAATAAATGATTAAAAAAATTATATTCAAAAAAATTTTACCTACTCTAGTAATAATTTATGGAGCCATATATTTAGTAAATTATTTAGATATTTCACCAGAAACAAAAAAAATCAAAAAAAAATTATCTAATGATATTGTTATTACAATTAAGTAAAAGATTTTTAATTGCATCTATATTAATCTTAAGTTTTATAAACCTTTGTTTAGCAGAACCTAAGGATATTTGGAAAAAATCTAAAGAAATTAAAATTCAAGAAAGTAAAGAAAAAAAAATTATTAAAGATAATAATTTAAACAAAAATTTACCACAAACTATCTTTGATAAAGAAAAATTAGATTTAAGTGTTAACAAAATTAATCAGTCAAATGAAATAACTGATCAGGAAATTATTTTTGGATTATATGAACCGCAAGAAACAAATATTTCTTTAAATTTTTGGTCTTTAATTGATCAAAATACTTATAATCTTTTTATAAAGAATATTTTAAAAAAAAATAACAAAAGTCTAATTGCTATATCTGAAAAAATTCTTTTTACAAAAACGAATCTTTCTAGTTTCTCAGATCAAGGTACACAGCATTTAACATATGTTTCACAGTGGTTAATTAAAAATCAGAAAATTGAACTTATTGATAAAGTAGTTAATCAAAATAAAGTAATAAATAATAATCCAGAATTAATTAAGTTTTTATTTTTGCATTATTTATCTAAAGGGCAAACAGATAAGGCATGTAAATATATAAATCTAAGGAATGCATCAGTTCAAAGTATTGAATTAGATAAATTTAAAATTTTTTGTTTAGTGCATAATAAAAAAGTGAAACAAGCACTCTCTCAACTTGAATTAACACGTGATGAAACAAATTTAGATAGTTTTTTTGTTGAAAAAATAAATTTTTTTACTGGAATAAGTGAACGAAAAGGTGCAAAAAATTTTAATAATGTTTTTAACGCTCACTTAACTTTAAAAGCAATTAATGATTACGAAATTAAATTTGAAGATTTTTCAAAAAATAAGGAATTGAGAAACTACTTTTTTAAAAGTGGAATAGCCAATAAGCTTTTAGAGGAAACTATGAAAAAAAGTTCGTCTGATGACAAACAAAAATTAAACCAGTTAGTTATTTTTTTAGAAAGATCAGCAAATGAAGACCTATATCAGAGTAAGAAAATTTTAGAAATTTATAAAAAATATAATTTTTCTTTTAATCAGTTATTTAAAGTTGATGATGCTGTAAAAAATTTAAAAAGGCCTGAGTCTCATGCAATTTTATATCAAGCTATGCTACTGGCACAAAAACCTGAAACAAAAATAACTATACTTAATAGTTTAAAAGAAAAATTGATATTAAATGGTCTAGAAAAAATTGCTGAACCAGTCTATTTCAGTGAATTGACTAAGATTTCGACAATTAGAAAAGATCTTCTAGATCAAAAAATTGTTAAGCAAATTGAGATTTACAATAAAAATAAAAATAAAAAAGATCAAGATTTTGATAATAATTTTATATATTCATCAGAATTAAAAAAATTATTAATCAAAGGAATGAATAAAAAGAAGAAAAAAAAAATTCTTAAATTATTAAATAATTTCGATAAAAAGATAAAAGATAAAACATATCAACTAAATAATAAAGATATTGCTTTAATTAATCTGCTTAAAAGAGAAAAAATTGATTTACCTGGTTCATTAGCAAAATTTATTTATAATAAAAAGGTTTATATACCTAATGAAATATTTAATGCACTTGAGAAAAAATCTAATGATGAGGCACTACTTAAAACACTTATATTCTTAGGAAAATTAAACGAAAATGATGTTAATTATACTAGAAATATTTTAGCAATCGTGAAGGTATTTGATAAGATTAAGCAAGATAACTTTAAGAAAATCTTCATAGTTAACGAATTTAGCTCGTAGAAAAAAATGAATTATTTAGAATTTGAAAAAGACCTTAAAATACTTGATGAAAGTTTAGAAGAACTTAAAAATCCTTTTAATGAAGAGGATGGTTTATCAGCAGTAAAAAGTTCGAAAATAAATGAAATAGAAAATCAAATAAGTGTTAAGATTGATCAAATTTACTCAAATTTAGACGGCTGGAAAAAAACTTTAATAGCCAGACACGAATTCAGACCAAAATCTGAATTTTACATATCATCAATTTTCGAAAATTTTCAAAAATTATCAGGAGATAGAAGTTTTGGTGAAGATCAATCAGTAATTGCAGGATTTGCTACAATCAATAGAAAGTCAGTTTTAATAATTGGTCAAGAAAAAGGGAAAGATACTCAGTCTAGAATTACAAGAAATTTTGGAATGATGAAGCCTGAAGGATATCGAAAGTGTATAAGGTTAATGAGACTAGCTGAGAATTATAAAATTCCAGTTATCACTATGATTGATACACCGGGTGCTTTTCCTGGCAAAGGCGCAGAAGAAAGAGGTCAGGCTGAAGCCATAGCACAATCTATAAATTGTTGTCTTGATCTAAAAGTTCCAATTATTTCTGTTATAATTGGTGAAGGTGGATCAGGCGGTGCAATAGCTCTTGCAACTTCTAATAAAATTTTAATGTTAGAGCATGCAATTTACTCGGTTATATCACCTGAAGGCTGTGCTTCAATTTTATGGAAGAATGCAACCAAATCTAAAGAGGCAGCATACGCAATGCATCTTACAGCTCAAGATTTATACAAGAACAAATTAATTGACCAAATTATTGAAGAACCAAAAGGTGGGGCTCATAGAAATCCAGAATTAATGTCAGAAGAAATAAAAAAAAAAATAGATGAGACAATTAATTTTTTTGAAACACAGTCTCCGACAGAAATAATGCAGGATAGAAAAGAAAAATTTAAAAGTATTGGTAATAATCTTCAACCAGATATTGTATCTTTTGACACAATCAGTCAGACAAGCCTTAAAGATACCTTAATAAAAAATAGAAATAAAATTATTTTCACTTTTGGTATAATAATATTGGGTTTGTTTTTTTTTCTACTCTATTAAGCTAATAAACCACAACAATGTTTATATTTTTTACCAGATCCGCACGGACATTTTTCATTTCTTGATACCTTAGTTTTTACAATCTTATTATCATCATCATTTTTTTCATTTATAGTACTTTTTGAAAGCTCATTCTGAACTTCCTCTACGATTGAAATTTCAATATTTGATAAAAATATAACTATATTTTCTTTTATTTTTTCTAATAAAGTTTGAAAAAGAGTAAAACTTTCTCTTTTATACTCATCAATAGGATTTTTTTGACCATACCCTCTAAGACCAATCACTTGTCGCAGTTGTTCAAGATATTGTAAATGACTTCTCCATTCAAAATCTAAATTTTGTAAAAATATTTTTTTCTCTATATCCTTATTTACGTCATCCCCAACCTTATCAATTCTCTTTTTTCTTTTTTCTTCAAATTTTGATTTTAATTTGGTTATTTTATCCTCACTTTTAAGCTTGATAAAAGTTTCAATATCTAAATCACTAAGTTTGTTTCCTAAAATTCTCTCAATTTTAGATTTCAAAATACTTTTGTCTAAATTTTCATCAGGTAATTCAGTATAACTTATAATAACTTCAGAAACGTCTTGGAAAAAATTATCAGTTATGTTGTAAATATTATTAGTTTTTAAAATCTCAAGTCTTTGCTCATAAATAACTTTTCTTTGATCACTCATAACATCATCAAATTGCAATAGAGATTTCCTAATCTCAAAATTTCTTCCCTCAACTTTCTGCTGAGCTTTCTCCAATGCTTTATTTATCCAAGGATGATCAATACTTTCACCTTCTTTTAAACCTAGTTTTTGAAGAATTGTATCAATTCTTTCTGATCCAAAAATTCTCATTAAATCGTCTTCTAAGCTTAAAAAAAATATTGATTTACCTTTGTCTCCTTGACGCCCTGATCTTCCCCTTAATTGATTATCTATTCTTCTACTCTCATGTCTTTCGGTACCAATAACAAGTAAACCACCAGCATCCATTACTTCACCCTTTTCTTTTTTATAAATTTGTAATTCATTTTCTAAATTTTTAGATTCTGCTTTGCGTAGTTCTAAATTACCACCAAGCTGAATATCTGTCCCACGACCTGCCATATTAGTTGCAATTGTAACTGCACCTAATCTACCAGCTTGAGCAATAATTGATGCTTCTTTCTCGTGGTGTTTTGCATTTAGAACATTATGAGAAATATTATTTTTTTTAAGATTATCTGAAAGTTCTTCAGACTTTTCTATACTTGTGGTGCCTACTAAAATAGGTTGCCCAATTTTATTTGACTCCTTGATGTTATTAATAATCGCAGAAATTTTTTCACTTTCAGTTCTATAAATTTGATCATTAAGATCTTGACGTTCGATTGCTACGTTTGTTGGAATATCTACGACATCAAGTTTATAAATATCAAAAAACTCTTGAGCTTCAGTCATTGCGGTACCCGTCATTCCAGATAATTTTTCATACATTCTAAAATAATTTTGGTAAGTAGTAGAAGCAAAAGTTTGATTTTCGCTTTGTATAGGTACACCCTCTTTAGCTTCGATTGCTTGGTGTAAACCATCTGAGTATCTTCTTCCATCCAAAACACGACCTGTAAATTCGTCAATAATTTGAACAGAGTTATCTTTTATAATGTAATCTTTGTCTTTTTGAAAAATAATGTTTGCTTTTAAAGATTGGTTTATGTGATGTACTAAAGATAAGTTTCTTGGATCATAAAAATTTTCACCTTTTAATAAATTTAACTCTTTAAGTTTTTTTTCTACCTCGTCTATACCTTGATCATTTAATGTAACGTTTTTGTCTTTTTCATCAACTTTGTAAAAATGATTTTTCAGACCTTTGATAATTTTATTACATAAAAAATATTCTGTTGAAGATTCTTCAACAGGCCCTGAAATAATTAATGGTGTCCTGGCCTCGTCAATAAGAATACTATCAACTTCATCAACAATACAATATTTAAATCCTCGTTGAACCATTTCATTTAAAGATAATTTCATATTGTCCCTCAAATAATCAAATGCAAATTCGTTGTTTGTTCCATAAACAATATCGGACTCGTAAATTTTTTTTCTTTCTTCATCCGGTGTATCACCTGTAAGGCAGCCAACAGTTAAACCTAAAAATTTATAAATCTTACCCATCCACTCTGCATCCCTTTTAGCTAGGTAATCATTTACAGTTATTATATGAACGCCTTGTCCAGAAAGCGCATTTAAAAAAGCAGATAGAGTAGCTACTAACGTTTTACCTTCACCTGTCTTCATTTCAGCAATTTTTCCTTGGTGAAGTACGATGCCACCCATTATTTGAACGTCATAATGTCTTTGACCGATTGTTCTTTTGCTCGCTTCTCTAACTAATGCGAATGCCTCTGGTAAAATATCATCAATATTTTGATTATTCTTTGCTATTTTTTTTAAATTAGCAGTTTTTTCCTGTAAGTCTGCGTCAGAGAGCTTTTCAATATTTTTTTCTAATGAATTTATTTGTTCAACTATTGATGAAAGAGCATTTATTTTCCTATCGTTTGTTGAACCAAATATCTTATTCAAAAAATTGAATTTCATAATTATATTTTTTTTATTAATAGCAAATTCTGCCTATGTATCTTATAAACCCTTAAAATATCAACTTTTAAACATATGGATTTGAAACTTAAAAAATTTTTTAAAACCCAATTTCTAAAAAATAAGGGTTCTTTTGTTGATTTACCAGTGTTAGATGGAGTAAAAATCTCTTCTTCTAGCGCAAATTTATACAACAAAAAGACCAGAAACGATCTGTGCCTTTTCTACTTTGAGAATGGAGCAAGTCATGCCGCAGTCTTTACTAAATCTAAAGTCGTTGCAGAGTGTATAAAGTGGAACAAACAACAGAAAACGAAAAAAGTTAAAGGCTTGTTTATAAATACTAAAAACGCTAATGCTTTGACAGGTAAACAAGGATTTAATTCATTAAAAACTATAAGAAAAGAAGTTTCAAAAAAACTAAACATTAAAGAGAGAGAACTTTACTTTGCATCAACGGGAGTCATTGGTGAAAAATTTCCAATTACAAAAATTAGAAAAGCCATACCAAAACTTGTAGAAAAAAATAAAACTTCGTGTGCAAGAGGATGGTTACAAGCTGCAAAATCAATTATGACAACAGACACAATGCCAAAATTAAGTAAAAATTCTTTTTTTTTAAAAAAAAAAAAATAAATATAGCCGGTATTGCTAAAGGATCTGGAATGATTTTTCCCAACATGGGTACAATGCTAGGGTTTATTTTTACTGATTTAAATATATCAAATCAATTGTTGAAAACAGCTTTAAAAAATAATTTAGATAACACATTTAATGCAATCACTGTTGATGGAGATACATCAACAAATGATATGGTTTGCCTTTTCTCAACTGAGAAAGTTAAAAATAAAAAAATAATTAGCGCTAAAGCAAAGGAGTACAAAATTTTTGAAAGCAAATTAAATGAGGTGATGCTCTCATTGGCAAAACAAATTACAATTGATGGTGAAGGAGCAAGTAAATTTATAGAGGTATATGTAATTGGAGCAAAAAGCAAAAATGATGCGAAGCAGATAGCTTTCTCAGTTGCAAATTCACAACTATTTAAAACTGCAATTGCAGGTGAAGATCCAAATTGGGGAAGAATATTAATGGCAATTGGAAAATCAAATTCTAAGACAAATATTGATAAAATTAATTTAAAATTGGGTGATCAATTTATTTTTAAAAATGGCAATATTTCAAAACAATATAAAGAAAAAAAAGCCTCAAAATATATGAAAGGAAATGAAATAAAAATATTAATTAATCTCAATCTTGGTAAGTCAGAATTTAAAGCGTACAGTTGTGATTTAACTCATAAATATATTTCGATCAACGCAGATTACAGAAATTAAGTGAATTTTATTTTCGTTTCAATTTGTATTATAAAGAAAAAAAATAAAATTTTAATAACTAAAAGGCCGTCTCATAAATTCTTTGGAGAATTTTGGGAATTCCCAGGAGGAAAGCTAGAGAGCAATGAGACCTTTGAAGAAGCTGCAGCACGTGAATTATATGAAGAGCTTGGAATAAAAATAAATATCAAAAATTTGAAAAGTTTAGAGATATTGAGCCATTCTTACGATAAGAAAAATTTCATAATTATGAATTTGTTTTGTTTGAATAAATGGACTGGAAAAATAAGAAATATAGATACAAAAAATTTTTTATGGGTAAAAAAAAGTGGGCCTTTCCCAGATAAATTCCTGGATGGAGGTTTATTAATTTTAAAAAGGTTAGAAAATCGATATTATAAATTATGAAAAATTTTGTTATTATATTAATAGTTTTTATTTTTAACGGGTGTTCAAACATGGATCTAAGAGATTACAAATATAAAAAACCAATACTAAAACTTGAAGAATATTTTGACGGAAAAACAATAGCTAGAGGCGTATTTGAAGATCGGTTTGGTAACATTAAAAAAAGTTTTAAAGTGTTTATAGATGGTACTTGGGATGGCCAATTTTTAATTTTAAAAGAAGATTTCATTTATGATGACGGGACAAAGGATTATCGTGAATGGAAAATAGAAAAAGACAAAACAAATCCAAATGCATACTCTGGATATGCAGAAGGAGTAATTGGAACCGCGAGTGGTTATGTAAGTGGAAATGCATTTAATTGGAAATATGCCTTTAGACTTCAGGTGGGTAAAAATAAAATTAAAGTTAAATTTGATGATTGGATGTTTTTACAAGAAGAAGGATATTTAATAAATATTGCAAAAGTAAAGAAATTTGGAATTACTTTAGGCCGTGTCATATTATTTTTCGAAAAAAAATAAATTTGATGTTGAAAAAAATTAATTGGATACTATTTAATATTAATGATTAAATATCTTCTTAAATGTGAGTGTGGAGTTGAATTTGAAAGCTGGTTTTCAAGTTCTAAGGAGTACGACAGTTTAGAAAAAAAAAAATTACTATCATGCCAATGTGGTAAATCTAAAAATATCTCTAAGCAAATTATGTCACCACAAATTGCATCAAAAAAAGAATTAAATTCAAAATCTTCAAAACAAGAAATTTTTTTAAAGACAGTAAATCAAAAGCTCAGAGAGTTAAGAAACTATGTTGAGAAAAATTCAGAATATGTGGGTGAAAATTTTGCATCTGAAGCAAGATCAATTTACTACGACAAAAAAAATATTAGAAGCATTTATGGCAATGCTACAAAAGAACAAACAGAGGAACTTTTAGAAGAAGGTATCGAGGTAAATACAGTGCCATGGGTTAATAAAGCTGATAATTAATTTTTTTTAAAATAACACATGTAATTTACATCGATATCATCACTTAACTTCCATTTGTTTTTAAATGGATTATAGATGACACCTTTAGTTTCAACATGTGAGAGGTAATGTTTAGAAACTTTATTTATTATTTCGTTTGGTGATATAAACTTTTTCCAATCATGGGTTCCAATAGGTAACCACCTCAATATGTATTCTGCTCCAACTATAGCCAACATAAATGATTTGAAAGTTTTATTAAGAGTAGCAAAAAAAATTATTCCATTATTTTTTAAAAGTTTAATACAACTTTCTATAAAAAATGTAACATCTTCAACATGTTCAATAATTTCCATACATAAAATCACATCAAAATGCTTTCCGTCTATTTCTTCCGGTTTTTTATTTATATAATTAATAGTTAAACCACTTTCTTTCATATGGATTTTAGCTACCTCAATATTTGTTTTTGCTGCATCAATACCTGTCACATTACCACCAAGTCTGCTAAGGGGCTCACATAAGAGCCCCCCTCCACAACCAACATCCAATATATCGATTTTATTTAATGGATTTTGATTATTTAGGTCTAAATTAAAGTGTTCGGAAATTTTATTGATTAGATATTCTTGTCGTATGGGATTAAATTTATGTAAAGGGGCAAATTTCCCTTTAGGGTCCCACCATTCTTTTGCAAGCTTATTAAACTTATTTATTTCTTCTTTATTTGCTGTATTTTTAATTTGCATTTTTTTATAGTTAGTATTGTTTAAATTATAACTGAAGAGTATTTAAGTACAAATTTTTATTAATTATATGAGTATAACAGTAATGAAATTTGGTGGTACCTCTGTTGCGGATATTGATAGGATTAAAAACGTCGCAGATATCATCAAAAGTAAAAAAAAAGATAACCAAAAGTTAGTAGTAGTAGTTTCAGCTATGGCAGGTGTAACAAATGATTTTGTTGAAAAATCAAAAGCTATATCAAAAAATTTTTCTAATGAGGAATATGATGTGCTATTATCTTCTGGAGAGCAAGTTACTTCTGCACTTTTATCTGCCTGTCTTATAGAAAATAATGTGCAGGCAAGGTCAATGCTTGCATGGCAAATTCCAATTGTGACTGAAGGTCAACACAAAAATAGCAGGATATTATCAGTTAACTCAAAAGCTATTTTAAATTATTTAAATATGGATTATGTTGTTGTTGTTCCAGGGTTTCAAGGAGTTTCCAAAGAAATGAGAGTTTCTACTATTGGTCGAGGCGGGTCAGACGCATCAGCAGTTGCGTTAGCGAAAGCATTAAATGCTGATCAATGTGAAATTTATACCGATGTAGAAGGCGTTTATACAACAAATCCTGAAATATGTGATAAGGCAAAAAAAATTGAAAAAATATCGTATGATGAAATATTAGAGATGTCTTCTCTTGGAGCTAAAGTAATGCAAAGCTCATCTGTTCAGAAAGCAATGATGAATGATATAGAAATTTTTGTAAAGTCTACTTTTTCTCCTGACAAAGGCGGAACTCAGATTTTGTCAGAAGATAAAATTTCATATGATCAAGTAATTACTGGAGTTGCATCCACTAAAGATGATGCAAAAATTACTTTAATCGGTGTTAAAGATAAACCTGGTGTTGCTTCAGCAATTTTTAAACCTTTAAATGATCAAAATATAATAGTCGATATGATTGTTCAAAATATTTCTGCTGACAGTAAAAAAACTGATGTAACATTTACTGTTAAACGTGATGATATGGATAAAACAAAAACTATGTTAGATAAATTAAAAAAGGATATTGGTTTTGAAAATTTGTTGACTGATAACAATGTCGCCAAAGTATCAATTGTAGGAGCAGGTATGATCACTCATCCTGGTGTTGCTTATAAAATGTTTAATGCTTTATCATCTAAAAATATTAATATATTGGTTATTTCAACATCTGAAATTAGAATTTCAGTTCTAGTCAGTGACAAAAATGTAGAGCTTGCGGTGAAGACATTACACTCAGCTTTTGAATTGGATAAAATTTAATATGAATACTGTAAGACCATTTAGAAATATAAAAAGGAGATTATCTAAAGAGATAAGTGTAGGGAAGGTAAAGGTTGGAGGAGGAAATCCTATTTCAGTACAATCAATGACCAATACTTTAACTACGGACTCAAAAAAAACTATTAAGCAAGTCAATGCTTTGCATGATGTTGGTGCAGATATTGTGAGAGTTTCTTGTCCAGATGAAAAATCAACAAAATCTCTTAAAGAAATAATAAAAAATGTTGAAGTACCAATTATCGCTGACATTCATTTTCATTATCAAAGAGCAATAGAAGCGGCAAAAGCTGGTGCAAGCTGTTTAAGAATCAATCCAGGAAATATTGGATCAAAAGAAAGAGTTTCAGAGGTAATAAAAGCAGCAAAAGATTATAATTGTTCGATTAGAATAGGTGTTAATGGAGGTTCTTTAGAAAGAGAAATACTAGAGAAGTATAAAGAGCCTTGCCCCGAAGCTCTTGTTGAAAGTGCAAATAAAAACATTGCACTACTAGAGGAAAATGATTTTAACAATTTTAAAATTAGTGTTAAAGCATCTGATATTTTTTTAGCAATAGAGTCATATAGACTATTAGCTAAGCAATGTGATTATCCGTTACATTTAGGAATAACCGAAGCAGGAGGGATATTTTCAGGTACAGTGAAATCATCAATTGGAATAGGTTTATTATTACTTGAAGGAATTGGAGACACAATTAGAGTTTCTTTATCTGCTGATCCAATAGAAGAGGTAAAAGCCGGCTTAGAAATATTAAAAAGTCTTGGCCTTAAAAAAAGAGGTGTAAATATCATTTCTTGTCCATCGTGTGCAAGACAAGGTTTCGAAGTGATTAGAACTGTTGAAATTTTAGAAAAAAGATTATCACATATCAAAGAACCAATTACATTGTCCATTATTGGATGTGTAGTTAATGGTCCAGGAGAAGCAGCACAAACAGATATTGGTTTAACAGGTGGAGGAAAAGATAACAACATGATTTATGTATCAGGTTTACAGGATCACAAAGTAACAAATAATAGTATAATTGATCACGTGGTATCACTTGTTGAAAAAAAAGCAAAAGAGATAAGACAAAAAGAAAATGCTTCCGATTAAAAAGGTTAAAGAAATTATTTCAAGATACGATTTTCTAGAAAAGACATTATCACAATCGGATATTGATAAAAATACATACGTAAAAAATTCTAAAGAATACGCATCAATTGGAGAAATAGTAAATGATGTTAAATTATATTTGAAATTTATTGAGGATCAAAAAAGTTCACAAAAAATTTTTGAAGATAAGTCAGCTGATAAAGAGCTTAGAGAAATGGCTGAAATAGAAATAAATGAAATTAAGGGTAAAATAATAGATTTAGAGGACAAAATTAAAATTTTTATGCTACCCAAAGATGAAGCAGACGAAAAAAATGCAATCATAGAAATTAGAGCAGGAACAGGCGGACTCGAGGCATCATTATTTGCGGGAGATTTATTTGAAATGTACCAAAAAGTTGCATCAAATAATAAATGGAAAACTGAGGTCATAAATATTTCAGATAGTGATGCTGGTGGTTATAAAGAAGTCGTATTTTCTGTATCTGGTAAAAATGTATTTTCTAAGCTGAAATTTGAGTCAGGTGTTCATCGAGTGCAAAGAATTCCAAAGACAGAAACTCAAGGAAGAGTTCATACGTCTGCAGCTACGGTTGCGGTATTACCTGAGGCGGAGGAGGTAGATATAAAAATTGACGAAAATGACTTGAGAGTAGATGTGTTTAGATCAAGCGGACCTGGAGGTCAGTCGGTAAATACTACGGATAGTGCTGTGAGAATTACTCATATGCCCAGTGGTATTGTAGTTTCACAACAGGATGAGAAATCTCAACATAAAAATAAAGCAAAAGCATTAAAAATATTAAGGTCTAAACTCTATGAATTTGAAAGAAGTAAAATGGAGAAAGAACGTTCATCGACAAGAAAATCACAAATAGGATCTGGAGATAGATCTGAAAGAATAAGGACTTATAATTTTCCTCAAGGCCGAGTAACAGATCATAGGATAAATTTAACATTACATAAGTTAACAGATTTTTTATCTGGCGATGTTTTTTCAGAAATAACGGATGCACTCCAGCTCCAATACCAAACAGATCAATTAGACGGTAACTAATGAATATTCATCAAGCGTTAAAAAATTCTTATTCATTATTAAATAACAGATTTAATACATACAAATTAGACTGTGAAATCTTATTAGCAAATACTTTAAAAATGAACAATAGATTAGATTTGTTTATAAATTTAGAAAAAAATTTAACAAAAAAAGAAATAAATATTTTTTTCAATTTTATTAAAGAAAGACAAAGGTTTAAACCTATATCTAAAATAATTACCAAAAAGGAATTTTGGAATTTAGAAATAGATGTATCTAAAAAAGTTTTAATACCCAGGCCAGAAACTGAGGTTCTTTTAGACCAGGTATCCAAGGAATTAAAAAATAGATTAAATATTCAATTTCTTGATATAGGATGTGGATCAGGTTGTTTAGTTTTAGCACTTTTAGAAATATTTTCAGATTCCAAAGGCGAGGCTTTTGATATTTCTAAAGAGGCAGTTTTAAATACCAAATTTAATTTAAATAAATATAATAAATCTAATAGAGTAAAAGTTTTTCAAAGAGATCTTTTTAAATTTCAAACACCTAAACAATATGATTTAATAATTTCAAATCCGCCGTATTTAAAAAATTCAGAATATATTAATCTTAGTCCGTCTATTAAAAATTATGAGCCTAAGAACGCTTTAGTAAGTGATTGCAAAGACGGTACTAAATTTTATTATCATATAATAAAGAATTTAAAGAGAAATTTGAAAATGAATGGTTATTTTGCTTTTGAAATTGGAGACAATCAATTTATCAAATTAAAAAAATTGTTAAGTCAAAATGGATTTATAATTATATCTACGTTTAAGCTTATAAATGATAAAATAAGATGTTTATTAGCAAAAAAAACTAAAAATTACGCTTTACAACAATAAATAATTATGATTTGAAGGGAATATCTAAAATAGAATATTAAAATTATTAAATAGCCTACTTAAATGACAAGTTTTGATAAACGTCCAAGAGGACGAAACAATAGAAGAAGTGGTCGTAGAAACTATGGTTCTAGGTCATCACAAGTTATAAAACTTAATGATCAAGGAAGATCTTTCAATCAACAAAGAGTAAAGTTTAATGGGAATGCGACTAAACTTTTTGAAAAATACAAAAAATTAGCATCTGAGGCACTTTCAATAGGTGACAAAATTTTAGCTGAAAGTTACTTTCAACATGCGGATCATTTTGCACGTATGTTACCAGCTCAAGTTGAGGTAAATCATTCATCGCAATCAGAATTAAAAGATACAGATGGAAAATTATTAAATGAAGAAAATAAAAATTTAGAAATCAACAAATCAGAAGTTAACGATAAAGACGATAATATTACTATAGAAAATAACCTTAATAGTTAAATATTTAAATATTTTCTTTTAAATGAAAAAATTAAAGATTTTAGTATTTGGATTGCCGGGGTCTGGTAAATCATATTTTAGTGAGATTTTATCAAAGTATTTAGACTCTGTATGGATAAACGCTGATAAAGTGAGGGAACAAGCTAATGATTGGGAATTTACACTTGAGGCACGTATTAGACAAGCTAATCGAATGAAAAGACTTGCTGAAGATGTTGTTCAGTCTGGTAAACATGCAATTGCTGATTTTGTTTGTCCCACAGATAAAACCAGATCTGAATTTAATCCAGATTTTGTTATTTGGATGAATACAATATCTGAAGGCAGATTTGAAAATACAAACAAAATTTTTGAAAAACCTAAAAAAGTCGATTTTGAAATAACTGAGAAAAACGCTCAATTGAACGCAATTTTAATTGCAGAAAAAATTTCACCGTACAAATGGAAAAATAATTCACCAACTATACAAATGCTTGGACGTTACCAACCATGGCACGAGGGTCACCAAAAATTATTTGAAGAGATCATTATTAAAACTGGACAAGTAAATATACAAGTAAGAGATGTAAAAGATTGGGGTGACAATCCTTTTGATTTTGACACAGTAAAGTCAAAAATTATAAAAGCTGTAAATTCATATGGAGATAGAGTTAAAATAACCCAGGTTCCTAATATTACGAATATTTGTTATGGTAGAAGTGTTGGTTATAAATTTGAAGAAATTGTTTTATCAGAAGAAATTCAAAAAATTTCAGCAACAAAGATTAGAGAAAATATGAGAAAAGAAGGTAAATTACCTTAGTTTATTAAACTTGATCTCATTACATCAATTTTAATTCTAGATATTTCAAATTTTTCTCGGTCCGTACCTTTTAATGTCCTGCCAGATGGTAATTTTAAACGTTGAGAGTTTCTTCTTTTTCCGTTTACTAAAACTTCATAATGCAGGTGTGGCCCAGTAGATCTTCCGGTGCTACCGACATAACCTATGATTTGTCCTTGTTTTACTTTAGCACCTGGTCTAATACCTCTAGCATAACTATTTAAATGTGCATATGCGGTTTTATATTTTGAGTTATGTTTAATTCTAATATATTTTCCATAGGCTCCCCACCATTTTACTACCTCTACTGTTCCAGATCCAGATGCCATTATTGGTGTTCCTTTAGGTGCTGCAAAATCTGTTCCACGGTGCATTTTATTATATCCGAGTATAGGATGTTTTCTCATTCCAAAAGTTGAGGATAGTCTTGCGCCATTTATTGGAGTTTTCATTAAAGCTTTTTCAATGCTTTTACCGTTAGTTTGATAGTATCCAGCAATACCTTTTTGATCAACAAATCGATACAAAGCAATTTCTCTACCTCTATTTTTCATGTACGCATAAATTATTTTCCCATTTTTCTGAACTTCACCGTCATCATCTACGAATTTGTCATATACAATTTGAAAAATATCGTTTTTTCTTATATCTCTTTGAAAATCAATTTCAAAACCAAAAATTCTTGCAAACTCCACAATCACCTCTGCTTCAATTTTATCCTTTTGTGCCGCTCTAAATAAACTTGATTTGATAATACCTTCACTCAGTGATGTTTGTTTATATAAAACCTTTTCAATTTTATTTGCTACAAATTTATTATCTTTTTTAAAAACATGTAATGTTGTAATGTTATTTATATTTACAGTAAGTCTCTTTAATTTTCCTGTATTTTTGTTCAAAATAATTTGAAAAATATGTTTATTACTAATTTTCTTCAAATTTATATATTTTGCCAACAATTTTGATATTTCAGATATATCTTTTTGTAAGACGCCTGCATTAGATAAAATTGTATTTAAACTTTGACCTTTTTTGATTGATAAATCTTTTTTTAAATGTTGATTTTTCAATTTTAAAACAAAAATTGAGTGCATATTTTTCGCTTCAATTTCAAATTCATTTAATCTTTTAATTTTTTGATTCTGTTTGAAGAAGCTATGATTTAGTAATAAAAAAATTAGAGATATCGAGATTAACAACGAAAAAAGCGCGTATTTAAAATACTTATTTTGATTGTAAAAAGTCATTATTTGCTCAAATTTTAACTTCATATTACTAACTACTATAGGTTGTTTTTAAAGCAAAAAAATCTAAAAAAAATGCAAATAATCATTGATTTATCTGGTTATTTTGATCGCTTGACTTAGGTCAGTTTTACTATATTACCCATCTTCTTGGCGCCGAATAATTTAACTTATTCAGGTGTTTAGCTATTTTATTAATAAAACTGAGAAAAATCTTATCGATATATTGAAGGTTTTTCACAGTTTTATTGAGCTCTTTAAAACGTTAATTATAGAAGAGAAGCGTGGACGGTTATATTTGTCAAAAAAATTTGTCGTACACGCTTATAATAAACTTATACAAATAGTAATT
>MDTD01004455.1_pt1 | contig 16402 bp, 24 predicted proteins | sample 811221 | NCBI WGS metagenome assembly MDTD01 (sample SAMN05326646, study PRJNA326480) | marine metagenome | isolation source: seawater | place: Pacific Ocean: South West | collected 2011 | reverse complement strand
GGATATTAAGTCCCCTGGGTTATCAGACGAACTGGAACTCGCCACTCTCACCCATGAGTATCCCCAAGACCGAGCAGTAGATGGGTATGAGAAGCTTCTGTATGATGCTATCAACTGTGACCAGTCTCACTTTGTTCATGCTGATGAAGTAATGGAGTCATGGCGTATCGTTGATGATCTCCTTTGCACTGGTGAGAAGTGTAAGATTCGCACAGTCCCTTTCATTTACACTGGTGGATGGGGACCAGTTCACAAAACTGAAAGAATAACTAATTGGGATTATCCAGCATGACTTTATTGTTTGTATTTGCATTTATTTCGCTGCTTATTGCTGGAATGCAACTAACATGGCCAGGTAGATACCGAGGTTAAAATGGATGACAAAGAAAAGGAAAAACAAAAAAGAATAAAAGAAGTGGCTATGTTTGTTGCATCTGTCAATGAGATAGACAAATTCAAGGGTTGTCCTTTACCAGAGTATTTTGGAGATGCACCACGTTCAACTGTTCGTTAGGTCTGTCATGCAAACTCCTTGGTGCCTTGGCGTCATGGGGTTCTTTCTTGTATTTGTTCCCATTGTTGGTATGCATCTTGTCCACAAGTATGGTTGGGAACACTGGGAACCATTTGCCAAACACCACAAATAGTGTTATACTAAACAAGTTGAGACACAACTCAACTGCGGTGACCCCCTTGGTAGTTCAGGGTTAGCGGCGATAGGAACTACCACCACGGGGTGTAAGTCAGTGGTAGACGGCAAAGTTTGGGACTTTGAAGACGCACGTTCGAATCGTGTCACCCCGATCGCCAGTTTTGATACTGGCATCTTGACTACATAGTCACAACACCTTATAATATACAGGTAAACCAAACACAGCAATGGCACTGACTGAAAAATTCAAAAAAGACATCAGCACTCTTCGTGCTGCTGCCACTGGCGAAATTTTCCTTGATGTAAAGAATCCGAAACTTTTCAAAAAGGTTCGCCGCTTCTACGAAAACGAAGGAGTGGTGTTTTCAGGTGAACCACTAGATGATTATGAAATGCTCATGGAATATCTCTTCCAAGATCTTGAAACTGTTGAGGTTGGTTGATGAACGTTACAAAGAAACCCACTGTTCTTCTTGAACGGTTCCCTTATCGTTATATTCAAGTCGGCAAACTGGAAACAAACGGAATGCCTGACTGCCGCATCCAAAAGGTAGATTCATACACGGGGCGTTATCGTGATATGTATCTTTGTGATAATGAAATGCAGTTGATCACTGCTATGGAAGATCACGATTACACTTGTTGGTTGGACCCTGATGGTGTTCCAGCTTATCGTAAAGACTCGGTATCGTCTCAAAACTAGCCCTGGTCGGGATGGTCTTTTGACCCTCGGAGTTTCCTGCTTCTCTAAAGAGCAGGTGGTGCGGATGGGATTACTCCCGCCAGGTTTCTTGTTTCCTGTAAAAGAACAAGTGGCGTGCATGAAAAGACCTTACTGGGGACGGTTGCATAAACCGTCCTTTTTTAGTATAATGTAAAAAACAGACATCATATGAAAGTCGCCCTTATCACAGGCATCACTGGACAAGACGGATCATATCTTGCAGAACTTCTCCTTGAAAAAGGTTATGAAGTTCATGGTATGGTTCGTCGTTCTTCTTTGATTAATACTCACCGTATTGACCACATTTATGAGCAGTTGCATCTTCACTACGGTGATATGACTGATGCTATCAACATCATGAATGTTATCAAGAAAGTTGAACCTGACGAAATTTATAACTTGGGTGCTCAAAGTCACGTCAAAGTTTCTTTTGAAACGCCAGAGTATACTGGTCAAGTTGATGCTATGGGAACTCTTCGTATCCTTGAAGCAGTTCGCACCTTGGGTATGGAGAAAGATGTTCGTATCTATCAGGCATCTACTAGTGAACTTTATGGTTTGGTGCAAGAGACTCCACAGAGTGAAACCACTCCATTCTATCCACGCTCACCATATGGTGTAGCAAAACTGTATGGATATTGGATCATCAAGAACTATCGTGAAGCATATGGAATGTATGCTTGTAGTGGTATTTTGTTTAACCATGAGTCTCCTCGTCGTGGAGAAACATTTGTAACTCGTAAGATTACCCGTGGTCTTTCACGCATTTCTACTGGTTTGCAAGACTGTCTGTATCTTGGAAACCTCAATGCTTTGAGAGACTGGGGTCATGCTAAAGATTACGTTGAGGCAATGTGGTTGATGCTTCAACAGGACGAGCCAGAAGACTTTGTTATTGCTACAGGTGAACAGCACTCTGTTCGTGAGTTTTGTGAGAAGGCAGCACCATTCTTTGGTCTTAACTTTGAGTGGATGGGTGAAGGTCTTGATGAGGTTGGCTTTCATTGGGGTGCTAAAAAACCCATCATTAAAGTAGACCCTAAATATTTTCGCCCAGCAGAGGTAGAAACACTCCTAGGGGATCCAACCAAAGCCAAGGAAAAACTTGGTTGGGAACCAAAGACTTCTTTTGATGAATTAATTGAGGACATGTGTATCTATGGACAGTGAAAGTAGAGTCTATGTCGCAGGTAATACGGGTCTAGTAGGATCTGCTATTGTCCGTATGCTTCATATGAAAGGATATACAAATATTCTTTCAAGTCCCTCAAGTCACTTTGACTTGCGACAGCAAGAAGATGTTGAAAGGTTCTTCAAGAACAACGAACCTGAATACGTTTATCTTGCTGCTGCAAAGGTAGGTGGCATCGTTGCGAACCGTGACTATCCTGCTCACTTCATTTATGATAACTTGATGATCCAGTCAAACATCATTCATGCAGCACGCAAGTATGGTGTAAAGAAACTCTTGTTCTTAGGTTCATCTTGTATCTATCCTAAGATGAGTGAGCAACCCATTAAGGAAAGTTACTTGATGACGGGTTCTTTGGAACCCACTAATGATGCATATGCTATTGCAAAGATTGCTGGTATCAAACTCTGTCAGGCATATCGAAAGCAGTATGGTTTCAATGCTATTTCTTTAATGCCTACTAATTTGTATGGACCAAAAGATAACTTTGACTTGGAGACATCACATGTTCTCCCTGCAATGATTCGTAAGTTTCATGAGGCAGATGATAAAGTTACTCTTTGGGGTGATGGTTCTGCTATGCGCGAGTTCTTGCACGTAGATGATCTTGCAGAAGCTTGTTTTGCTTGTATGAAGAGTTATGATAGTCCAGAGGTTATCAATGTTGGAACTGGTGAAGATGTAACTATCAAAGAACTTGCTGAAACTGTTGCTGATGTGGTAGGATTCAGAGGTAAGATTGAATGGGATATTTCTAAACCAAATGGAACTCCTAGAAAAGTTTTGAATATCGACAAGATCAAAACTCTTGGTTGGGAAGCAAAGACATCTCTCTATGAGGGTATCAAGAGCACATATGAGTGGTTCAAAGACTACGAAGTTAATTAAAAATTACACAAACAAAAATGGCACATAAAGAACAAGTTCACTTCTGTAATAAAGTCAAAAGCATGTATCCCAATCACTTTGATAGTGTAAGGGTTCTTGATGTCGGTTCATTCGACTGTAATGGTAATGACCGAGGTATGTTTGAGAATAGTGAATATATTGGTCTTGACTTAACGGAAGGTGATAATGTAGATGTCATTTGTCCTGCTCAAGAGTATGACGCTCCTGATGAGAGTTTTGATACTATTATCTCATGCGAATGTTTTGAGCACAATCCTTACTACAAGGAGACGATTCAAAACATTGTGCGGATGCTGAAACCAGGTGGTTTGTTTGTTTTTACTTGTGCTACCACTGGTAGAGCCCCTCATGGTTTCAAGTCTCAAGATGAAGAGATGAGAAAGATTGATCCAACGTGGACTACACTTCCTAATGTTGTATTTGATCGCGAAGACTGGGATAATGAATACTACAAAAACTTGACTGAGGAAGACATTCGTGAATGTGTAGATATGGATGAAGTATTTGCAGATTGTTATTTTGAGGTTGAAGAGGATCACTTCGATCTTTACTTCTGGGGTATTAAGAAGTAATGTTAGTCATCGTCACCAGTGCAGAGATAGAGCATCCTCTCAAAGAGATGAGGACACAAGAGTATCGTCATACTGCTCTGTGGATGAAAGAAAACCTTGGAGACCACTCCCTTGCATGGATTGAATGTGTAAAGGATAGTGGTTCTTTTATTGAGGAGCACTATCCAGTCTTCTACTCTAATGTAAATATCTCAACATATAATAATACTGGTTCAAACTGGGGTCGTGCAATAGAGAAGTTTATCAATGAACATGATATTCACGAAGAACATATTGCACATGTGACTGGTCGGTATCATCTTAAAGACAGGCATTTCTTAGAAACAATTGAGAAGAATCCAGAGTATGATGTTTTTGCAAAAGATGATGGTTATTTGCAATATCTTACGGGATGCTTTGCTATGAGAGCAAAGTATTTTATTGACTGGATATATGAGACTGACTGGCACAAATTAAACTTACATATGGTAAACTTGGAGAAGTCTGTATGGAACTATTCAAGAACTAACAAACTCAACTGTTATGAGTTTGATTCACTTCACATAGACTGTAATATATTCGGACAAGGCAAACCTCAAAGAGTTCAGTTATGATTTCATTCAACCATATTGGAAACCTAGGTAGACTTGCTAACCAAATGTTTCAGTATGCTGCATTGAAAGGTGTTGCAAGAAAGCATGGTTACAAGTTTCGCATACCACCAAGACAAATCTTTGGGCAAAAAGATCCATTGGTTAAAACCAGTGAGCTGAACATCTATGATGTGTTTGACCTTGAGAGCATCAATGCTATTGGTGTGACAGAAAACCAAGTGATGATGGAGAGAACTCATGAGTTTGATGAAGAGTTTTTTGAGAACGCTCCTGATGGTATTGACTTATTTGGATACTATCAAACCGAAAAGTATTTCAAACACATTGAGGATGAAATACGAAAAGACTTCAAGTTTTCTGATAGTTTGGTAGAACTATGTGAGGGTTTTATTGGTGAGGTTTATGAACCAATATCTCTTCATATTCGTCGAGGAGACTATGTTTCTAATCCTAACCATCCCGTTCAACCATTATCTTTCTACGAGGAAGCACTTAGCAAGTTGCCGAAGAGACCTGTTATCATCTTCTCTGATGACCCTGAGTGGTGTTCTGAACAGAAACTATTTGCTGGTGATGAGTTTATGATTTCTGAGGGAAACACTGCAGACTTTGATCTCTGTCTTATGTCTATGTGTTCTTATCATATCATTGCAAACTCTTCTTTCTCCTGGTGGGGAGCATGGTTAGCAAAGAGTAAACAGGTTATCGCACCTAAAAACTGGTTTGGTGGTGACTGTGTAAATAAAAGTGTGAAGGACGTACCCTTTGGTAATTTTGAGTTTTTATGAACATCTGTATTCTGACTATTGCAACAAACAAGTATATTCAGTTTGTTGAAAGGCTTTATAATAACCTTGAGGAAAACTTCCTCAATGGGCATAACCTTGAGTGTCTGTTGTTTACAGAGCACGATGTAGAGACCTCTGACAATGTGAGGGTATCTCAAATTGAACATGAACCTTGGCCAATGCCAACTCTTAAGCGATACAATTACTTTGTGAAAGAGAAGGAGTTCATCTCAGAGTTTGACTATTGTTTCTACTTTGATGTTGATATGGGTATCGTTGATAAAGTTGGTGATGAGGTATTGAGTGATTTGGTTGCTACGATGCATCCTTATCAGTCTTTCTATCCTAAGGGTGAACGTTCTTACGATAGGAACCCAAAGAGTCTTGCATATGTTGCACCAGGTGATGAAGGTCCCAACTATTATGCTGGTGGTTTCAATGGAGGTTCTACAAAGCGGTTTCTTGAAATGTCAGAGGTCATCGCAGACCGTGTAAACAAAGATCTTGAGAACGGTGTTATTGCTCTGTGGCACGATGAGTCACAGATGAACAGGTATCTTATTGATAACCCACCTACACTGAGTTTAAACCCTTCATATTGTTTTGCTGAGGAACAAATGAAGAACCCTGGTTATCCTTATGACCCCAAGATTATTGCTTTGAAGAAGAATCACGATGAACTTAGATCTTAGAGAAGTCCCTGCTGTCTACATCAACCTTGAGTCTGAGAAAGAGAGAGACGCAAAAATGCAGGCAATGCTGTCTGCCTGTGGGTTCAAATACATCATTCGTGTTGATGCTCAAAAGTTTCCTGAAAGACATCTTGCAGGATGTTCCTTGTCTCATCACATCGCTTTGAATGAAGTTGATGTCCCATTCATTGTATTTGAAGACGATTGTGTAGATATTAATTTTGAACCTGTCATTAAAGTTCCAGATGACTCTGATGCAGTCTATCTTGGTATTTCATCTTGGGGGAGGATGAACTCTCACTCTGGACCTTGTGTTCAATATCAAGATATTGGCAATGGAATGGTTAGGGTGTATAATATGCTTGGTGCACATGCTATTCTTTATTTGAATGCTGAGTATGCATCATTGTGTAGTCGTATTTCATACCAGGGATATGAGATAGCAGACCACCAGGACATTGGGTTTGCCGAAGTTCAAAGATATTACAATGTCTATGCTTTTGATAAACCTATGTTCTGTCAAACCAGTTCCAACGGAACTGATCAACCACTGAGCAGTTATCCCACTGGTGAGATATTCACTCCAATGAAGACATTCTGGAAACCTACGTGCCTCTATGATTAATATTTTTTATCGCGATGGACATTTGCAGGGCAGAATGTCTGGACCAATGAAGGTTATTGAAAACCTTGAAAAGTCTTTGACCGACTGTGGGGTTGATTATTCTGTAAATGAAGAATACTATGAGAACAATCTTATTCTTCATTGGGACACTCATCATATTCAAACCTATCATTCTCTGAAGAACAAGGACAAACTTCTGGTAGGTCCACAGATATGGCCATTCGCTCCTGACTTCTATGAGTTGAAAGATTATAAAAGTGTTCTTGTTCCTTCTAGGTGGTGTGAGGAGTCCTATGAGAAGTTCTTTCCTAAAACCAAAACATCTATCTGGCCAGTCGCTATCTACGCTCCAGAGGTCTCTGGCACCCCTACTACAGACTGTCTCATCTATCATAAGAACAGGTCAAACGAAGACCTTGCTTATGTAAAGCAACTCCTGTCTGATAGGAGGTTGACTTATACCCAGTTACAGTATGGAAGTTATAGTCAGGATGACTTCCGTCAAGCACTATCATCTGTAAGGTTCTGCATTATCATTGATAATACTGAAAGTCAAGGTATTGCTATCGGTGAGATGATGGCAGCAGGTAAACCTTTGTTTGTCTGGGACCAATCTGTCTGGGATCACCTTGGTGAGCAGTATAAGATTGATGCTACCACTGTCCCTTATTGGGATGATATGTGTGGTGAGAAAACCACAGAACGCTCTGAACTTAGTAACTTGCTTGATAAGTTTCTATCAAAGCGAACTTCATATACACCAGCAGAATACATCGACAGGGAACTGTCTCCTGAAAAAACTATCAAGACTCTTTTAGATTTGTATGTCTGACCTCACTGTTATTCTTCCTTGCGCTGGTGAGGGTACACGTCTCTCACTTCCTTATCCAAAGGAAGTTCATTCTATTGAAAAGAATAAGTCACTTATTGACTACAGTTTTGATCTGTTCTCTAACTATGGTAGGAGAGATGTTGAGTTTGTAATTACACTCAACGAAAATAAGACTGAACTGGTGAAGTATCTCAGTCGGTACAAGTCAAGGTTTAACATTTCATTTACTTACTTTAACCCTGTAGAGACTGAGTATACGGGGTCTATCAAAAGTGCTAGACATCTGTTTGGTGAAAAGAACCTTGTTCTTCTTCCAGATACTTTTATGAAGATGAAGTCATCTCAGGACATTGTTGAACTGGTCAGCGAAAGTTTGAATGAGACTGGGTTTACATTCTTCTACAAGAGAGAAAGTGATCCAAATATGCTGAAGACCAAAGGTGCTTTGTCTATTGTTGACGACCTAGTTCAAGAGTATGAAGATAAACCACAAGAGAACCAAGATAGGTTTAATTCATTTTGGACAGCATTTGCCTTCAGAAAGAGAGTATTCAACCAGTGTATTGAGTTCATGGAGAAGTCCACTTTGAATCACAGACAGATGGTTGGTGAGATCAAAAACACTCCTCTATATAACTCGAAGGCTATTGAGGTTGAAGACTATGTTGATCTTGGGACTTGGGACCAAATATACAAATGGATAAGCGTATAATAGTTGACTGTGACGGTGTTCTCCTTGACTGGGCATATGCCTTTGATGTGTGGATGGTCGAGCATGGATATTCCAGGTTACCGAATACGTCTCAGTATTATGACCAAACTCTTAGATATGGTATCTCACAGGTTGAGGCAGTATCACAAATAAAGAAGTTTAATGAGTCTGGGTGTGTTGGATTTATTCCAGCATTCCGAGACTCTGTTGAGTATGTGACGAAGTTGAGTGAACTTGGTTGGAAGTTTGAAGTTATAAGTTGTTTAGATAAAGATAAGTATGCACAGAAGTTAAGACAAAAAAACTTAGTTCATTTGTTTGGTGATGTCTTTGACTTTATTGACTGTGCTTTAGATTTTACGGTGGGTAAAGAAAAATACTTATTTGACAGATACAAAGGAAAAAGATATTATTGGATTGAAGATACAGTAAGTCACGCAGAGTCTGGTCTCAAAGTTGGTTTAAATAGCATAGTGATGGATCATCCATATAACAAAGAGTGGAATGGACCTCGTGTAAAAAACTGGAAACAAATTTATCAAACACTAAACAATGACACCACATCTTGAAGCACGCACAGGTGCTTATAGTGATACTGTATTAATGCCTGGTGACCCACTTAGAGCAAAGTGGATTGCTGAAAACTTTTTAGAAGATGCAGTCAAAGTAAACTCTGTTCGCAACTGTCTTGGATATACAGGAACCTATAAAGGTAAGAGAGTTTCTGTTCAGGCGAGTGGGATGGGGCAAGCAAGTCTTGGAATTTATGCTCACGAACTTTACAAATTTTATGGAGTAGAAAAAATTGTAAGAGTCGGTAGTTGTGGTGGTATTGCTTCCCATCTGAAAGTGGGGGATGTTGTTGTTGCTTTGAGTGCAGCCACTGATAATGCAATGACAGATAATCTTGCACCAGGATTCAGACTGTCACCATGCTGTGATTACAATATGCTTAGAGACTATATGTCTCAAAATAGTGATGCATTTGTTGGGCAAATGGTATCTAATGACTATTTCTATCAACCAAATTCGGACTGGCATATTAAATTAGAAAAACTAAGCATTCTTGCTGTTGATATGGAAACTCATGTCTTATACAGTCTTGCTAATCGTTTTGGTAAGAAAGCACTTTCTGTCAACACAGTATCTGATCATCTGACATCTGGTGAGCAGATGAGTAGTAAAGAAAGAGAGCAGGGTCTTGGTTTTATGGTTAAAACTGTTTTGGCAAGTCTATGAAAATCGCATTGTATATTTCTGGAAAAGTAAGAACTCTTTTCTATAGATTCAGAAGAAACATTGATCTTTTGAGGGATAGGTATCCAAACTGTGAGATAGATGTATATTATTCTTTCTGGGACTGTTCAGATAGGAGTGAAAAAATCAACGACCCTTGGCATTTCCCTGCAGAAAACTATTCATTACCCGTTATAGATGAAGAAAATATCAATAGTTTTTTCCATCTATTCAAAGTAAAAAGTGTTGGGGAGATTGAGTCATCTGAAAAGATGTATGAAATTATGGAGTCAAGTCCCTTTGCACAAAAAGGTTTGTCTTCTCAATATTATAAAATGGAAAGAGTTGTAGATAAGTATTTTAAGGAAGGATATGATTTGTATTTCAGAATGAGATCTGATATACTCATCCACGATGTTCCACCCTTAGACTTCTTTGATGATGATACTGTCGCCATCAATATGCATTATTGGTATAACCAACCGTATGATGGTTTGAACTGTAATGAAATGATTTTGGTAACCAAAGCAAAACATTTTCCGAAGTGCAATCAGTTATATCGTAGTCAGAATGAACTAGCAGGTTTGAAAGAGCAGTATGGTGAGTTCATTACTGGTTATTACTTTGGTTCGTTAGATGAGGTAAACCTCAAAACATTTGATTTTAAATACAGAGTTGTGAGATGAAAACAAACGTTATCTGTTGTGTATTCAACCGACCAGATCTTCTGGACTTTCAGATAAGGTCATTAAAAAAGTTTATGAAGGGTGAAGTGGTCATAAGCGTTGTTTATGATACTAGAGATGATTCATACCTGAATGAGTTTCAAGCTATCTGCAATAGGAACGAAGTGACGTTCCACTATCGTAGGTCTGAACCTGGTGGTTCTCCTAGTTTTTATCACGCACAGACTGCTAACTGGGCATATCAGAATATAATTCTGAAAGAAGAAGAGGACTGTTTTGGTCTATTCCTTGATCATGACATGTTCCTTATCGATGACTTTGATGTCAGGGAAGAGATGGCAGATAATGATATTATGGGTTGTCTTCAGTCAAGGGAAGACGTTGAATACATTTGGCCAGGTCTTTTCTTTTGTAAGAAGTCTTCAGTGCAAGACATAGAGTTTGACTTCTTTCCACAAACGGTAGATGGTCAGATGCTGGATACTGGTGGTGGCACATACAAACTTATCCGTGCTGGTCTAAAGTATGAGGATACTGGTGTTGACTATCCAGAAGAATATAAAGGTATTGACCTTCAAGATAATAACTTGACTGGTGGGTTTGGATTTGAAATGCACTATGGTGGTTCGTTTCTTCATTCGCGCAACGCTTGTAACTGGCATAATAACTTTGTAGTTGAAGACTCAAACAAGTCTGATCTTCTCTACAGGATGCTGTCTGATATTATTGACGATAAGACTAAAAAGTATCTTGAGATTGTTGTTGCACGACATGAAGAAGACCTTCAGTGGGCAAGTAAGTATGAAGACTTTACAACCATTTATAATAAAGGTGAGAGTGAGGTGGAGGGTTCTATAAAACTTAAGAACATTGGTAGAGAGGCACATACATATCTACATCATATTATCAACAACTACGATAACCTTGCAGACTATACAGTCTTTCTACAAGGTGATCCGATGTATCCACATAGTCCAAGAGTTCACAAACTTATCAAACATATTGTTGAAGATAATGAACTCCTACCAGATTTTTTCTGGGTGTCTGAACGTATTGTGGAGAGTGACTTTGAATACATCAGAGAACCATATCACAAGTTGTTCTCCAACTTGAAGTTTGCTTATGAAACTATTTTTGGTAAAGAACCTGAAGTAGAAACATTTAGTTTTGGTGCTGGTGCTCAGTTCTGTGTCTCTCGTGAGAGACTGCGTAGGCAACCTAAAGAGTTCTATAAAAAGATCATAGATATCTTTGAGTATGACCAAGAAGAACTTAATGAGGTAGCACTCAAGTTACTTGGTAACCCTGGTCTCAATGAGAAGTTCCTTCCTTTGAATCCAGAGTTGGGATTACACATGGAACGTTTGTGGGGTTTTATTCTTGATGAAGTATGATTATCTGATTGTTGGTAGTGGTCTGTTTGGTACTACATTTGCAAGACTTGCTACTGATGCTGGTAAAAAATGTTTAGTTATAGACAGAAAAGAACATATTGCTGGTAACTGTTACACGCATGATGATGGTGGTATTCATATCCATCGTTATGGACCGCATATCTTTCACACTAGTAACAAAAAGGTATGGGAGTTTGTTCAACGCTTTGCTGACTTCAATAACTTCATTCTGTCACCAAAGGCATGGAGTAATGGTAAGTTGTATTCTCTGCCATTCAACATGAACACATTCTATGAAATGTGGGGAACATATAGACCTGAGGATGCAAAAAGAAAGATTGATGAGCAGACTTACATGGGTCCAGTCAGAAACCTAGAGGAGCAGGCTTTGTTTCTTGTAGGGACTGATATCTACGAAACACTTATCAAACAATATACTGAGAAGCAGTGGGGACGACCTGCTAGAAAACTTCCATCTTTTATTATTCGTAGACTTCCTTTAAGGTTTACTTATGATAACAACTACTTTAATGACAGGTATCAGGGTATACCCATCGGTGGATATACTAAGATGTTTGAAAAAATGCTTGATGGTATAGAAGTTCGTATCAATACTGACTATCTTCAAGATAAAGAATACTTCAACTCTATTGCAAAGAAAGTTATCTTCACTGGTCCTATTGATGAATACTTTGGATACAGTCTTGGTGAACTAGACTATCGTTCGCTTAGGTTTGAAGAGAAACGTCTTGGTGAAGATAACTATCAAGGAAATGCTGTTATCAATTACTGTGATACTTCAAGGAAATATACTCGCATTATTGAGCATAAGCACTTTGAAAAGGTGAATACAGATCACACTGTCATTACCAAGGAGTATCCACAGAAGTATAGGAGAGGTCTTACACCATACTATCCTATCAATGATAAAACTAATCAAGATCTCTACAAGAAATATAAGGAGATGTCAAACTCATTGACTAATGTAATGTTTGGTGGTAGATTGGCGGAGTATAAGTATATGGATATGCATGTAGTTATCGAGTCGGCAATGAACAAATTTAGAGGAGAAAAATGAAGAGTTTAGTAACTGGTGGTTGTGGGTTTATTGGATCACACCTTGTTGATAAACTTGTAGAACTTGGTCATGAAGTTACGGTAATTGATACTGCCTTTCCAAAATATAAAAATGAAAAGGTAAAGTATGTTCGACAAGACATCTGCGACTACCATATCACTCGCATCTTTTACTATGGAGTGGACTATGTGTTCCATATGGCTGCAGAGGCAAAGATAGGTGAGTGTATTGAAAACCCACTTAGAGCAGTTTCTGCTAATACTATGGGGACTGCAACGGTCCTCCAGTGTTCCAGAGAAGCTGGAGTAAAACGAGTAGTCTACTCTTCCACATCTTCTGGATATGGTTTGAATGAACCACCAAATGTAGAAACACAACCAGACGATTGTCTCAATCCATATTCTGTTTCAAAAATTGGTGGTGAAAAACTGTGTAAGATGTATACGGACTTGTATGAGTTTCCTACGGTCATCCTACGATACTTCAATGCTTATGGAGACAGGCAGGCAGAGAGTGGACAATATGCCCCAGTGATGGGTATCTTCTTTAGACAGCGTGATGCTGGTGAAGAACTTACTATCGTTGGTGATGGTGAACAACGTAGAGACTTTGTTCATGTAAGTGATATTGTCAATGCCAACATCATGTGTGCCATCGGTAACCCTGATGAAGAATATTATGGTCAAGTTTACAATGTTGGAACAGGAATAAATTATTCTGTCAAAGAAATTGCAGATATGATTTCTGATAAACAAACTTATCTTCCACCACGTGTAGGTGAAGCACGGGTGTCTCTGTCAAACTGCGATAAGATTAAAAAAGTATTTGGTTGGGAACCAAAAGTGAAACTTGAGGATTGGATCAAAGAATATGGAAAAGAACAAGTCACTGCATAAACTGAAAGGTCTTCCGCCCATCTTCTGTATCAACCTTGATGATAAACCTGATAGGTGGAAGTATATGGAGGACCAGTTCAAATACTGGGAAATAGAAGACTATACTCGTGTGTCTGCCTATGATGGTAGAGATGATGATCTTAGTGATATTCTCAAGGGTCGATATCCTGATAGGATGACTTCTGGTGAGGTGGGATGTGTTACGTCTCATCTCAAAGCAATGAAGATGTTTTTAGAGACAGATGCTCCCTGTGCTCTAATGATGGAAGATGACTGTGATATCTCTACAGCATCTCACTGGGGTTTTAAGTGGAAAGACTTTTATTCTAAAGTTCCTTTTGACTATGATGTTATTCAACTTGCTATCATCAACCCTGCTAGTATCAGTTTGAAGTTACATAAAAGATTTGTGAATGACTTTTCAACTGCTTGTTATATGATTACCCGTCACCACGCTGAGAAGTTGCTCCGTCTTCATGCGAAAGGTGATAAGTATAAACTTGATAATGGGTGTAAGCCTAGGGCAGTTGCAGATGACTTGATCTACAACTCTGGTAATACTTTTGCTATTCCTCTTTTCTGTTATAAGATTGAGTTAGGTTCAGACATTCACGATGACCACATCAATGTCTTCCATAAATCAAGTCATAGTGGTCTATGGCAGTTTTGGAAGAACCAGTCTGCAGACATTTCAAACTGGGATGAGATATTTGACTATGATCCGTTCTATGGCACACTTCCTCCTGAAATGCTCAAAGAAAAGACTTGACAAAAGTTTACGTTTGCTATATACTTTGTAACAGTTCTTTACAAAGACTATGACCGTGACTACAAATGAGTTCGGGCAACAGAATATGTTTGCCAAAGAACCACAAATGTATGTTTCTAAAACTGACGCTGAGCGTTATGGATATGAGACCTATGCTGAGCGTGCAGAAAAACTGAATGGTCGTGTCGCCATGCTTGGTTTTATTGCAGCGGTTGTTTCCTATGCAACCACTGGTAGTCTCTTCTTCTTTGGAGCATTTGGTATCTGATGGAAAACTCTCTTCTTGAAATCCTTACTTATTATGTAATTGGTGGTGCTCTTTTGATCGGTGCCCCAGGAGTATTCTTTTACATTGTGTTTATGCCTGCACTTCAAAATACGAAGGGTCGCATGGTAGGTTATAAAGATCATAAAATATATGGAGACTCCTCCATTTACGAAAATACAAAAGGTGATTCAGACAAATTTTTCTTACAAGTTACAGGGAATCATCCATGACACTTGGCCACAACTTTTCTATTTAAAAGGAGCAAAACAAAATGAACGAAAAAGCAGAACGGATCAACGGTTGGGCAGCGATGATCGGAGTCGTTGCAGCGATGGGTAGTTATGCCGCTACTGGACAAATTATTCCAGGTGTATGGTGATGTTTGTCCTTGCAATGTCTATGGTTGCAGGATTTGTAGTTGCCTCATTATTGAGGGAAAGTCTTGATGATGACGATGGACCAGGAGGAGGCATGATAGTCCCTGCACAAAACCCAAATTGACGCTAGACTCTCTACATACTGTAGAGGGTCTTTTTCTTATGCCTAGGAATCAAGTCAGTGTTGAAGAGTTACGCTGTAGAATCATGAAGTTGAAAAACAATGCATACTTTGATGTAGTGCCTATTGCTGAGGGTTCTACCGAAAAGAGGAATTTGTATCCAGGAGAGCAGCAGTTGGTTCAGAGGCATCTCAACTATGTTCTGGACATTCTTCAAGAATATCGGTTCTAGGGCTTGACGGATACGGCAAACCGTAATATACTAAATAAGTCAACGGGTTACGAAATGTAACAGTTTCTAATCTTTTGTTACTCCCCAAACCGAGACTTATAGGGAGTATAAACACGTCTCTAATACCTCAGACGGAGGGTGTCTGAGGAATATTTTACCTTGTGTTCCCCGCACTCATACGTACCCTTTTACGAAACAATGGCTCAATCTATTATTTCTCGCCAGCAAGGCGAGTCTACCTGGGAATCTTTTTGCTCCTGGGTTACCAGCACCAACAATCGTTTGTATGTTGGTTGGTTCGGCGTTCTGATGATCCCAACCCTGCTGGCTGCTACAATTTGCTTCATCACTGCATTCGTCGCTGCTCCCCCCGTGGACATCGATGGTATCCGTGAACCCGTCGCTGGTTCTCTGATGTATGGAAACAACATCATCTCTGGCGCAGTCGTGCCTTCTTCTAATGCAATCGGTCTTCACTTCTACCCCATTTGGGAAGCCGCCTCTCTGGATGAGTGGCTCTACAACGGTGGTCCTTACCAGTTGGTTGTTTTCCACTTCCTCATCGGTGTCTTCGCTTATATGGGTCGTGAGTGGGAACTTTCTTACCGACTCGGTATGCGCCCTTGGATTTGCGTTGCTTACTCTGCACCTGTTGCAGCAGCGTCCGCTGTATTCCTCGTCTATCCTTTCGGTCAAGGCAGTTTCTCTGACGGTATGCCTCTGGGCATTTCTGGCACCTTTAATTACATGCTTGTTTTCCAAGCAGAGCACAACATTCTGATGCACCCCTTCCACATGCTGGGTGTCGCAGGTGTCTTCGGTGGTTCCTTGTTCAGTGCAATGCACGGTTCACTGGTTACCTCTTCTCTGGTTCGTGAAACAACTGAAACTGAGTCCCAGAACTATGGTTACAAGTTCGGTCAAGAAGAAGAGACCTACAACATTGTCGCCGCTCATGGTTACTTCGGTCGTCTGATCTTCCAATACGCTTCCTTCAACAACTCCCGTTCGCTGCACTTCTTCCTCGCAGCATGGCCTGTTGTCGGTATCTGG
>MDTD01053968.1_pt1 | contig 16403 bp, 15 predicted proteins | sample 811221 | NCBI WGS metagenome assembly MDTD01 (sample SAMN05326646, study PRJNA326480) | marine metagenome | isolation source: seawater | place: Pacific Ocean: South West | collected 2011 | reverse complement strand
GTGTTGATGTGGAGAGGGATGTTGAGCGTTCCGGTACCCGCTGTCATCTGTTGATTGAGGACGTTGCTCAGATTTCCTGACAGCGAAGGGTTGGCGTTGACGAGGAAATTGGCAACGTAGCGGATGTCCAAATTATCGAAGGTGAAAACGCCCTCGGTGATGGAATGCATGGAGAGGTTCATCGCTGCCATTTGGATGCCATAGCCGTCGGAGGTGTAGGGCAGTCCGGGGGAAAGGACGTTCAATGAGGTGGTGAAATTCCCCGTGGTGTCTTGGAGCATCAGAGGAGACAGTCCGTTGCTGCCGTTGCCTGCATACCCTCCTGCTTCAACATCAACAGCGCCGTCCTTGTCAATATCGTAGCCAATGCGGTGGTAGGCGGAGATGAACACACCGTGTTGACTGCCCTCGCCCGCAAGGATGAGTTGTTCAATGGAACCATCGCCGTCCATATCGCCAAAGTGAATCGCACGAGGGGACGTCCACGGCTCGAACACTTCGGTGGATTGGCTTCGGACCCGGTTGTCGTAATTCCAGCCACTCTGGAAACCATAGGCCGTGATATTTCCAGTTGTGGTTGCAGGATTACCATCGACGGTTCCGACGTTGGGGATGAGCAGGTGGCCTGAGGAGTCCAAGTCGTAATCGAGAATGGTGGCGTTGGTCAGTGTGATGAGGCGGTTGTGGCTGTCCCCGTCCCATCCCAACCCTTGGTTATTGGTAAAGGAACGATGACCGTTTGACGTGGAGGCCAAGATATCCAAATCTTGGTCCCCGTCAAAATCACCCACGATGGCGTCGGATGAGACCCCCGACAGGCTGCTGCCTGTGGCGATGGACCCACTGCCGGTGCTTGACCAAAACAGGATGTCGGCGTCCCCGTTCGCCTGGCAGGCAATGAGTGATGGTTGGCTGTTTTGTCCATCAAAATGGGCGAACAACATGTGGGTCAAGGTGGCGGAATTAACGGTACCTGACAGGTAGATGGTGGTGTCATCAAGGTTTGTAAACGTGCTCGTGCGGTTGCTGAACAGGTCAACAGAAACCTTCCCGCTCGCACGAATGGACACCATGACATCCTGACCGTTTCCTCTGAAGTCGCCAAAGGCCAAGTCGATGATGGTCGACGAGTGCGTCACGTTCACCTGCGGCTCAAAACCTCCGCTTGTGGTGTTGGTGAAGTGGATGCAAAGCAGGTCGTTTGAGGGTGCATACCCGACGACATCATCATGATTATCGCCGTTGATATCGGCCGCCATGATGCGTGTGGCGTTGGCACAGGTGATGACCCAAGGCGAAAGCGTGATGCCAGTAGTAGCATCATAGGAGGCGATGCGGAAAGCGGCCGCCGTGCTTTGTCCAGGTTGGGTGGTGCTGCCCGTCGAGACGTTGGCTGTTCTGGAGAGCAGCGCGAAGTCCACGTTGCTGTCGTTGTTGAAATCGCCCTTGTCAACAGCATGGATATAGCCCGTTGAGTAGAAGCCGCCGACGAGTGTAGGCGTAAAGCCAATCTCAAGGCTTGAGCTGGAAGCCGTGGCCCCAGAGGGCAGATAGAAAGGTGGTGAGTCGGGATTCGTCACCGCCCCTTGGTTCGGGTTGATGGGAAGGGTGGCCGACGTGTTGCCGGTGGTGAACAGCGTTTGGTGGCCAAAACCACCGTAGCCTGTGTCGTTGAACGCCCATTCCGGAACGCCATCTGCATTGGCATCAATGTCAATGGCTCCAACGGATGAGCCCGTGATGGTTGGTTTGATGAAAAAGGAAGACGAGGTAATGGTCGTGTTTCGGGTCAAGTCAAATCCAATCGCTGCGTGCTGGCCGGAGGTGATGTCAACCGTTTCTTCTGCATTACCGGTTGAAAACGTGCCGATGTTTCCACCACCTGCTTGAGCGAACATCACCGACCACGCAGGAGCGATGAACAGGAAAACGAAGAGCAAACCAAGGAATTGACGGCGAATCACAGGAAGGCCTCATGGCAAGGTGCCCTTCACACATTTAAGGCGGTTTTGCCTTTGTGGTGGGCCAAATTCGCGTAAAAATGTATTTTTTTTCTCAACATAAGGTTATGAAGGAATAGAACTGCATTAGGAATGAGGGCGTGGAGATTGAGACTCACGATTCAAGCAGGCGATGTTGAAATCGACCTGGATGGCGCTGCTATTCAAATTGACGAACAATTGAGTCACATCAAGGCCGAGCACACTTGGACGGTCCTGCTTGAGCGCATTCGTGAAGCCCGAGAGTCCGCTATGGAAGCGGCTGTCACCGCTGCCCGTGAAGCCGGCCTCCCCGAACGCGGGTCGGCCTTCAGGGCGCTGCTCGAAAATTGTGCGCTGACACGAAAGCCCGACCAAGTCCTCGGCGCCATTCACTATCTGCGAGACGTTGAAGGCATCGAAGACAGCCCTCCTCGCATCGTCAATGAGTTGTTCACCGACGCTGGCATCGACCCGCCAGGAAACCTCTCGTTGTACCTCAACCGATTGAAAGATCGCAACTTCCTCATGGTTCCAGCGAATAAAGACGATAAAAACCGATTCGCAATCCTTACACCCGAAGGCCAAGCACACCTCGATAAGCGCTCCAACGCTTGAGGTGAACGCATGGTGATGTCGGGCGGTGGACAGGGCGACCCACGCGATGATGAAACCACGGCAGAAGAAGCCGTTGTCGTGGATTATTCTTTCCAAAATCACACCGAAGTCATCCTCCGAAAGGGGCGACACAGTGGCTCCAATTTCCGCCGCACCATCTTTGACCGCGCCGACTTGACCGAAGGGGATTTCACGTCCTGCGACTTTCGAAGAGCTTCGATGGTGGAAGCGGATTTGATGAAGTCCGCCTTTGATAACTCGGACTTCCGAGGAGCGGATTTGCGCAAAGCTCGTCTCAACCTGTCCAACTTCAAAAATTGCCAATTTGAAGGCGCAGACTTGCGTGGGATACGAGGCAAATACGCCATTTGGCAGGGCAGCGATTGGTGGAACGCCATCATGGACGATGATTTGAGAAAGGCGCTGGCAAAAAAATGGCCAAAACCAACGGAATGATCACTCCGACTCGTCGTTGACGACCAATTTCACGGGTTGCAAGGCCATACTGGCACGGAGGTTGAGCAACGGCAACGCAGCGATGGCCAGACAAAGCCCCATCATGGAACCGCAAATGTACACCCATGCTTCGTAGGTCGGCAGGAGTGTTTCTTCCAAATGGCTACGCGCAGAACTGCGAATCATGATGCTTGCACCAACCCCGCCGAACAAGCCGATAAGGGCGCCAGCACTGCTCAAGTAGGCACCTAAACGCTTCAAGCGATAAAGAAGAACACAACCAACCAACAGAAGCCCCCCCGAGGTCAGCAACGAAACGGCCCGGAGAAGGAAGGCGTTCTCCGACCGGGCTTCATCCTCGAACATCCGGAAATCTTCCACCGTCGTCGGCTCTCCGCCCTGAGCGTTTGGGGTTGCAAGCAAGGTTTCCACCTGCTCATCGTTCAAACCGAAACGATGAGCTTGGAGGTCAGCGTAGCCCATCCACAAGACGAGAAGTGAACCAAAAAAAAGCAGGATAGCGAGGTTCTTCGGTCCGCTCCGGTCGGGCTTTACATCAAGAGATAGACCTTCTTCCATGCCTAATCCTCCAGATGTTGGTTCAAACCCGGCCTCAAATCGTCGGGGATGGGTTGCTTCTCCATGGTGTCCATGTCAACACATACTGTGGCTTGTTCAGAAGTCCAAACGAGGTCGCCGTGTTGGTTCCGAAATGCGTATCGCCAAGCCAACGAGGTGGTGCCAACCGATGCGATTGAGACCGATGCTGTGATGACATCGCCGTACCGTAGAGGAGCGTGAAAGGTGGAGGAGAGGGAAACGACTGGAAACCCGACTCTGCGTTCATTGACGAGAACCGGGTAGGTGACGCCGCACATTTCCTGCCAGGATTGCTCAAACACTTTGTGGGCCAAATCGAAGATTCGGGGATAATACGCCACATTGGCCATATCAATCATCGAGAACTCAACCGTTCGGTGAATCTCAACCGCCATGGTGGAAGCAGGAGGTTGCCGCCAATGAACCCTTGCTTTGCAGGCAGGTGGCTCACCCTCGCGCTTAAATGGGGGCGGCCATTCGGGCGAATTGGCCCTATAGTGTAGCTTGGATATCACAGAGGCTTGCGGAGCCTCGAACCCGTGTTCGAATCGCGGTGGGGCCGCTTCGACTGCTTTTGCGTAGGCCCCAAGCCACCTTCGTCTCCTTCGGAGAACGCCGGTCACGGTGGGGCCGCTTCGACTGCTTTTGCGTAGGCCCCAAGCCACCTTCGGCTCCTTCGGAGAACGCCGGTCACGGTGGGTCGGCTCAAACCGCATTTGCGTCGGCCGCTTCGCTTGACCTCAGTGATGTTGTTCAAGCATGAGCGAGCGGAACACCTGCTGTTCGAAGCACCTGCACATCCAAGTCCTTGATGACGTCTGCTTGTTCGCCATTAATGGGCTCCTCATAGTCGGTGTAAATGTCGTCTGGAGAGTAGTTACTGCAGGTCAATTTGTCAACAAGGGACTTGGCAAGAGAAGGGTAGTCGGCAGCAACCTTTCGCAGGAGAATGGGGTCGGTTTGCCAATCGCTTGCGCCCTTCAAGGCTGCAGGAGCCTCGCTCAAGTGCTCCACCATCTCAAAGAAATTGCAGAGCGCATAGTGGCCTGTGCCCTCTTTTTCGTGGTCTTCAAAGAGAAGATTCCACCAGCTTTGTCTTGGTTTTTGGTACTCAATTCGATAGCCCTTGTGCAAAGGCAAGCCAAAGTGAATTCGCCAAGACCAGCCGTTGGTTCCCTCAAAGGTGAAGGTTTCGTTCTTGAAATCGAATTCACCGCTCACGGTGTTGGCATAGTGCTGCTCAAGGCTGTGGGAAAGGGGTGAACGTGCGAGGCCGTAAATTTGGAACAGGGTTCTTCGGAGGGGACTCAGGCTTTCGTGGAGCCAAGAAACTTCATCGTTGAGCAAACCGAGGAGATATCCAGCAAAGAGGTCGTATGCAGGCATGTTCTCTTGGTGAAGAACTTGAACACAGGCGCTCTTGGGTTCCTTGACCAAGCCACTCTTTGGGTGCACTTCCACCACATCAAAGGAGTTGTAACTGAACGGATTCACGAATTTCCCCATGAATGAATTGACGTCAACTCGGTAGATGGCGAGTTGGCCCACGATGATGAGATGCCCCTCGTCGTCAAGTTGCATTTTGTCTTCGTGTTCTTCCACAATCTCGTTGACCAATCGTGCAGCAACCTCGGCAGCATTCGCAATCTTCAACATGGAGTCCAGCATGTCATCTCTGCGAAGTTCCTGAACGGTCCCTTCTCGAAAATCCCCAAACAATGCACCTAATCCATCAAACACTTCGTCCATGCTCTCCATGGCATATGACACAATATAAACTCACGAAGTCCAGTCTACAATTTCCCAGTCATTGGCCTGTGCGTGACGACGAAGTGACCCCTCTGGACTGACGGCTATCGGATGACCGCAAAGGGCCATGAACCAAGAATCCGCGAGGGTGTTCCCGTAGCCGTAACATTTTGTCAAATCATGACCGTTTTGCTCAGCATCACGCATGACGACGGGAACCTTCCCCTTTCGGCGAGGTACACTCCAGCCTCGCTCTGACCCCGAGAGCATGCCTTCCCGAACCTCGGGGCCGCATCCGTAAACTGCGTCCATCCCGAGCACGTCGGCCATTGCCTCAGCCATGGGCGCTACCGTCGCTGTAACCAAAACCAAACGGTGGCCTTGTTCTCGATGCCAAGCGAGTTTTTCCCAAGCCTGTGGAGGAATGAAAGCCTTGAGCTTCTCACTCGCTAGAAGGCGCGAATAGCGTTCGAGTACGTCCCAAGAAGCGAGGGAAAGGTGCCCTCTGTTTCGCGCGGCGTCGTAGACCGCTCGACCTCGGATCATGTTCGTGATGAAACCGCTGGTCCACGCAACCGCGCCCCACGGGATTCGCCAAGGACGACGACGAGCGAGGTAGGCGGTCAGTGTTTTTTCACTCGAAGCGTTCAGCAGCGTCCCGTCGAGGTCAAAATACGCTGCAACCTCGCCCCCCATGGCCTTGCGTGTTCGCAGGCCCTACATGAGCGAACCGCCCGACTCGAGGGCGAGTGTACTGTTTCAAGACTCATCGGCCGAAGGGCCGTAGACACGTCGACCTGCTCTGTGGTCTTGCCACCAGGTCAAGGAGGAACGGAGGTGGCGGGTGATGAAAAAGCCGACCTTACGTGGCGTGAGTCCATGGTTTCGCAGTTTTTTGTCGTGGTTGAGGTTGGCGACGATGGCTTGGGCCGAACACCCCGGATTGGCGAACACAAACCGGCGAACTTCTTCAGCAAGGCGTTCGAATCGTGCACGTTTTTGGCTTCCTTTTCCTATCCGTTGAGGCATGAACCAAGAAAATGGATTGAACCATTATCAAAGATTCGCTGGGACTTCACTTGAAGTCGACCGGTTGGGTCGTCTTCCAATTCGCCGTTGCCAATTTCTTGGCTTTGCCATCGGCGATGATGGGATGAATATCGTTGAGGCGCCCGTGCATGCCGTGCACTTGGAACTTGACGCGTAGTTCAGCCATGCGGTCCCGCTGGAGGGCTTCGTCCTGCTCGTCGTCCAGATCAACGCTGGCGAGGGTCGTGCCCTCATTGGCACAGGTGATGGTGAGCGTGTTTCCGGCATAACTCAACGTCGGTCGGAAGTCCCAATCATCGGGGTGATGCATCCAAACCGAAAGGTCGAGCGACACCGTGTCTCGAAGGGTAACGCGTCCGATTTCTACCGTGTCCACCATCGTAACCAATCCTTGCCAAACGGCCCCGCTTCATACCCCTTTCGCTTTCATTCGCTGGTGGAGCCGATGGCGACCTCGGTGAGTGAAGGTCGCATGACGATGACTTCCACCGTCAAGGTCCAATCGTTTCCTGGGTCGGGGTCAATTTCACCGATGAAGGCGTCAGGGTCTGATTGTTGAGCGACCACCGACCACACCCACGAACCCTGCCCTTGGCCGCTGTCTCGTGAACGAAGCAACATTTCCAGCAATGCTTCGGCAGAATCTGAGGTGTACATGCCGTCTTCACCACGAACGTTCATCTCGTCGTCGGCCATCTCCGCTCGTGCAGGTTCATTGGTGGAGTAGTTGCCAGGTTCAGTAGCGACATTTCGCTTGTAACTGTCTTCAACGATGTGAAGGGCCAGGGTGAAATTGTCATGCGGTGGTGCAACATCTTGGTCCAACTCCAACACGGCATTGTACGACATCACTCGCCCCACTTCACCAGGCGTTATGTTGCCCGACCACGTCTCGCCTTGGTCGAGGTATTCATCCCACGACATCTCGTACGTCTCGGTGATCCACGTCACTTGGAACGTGCGGGTGGTCACGTTCACCTCAAAGGGTTCGATTGCGAATGCTCCTGCGGCGTCATCCACTCGCAGAACGCCGTTGATGATGCCTGAAGCCGAAGTGTCGAGCAAGACGGTGGGCGTGGTGGCGTCAGCATCGTTGCGAGTGTCGCCGTCGCCATCGCTGTCTTCGGCCGCATTCAAGTCCCAACTGAAGGTGAGGTCATCGCCCTCCGGGTCAAAAGATGCGCTGGCGTCCAAGAGAGCGGCATCGCCAGCACGAACGGATTCGGGCATGGTGATGTTGATGCTTGGAGCACCGTTCACGATGATGGTGGCGATGGCGTCATCCGTACCGCCTTGGTCGTTGGTGACCGTGATTCGGACCGTGTACTGGCCGAAGGCGAGGTAGGTATGAGAGGTGAAGCCGACGACGGTTTCGGCCGTGGTTCCATCACCAAAGTCCCAAGCATAGTTCGTAATGACGCCTTCAACCGGTGAAGATGCGCGAGCGTCAAGGGTCACCATTTCACCTTCTTGAATCAAGGTGGGGTAGGCTTCGAGGGTTGCTCGTGGGTCGACGGTGGTGTCGAGAGCACCGGTGCATCCCGCCAGGAAACTCATGAGCAACGTTTGCACGACGACCAAAGCGAAGATCCGCTCCCTTCGCCTGCCCATCATGGAGACAAGGCCGGCCTTACCCTTTCTAATGGTTCGGGAGTCCAGATTAAACAGAAGGGGAGTTTTCATCCTCATCAAAGACCACCGCTTCAGGAACATCGCCTTCAATGCTGGCTTTCAGATAAGGGTCGTCAAGGGAAGCAACATCGACAACATCCACTTCATCAACATGGGTGAAACTCTCGTCCTCTTCGGCCAGTAAATCCTCCAACGAAGCATCACCAGCATCGTAAGGTGCAGCGACCAGTACCTCTTCTTGCTGTGGCGTTTCTTCCTCGTCAAATAACGAAAGTGCCTCGTCAGTTTTAGCATCTTGGAGTTCTGCAAAGGCCTCTTTTTGTCGCGTCTCTTCCTCTCGCGCTGATGCCTCAGCATCCTCTGTTTTCTTGTCCGATGAGCCCGATTTGAACCAGTCCCGCAAGCCCATGATGGTGCTGATGGCGTCATGGTGTTTGAGAGTGATGTTCAAAGGGGGTGCCTGCCGCTAATTGACCATGGCACAGGACCTTTTCGTGGGCGAGAAGGTGCTGGCCTTCGATTTGGAGACCACCGGTGTTTCAACGAATAACGATCGCATCGTCCAATTTGCACTTATTGGGACGCTGGAGGACGGAACACCGGTCAACCGAGAACAAATTGTGAAACCTGGCGTTCGTATCCCATACGACGCCAGTCAAATCCACGGCATCTACAACGAGGACGTCCGCGACAAGCCCCCTCTTGCAGAAGTCGCTGATGAACTGGCCGAGTTGATTGAAGGCGCCATTCTTGTTGGTCACAACGTGCGAAGTTTTGACTACGCCATGCTGAAAACGGAATTCCTGCGCCTCGGTCGCCTTCCTCCCCAACCCAAGGCCATCATGGACACCCTGGAATTGGTTCGCCGACTTCGCCTTCCCCGGCCCCACAACCTCGGTGCTCTCTGCCAACGTCATGGCATTCGCCTTGAAGCGGCTCACACGGCGGCGGCTGATGCAGCGGCGACCATGTTGTTGTTCTGGCGCCTGTCCGTTGAACATGCCGCTGCGTTCCGGCGGTCGCTTCCAGAACTCGAGCGCTGGATTGCTCACGGTGACCAGCCCAAAGATGCCTCGGAATTAGGTCGTGGCCTCGACGACTTGGTGCCGGTTGATGCATTGGGAAAAATTCGTGAGGATGGGGGTGAGCTTGTGCTTGCCTTTGGTCGCCACCGTGGTCGCTACCTCTCCGAAGTTCAAGCCAACGACCCGTCCTACATTGGATGGCTCCTTTCCTCTTCCAGTGGTTTGGAATGTGAGACAACCAAGGAACGCATCAAAGAGCATCTCCGCTCATGATGAGGGGCGTTCGTACGGCACATCGTCAGGCATGGGCGACCATGGGAGGACATCGCACCAAGGGCCAATCCGCCAGGTTCCCCGCCCCGTCATGACCGAGCCAAGGAACAACGGACCTTGGTGGCCCGACGCTTGTAGTTCTTCGAGGACTTCTTTGCCGCGTCCGTCAAACCTCGCTGAGATTTGATGCCCTGTCGGGATGGTGCGGCCGGTCTCATCAAGCGGTTCACAGAGCTCCAACACCGCAGCGCCCGATGAGGTCTCGTAGCGATGGAGCAGCACAACAGCATCACAGAAATCACCCTGATGCAATGTGCCCGATGCTTGACGCCAAGTCCACCAGTGCGGGCACCAGGCTTTCCAATCACAAAAGCCCCCGCAACTGTCTGGACCGGGGGTGGGCGCCATGGGCATGGTGGTTGGTTGGGTCGCTTCCCAAGCAGCGTAAGCCTGCTCGAGAACGCTCTCGCCTTCAGCGGCCCATTTGGACGCTGTTTTGGTGTACCACCCTTCGGTGCGGACGGGTGGTGCGGCTGGGTTGTTGGCAAGGAGAATATCTCGGTACATCCGAAGTTGGCGATTGACCTCGGGCTTGAGTTCCTTGGTCGGGGCGTTTCCTGTCTTGAGGTCGGCCACCAACCAACCTTGCATTTCACCCGCATCGTCCACATCCGCAAACAGGAGGTCGAGACGCCCCATCAGGCGGCCGTCGCTGGTTTTGAGTTCACCCTCAACGGCGATGGTCAACGATTGGAGGTGTCGCCACAGGGCGATGGTCACCTGCTCGTGGTTGAGGTGCTTCGCTCCAATGTGGTCGAGAAGCAGGACGATACCCCCGCGCTGTTGTTTCTTGGCTTCGCTCCATTTTGCATCCTTCCAATCGGGTCGTCGAGGCGTGGCCATGAAGACCGCCTTTTCCTCGTCCCAACGTGCTTTGAGAAAACGCTCGGCCTGAAGCGGAAGCCAACCGGCTTCCCCGTCGTCCCTGCCTGCCAAATCCATGTTGAGTAAATCCTCAATCGAAGCGTGAACGGCGGTTCCTAAGGAGGCGGCCATGCCCGCTTTGCGTGGCAGCCGTTGACGGCTTAGCCAGTACATCCGAGGGCATGTCTCGTAGCGATTCCACGCGGAGGGTGAGAGCTGGTGCGCTCGTTGCGTCTCAGTTGCGCCCTCATCCATGCCTTGAGGTGAGCGTCGTTGATGATGAAGGTTTGGTGACCAAACGGGGAAAGTGTTGAAGGGCAGCGGACTCCACCCTGCTTCATGGATAGCCCCAGTCTGCGAATCAACGCGACCATTGAGAACGAGAATGCCATGGTCATCGCCTGCTTCCCAAGCGTCGGTATGGTCTCCAGCATCGTGGCTCACTACCTCATCGACCATCTTGACCTTGAGTTCGTGGGTGGCCTGGTCGACGAACGTTTGCCTGCCCTTGCCATGATCAACGAAGGTGTTCCGCTTCCGCCCATTCGCGCCTATGCCGGCAAGCCTCAGTGCACCATTGAGGGGTGCGACCAAGTCATCCTGCTCATGAGTGAGATGGTGGTGCCAGAGTCGCTGGTTCACAAGATTGTCTGGGCGCTCTTTGAGTGGTCGAAGGAACACCAAGTCTTGGCGGGGGTCGTTGTTGATGCCTTCGCCAAAGCAGGCATGAAGAGCGGCATGGACGGCGTGGACCCCGTGGTTGAGTACGAAGACACCGACGAGATTGATGTCGTGGGCATCGGCTGCAATGAAACGGTTCGAACGATGCTGAAGGAGATGAACATCCCCTTGTTGGAAACGGGCGTTATTCGCGGCATGAACGCCGGTATTCTCAGCGAGGCCTCGCGCCGGGGCCTCGGGACGATGTCCATCATGGTGGAAGCCGACCCCCGTTGGCCGGACGCACGAGCCGCTGCTGCATTGATTGAGCGACTGAACATCCTGTTGCCCACCATCGACCTCCCGCAGGAGCCCTTGCTCGCAGAAGCTGAGATGTTGGAGGCCCAAATTTCAGCCTTGATGGAGTCGGCAGGCGGGTCGGAAAAAGGCAGCTCGTCGTCCAACGCCATGCTCTATGGCTGATCAGCCAAGGAAATCAGAAAGCGAAGATTGCCCTTTGGTTGTGGGTTGTTCTTCTTCCACCGCAGGTGCTTCTTCTTCCGATACTCCGCCAAGTTGAGCGTTGAGGTCATCCTCTGACCACACCACCACGCCGAGGTCGGTGGCTTTGGTCAATTTCGACCCTGCCTTTTCTCCAGCGACAAGTACGCTGAGTTTGGCTGACACGCTGCCCACGACCTTTCCGCCAGCATCGATGATGCGTTGTTGAACATCCTTTCGAGGAGCAGACAACGTTCCCGTCACGCAGAAGGTCATGCCAACAAAAGGCCCAGCAAGCGATTTGACAACTTCTTTTTCGATGGTGAGAAGCCCGACTAGGTCTTCCACGAGGTTTCGTCGCACGTGGAGTCCATCTCGGAATTGAAGAGCCACGATTTCGCCCACGCCCTCAAGGTCAAGCACTTGCCGGATGGCTTGATTGTGGCCGTGGGGCTTGCCCGAATCATCAAGTTCAGGACCGAACCGCTCATCGCCAGGTTGAGCATGAGCGTCGTCCAACCATGCGAGCAGCCCTTGAGCATCCCCAAGCGTGGAGGCCATGGTGGAAGCCAATTCCGGGCCAATACCTGGCAAACCGAGCGCATGGAGGAATTTTCCAAGCGACATGCTTCGGGCCTTGTCAACCTCACGCAGCACATTCGTCGCTGACTTTTCGCCCATGCGCTCCAACTTCAGAAGGTCGTCCATGGAGAGTCGGTACAAGTCGGCGCAGGAGCGGATATGGCCAGCATCCAGCAACTGGTCAACAAGTTTCTCACCCACCCCGTCAAGTTCCAAAGCGCGACACCAGTACAGCACCGAGCGACTGGTCCGAGCCTCGCAGAAGAGATTCATGCACTTGAGAAAGGCCCCTTCCACCTCCACCGACCCGAGGCAAGCAGGGCAAGCGGTTGGTGTGGGGATAGGGGCGGAGGCCGGCAAGATGCCCGTGAACGCTTCACCATCGGCGTGGAAGCGACCGTTGAGGTCGTCTTGGGTGGCCGGCCCCAACGCTTGTTCGATTTTGGGAATGACGTCGCCCCGCCGAACAATGAGAACCTTATCGCCGATGTTGATCCCGAGACGGTCAACTTCGCCCACGTTGTGCAAGGTGGTGTTCTCAACGGTTACGCCGCCCACTCGCTGCGGAGCAATGCGAGCGACCGGTGTGATGTTCCCTGTTCGGCCCGTTTGCCATTCCACATCCAGCAGCACCGAGTGAGCTTCTTCGGGCGGAAATTTCCACGCCAATGCCCAGCGAGGATGGTGGGCGGTCATACCCAATTGATCGCGCTGAGCGAGGTTGTCCAGTTTGAACACCACGCCATCGATTTCAAACGCGTAGCCGCTGCGTTTGCCCGTCCATGAAGCGGTCGCTTCGTCGAGGAGTTGGGCGGCCTTGGAGGGGGAACCTCCGTCGTGGAGTTCCCACGGTGCAGGCATAATACCGAGTTGGTCTTCCATCCACACCAGCATGTCGGTGTCGTTATCCATATCGGGAACGGGGTTGCTGTCCGGATGGCGGTGCTCGCCAAGGGGAACTTGGGCATCGTAGGCTTGGAACACAAGATCGGATGCATCGGCTTTCCCGTCGGCATGCTTCTGTCGCAGAGCGCCAGCGGCAAGGTTGCGAGGATTGGGTGATACATCCCTGTATTTTGCCTCAAAAACGGCAAGCGGCATCACGACCTCACCCCGAACATGAACATCGACGGGCAAAGGAAGCGTGTGTGGTACATTGGCGATTTTGCGAGCGTTTCGGGTGACATCTTCTCCCCGCTCTCCGCTTCCTCGGGTCGCTGCACGGACCAACCGGCCCATCCGATATTCAAGCGAAAGGGCAGAGCCGTCCAGTTTTGGTTGGGAGAGGAAGCGAGTCGCCCCCGATGTTGTGGTGTTGACGAAGTGGTTCAACTCCTCAGATGAGGTGGCCTTGTCCAAACTGCGCATAGGAAAGAGGTGGTCCACTTTGACACTCCCCGGAGCGATGTCGGCCCCCACGCGGCTGAGTTGTGGGTGGTCCGGGTCAAGGGCCTTGAGTTCATCCCACAAGCGGTCGAATTCAGCGTCGCTGAGTTCGGGTTGAGCCAGGTTGTAGTAGAGGTGCGAATGGTGAGCGATTTGCTCCGCCAATGAGGCGATACGCGCCTCATCTGCCTCGGAGAAAGCACCGGCTTCGCCCATGGACGGAACAGGGGTGCGACAGGCTATGAAGCATCGCTTTTTGGTCCCTCAATTGAACTTGAGCGCCACGAATTCACTGTTCTCAAGTGGACAGCGCGTCATGATGGCTTGGCTCAAAATACGGAGATGAATTTCGGCGACCACATGGACAGTGGCCGAAAACATGTGGCCAGCATGAGGTTTCAGGTCGTCGTCGGAAAACGTCGCATGAAGGTGGGTGAACGCCTGACCGTTTTCTCGGCGAGCGAGGTTGCCTTGGAGCGTGACGAGTTCGGCGCCGCTCTCAAGGGTCACGCGATGGTAGACGTGGTCGTCGTCCATGTACCCGTACGTGCTGTCGCGAGTACGTCCGATGCCGCTGGTGATGGCGGCGGCATCGAAACCAACGGTGTCGGCGAGCCCTTGAAGCGAAGCGTGGATTTCCTCGCCCGGGTCCAATCGCACAAACAGGTCGTCACCGCTCCGGGTCCACTCCATGGTCAAGGCTTGGGTGGGCGGGTCATGAGGCTGCCGTTCACTCGCTCTCGTCGGCAACCTCGCCGCTCCGTGCTTGCTCCATGGCCTTGATGTATTCCCGAGCGACACGAAGGGAAGCCGCGTCGCCACCCAACGGCAACGGGCCGAACGGACCCCACCCGTTTCGAAGCAGCATGATGCGGCGTTTGGGTTGCCGTTTGGCCAAGCGCAGACGCTCCCAAGGGTAGCGTTGACCGTCGGCAAAGAGGTGGGTTGAGGTGATGGCGTACCGCTTGGGAATCAGCAAAGAGATGAGGTGAAGAGCGAGGAAGACATCCCAAAGAATGGCGTAGATGATGGGGGTGTTACTCGCTTCAAGCAAGGCCCATGGAAGCACCATCATGGCGGCCATTGAGCCGAGGTTTCCCCACTGGCGCACCATTTCGTGAACCCCTTCACTGGCCCAAGCAAAACCGCCGCCCGAAAGCGAGCCGAGTTCGGGAACGTCCCGTCGCTGCTTGGTCAGCCAATAGGCGTCCCATACCACAATGGCAGCGAGAACGACAACGGCCGCCATCGCCACGTGTTCTGCAGACGGGAGGTCGACCATGTTGCAGCCTCAGAGATGTTGTTGATCAAGCGATGTCAAATCTCCTGGGCCACCACGGCGCAGTCGGGCGAAGAAGAGGAGAGCGACCACCACAAAGAGGGCGATGACCACCATCAGAGCGTTCACGTTCACATCGGCGTCGCCACTTTCGCTGCCCTCCAACACATCGGGCGTACCATCGCCATCATCGTCCATGTCCTCGGTCAACCAACTTGTGTAACCTTCGGGACAGTCGAGAACATCAGGTTGGGTATCGCCATCGGTGTCAATTTGAGCGCAAGGGTCAAGCGGGAAGGCATCCTTCTCGTCGCTGAAACCATCGTTATCGTCGTCCTGGTCGTAGATGTTCGGGCCGCATGATTTTCCGGTGTTCGGGTCAAACCACGTGTCGGATGAACACGAAGACGACCAATCATTATCGGTGTCGAGAAGCGTGTATTCGAAATCCATGGACGCCGTGGCTTGCTCGCCATAGGTGTCGACCACCATGGCCTCAACGATGTAGAAACCAGCCGTCAAATCCGTGATGTTGAACACGGGTTCGTTTCCACCCTGCAGCACGGTGTTGCCCGCCATATCGTAGACACGCCATGAGAGAACGAGTTCGCTGTCATCATCCATGTCATCGTTCACGGTAGCCGAGGCTCGAATGGAATCGCCCTCCATCACGCGTTGACCGGCATAGGGTTCGAGCAAGTCAACCTCCGGGGGCTGGTTGACGAGGATGTTGATGACCAGCATAGAGGGTGAAGACGCTGGTGAATCCACCGTTAATTCGGCGAGCGGCGACCCTGACACTGCTGCTCGGACCACCCACTGTGAAGCCACGGCTTCGCCGGATGCTGTGATGGTGCGTAAGAGAAGTTCAACGTCAACGGTGGTTCCCTGAACGCTCATCGGTTCGAGAAGATCGTTACCATAGCCCACCGAAAAGGATGCAGCAACCGGAACACCGCCCCGTTGAGCATCGAGCGTCATCGTCCGATAGGCCGAAAATTCACCATTATCGCCGACGGAAACCGTGCCGACTTGGCCGTCCACCGAAACGACGTCGGTGTTGGCGACATCGAGGCCACCAATGAGAGAACACGCTTCCAATCGAACGGGGAATTCTTCCGTAGCAAGTGCGCTTGAGGACACGATGTGGGCTGAACGGAGTATCAACGGTGCGCTGATCTCGCCGGGGTCGGAATGAAGGGAAACACCGACATTGTATCCCGAGATGTTGAGGCCTTCCACCACCAGCGAATCTGAAGACCGCCCGTGATGAGAAATAAACGCCGTTCCGGTGCCCTGCCCCTCCAGGGTGATGTCTGAAAAGAGTCCGGAAGTGCGGTCCATGTCGATGGCTGGCGCCCCCGTAAGGTGGATTCGTTCAAGCGTGATGTCTTCGTTGCCTTCACCAACGATGCCCGCCTGACCCGCCACCGTTCCAACAACATCGGTCAGCGTGAACGACGATGTGATGCTGTTCAGGGATACGATGGCGCCTGTGCCGTGGAATTGTGTTGCATCGATGCCGTTCATGGAACCTGAAACACCGGTCAACTCCAACCCCCAATTCGTGCCTTCGCCCAGAACCACATCCGAGAAGTCCAAGGGCGCCTGTTGGGCCCAAATGGCCTGCTCTTCGCAATCGGCGAAGCTCACGTTGGTGAACGTGATGAGGCCGCTTGATGGATAGAG
>MDTD01009631.1_pt1 | contig 16405 bp, 13 predicted proteins | sample 811221 | NCBI WGS metagenome assembly MDTD01 (sample SAMN05326646, study PRJNA326480) | marine metagenome | isolation source: seawater | place: Pacific Ocean: South West | collected 2011 | reverse complement strand
GGAGCTATGGGTAAATCAGCACAGATATTTTTACATACTTGGTTGCCAGATGCTATGGAAGGACCTACTCCTGTCTCAGCATTAATTCACGCCGCAACAATGGTTACAGCTGGAGTTTTTTTAGTTGTTAGATGCTCGCCAATTTACGAGTACTCTCAAATAATACTAAATTTTATAACTGTGGTTGGAATGTCTACTGCTTTGTTTGCCGCAACAGTCGCATTAGTTCAAAATGATATAAAAAAAATAATTGCATACTCTACATGTAGTCAATTGGGATATATGTTTTTTGCAACTGGGGTTGGTGCATACAATATTGCAATGTTTCATCTTTTTACACACGCTTTTTTCAAGGCTTTGCTATTTTTAGGAGCAGGTTCCGTTATTCATTCTTTTAAAGATGAACAAGATATAAATAAAATGGGAGGTGTTTACAAACATTTACCTTATACATATGTATTGATGATTATTGGAACTTTAGCTCTAACTGGATTTCCTTTTTTATCAGGTTTTTATTCAAAAGATTTAATTATTGAGTTTGCATATTTAAAAGGTAATACAGTTGGATATTATGCATGCGGTATAGGAATATTTACAGCGGTCCTAACATCTATTTATTCATGGAGATTAATATTTAAAACTTTTCATGGAAAGTATAATAATGAAACTCAACCTTTAGGCAGTATGCATGAGTCTCCAATAGTAATGCTTGCTCCACTAATTATCTTAGCTATCGGTTCAATATTAGCAGGAATTGTTTTTAAAGATTTATTTATGGGATATGGAGTTTTCTCTAATTTTTGGGAAGGTTCAATTTTCTTTATGGAACCATTAACTACTAATCATCCACCATATTATATATTGTATTTAACTCCAATATTAATAACTCTTTCAATACCCTTGAGTTACTACATCTTTTTAAAAAATAAGTCTCTCGTCGAAGGGTTAGTAAATTCAAATAAACCAATTTATTTTTTTCTCAAAAATAAATGGTATTTTGATGAATTATACGAATTTATATTCATAAAATCATCTAAGTTTTTAGGAAAGTATTTTTGGAAAAAAATTGATGGAATGATAATCGATAGATTTGGACCGGATGGACTGTCAAATTTATTTAAATTTTTTTCAATAAAAGCAGTTAAATTTCAATCTGGATATATATACCAATATGCGTTTGTAATGTTAATTGGTTTTTCATTAATATTAACAATAATTATAATTAAATAATGAACTTTCCTATTTTATCATCATTAATTATTCTTCCAACAATTGGAGCTATATTTATTTTATTTGGCAGGTCTTCATCAAACTATAATTCTGCAAAATATATTTCATTATTTATTACGTTTGCTAATTTTATTTTGTCTTTATATCTATGGTATGCTTTTGATAAAAATTATAATGGATTTCAATTTGTTGAAGAAAGAATATGGCTTGAAGGATTTATAAATTATAAAGTTGGTATAGATGGTATTTCCATACTATTTATTGTATTGACAACTTTTATTTCATCTCTTTGTATTATTTCAGTTAATTCCACTATTAAACACAAACTTAAAGATTTTCTTATAGCTATACTTTTTATGGAAACAATGATGATTGGTGTTTTTTGCTCTCTAGATTTAATTATATTTTATTTATTTTTCGAAGCTGGTCTGATCCCCATGTTTTTAATTATTGGAATTTGGGGAGGTGAGAGAAGAGTTTATTCTGCATTTAAATTTTTTTTATACACATTATTGGGCTCAGTTCTGATGTTAGTAGCAATAATTTCAATATATTGGATAACAGGCACTACTGATGTCATTAAGTTATACCAAATAGGTATTGATGTAAAATATCAAAATTTATTATGGTTAGCATTTTTTAGTTCTTTCGCAGTTAAAACTCCAATGTGGCCAGTACACACCTGGCTTCCAGATGCTCATGTAGAGGCGCCGACAGCAGGTTCAGTATTACTAGCTGCAATATTATTAAAAATGGCTGGTTATGGATTTATAAGATTTTCATTAGGTCTATTTCCAATTGCTTCTGAATATTTTGTCCCCCTTGTATTTGGGTTAAGTTTAGTGGCGATTATTTATACATCATTAATAGCGTTAATGCAGGAAGATATGAAAAAACTTATTGCCTATTCTTCTGTAGCACATATGGGTTTTGTGACATTGGGGATTTTTACCATGACACCACAGGGCATAGAGGGAAGTATATTTCAAATGATAAGTCATGGAATAATTTCAGCTGCTCTTTTCTTAAGTGTTGGTGTTGTTTATGACAGAATGCATACTAGAGAAATAGGTAAATATGGAGGGTTGGTATCGGTGATGCCTAGATATGCAATAGTATTAATGGTTTTTACCTTGGGATCACTTGGACTACCTGGAACAACTGGGTTTATTGGTGAATTTTTAATTTTACTAGGGACTTTTAAAGTAAATGTTTTAGTAGCAACTATAGCTAGTTTAGGCGTCATACTTGGAGCAGCATATATGCTTTGGTTATACAAGAGAGTAGTTTTTGGAGAAATCATAAATCCTGAAATTAATACTCTATTAGATTTAAATAGATCTGAAATAGTTATCTTGTATTTATTAGCCTTTGTATCAATTTTATTTGGTTTTTATCCAGATCCTTTGCTTAGCACAACATCTTCGTCAGTTGAGGGATTAATTGATTTATACAATACGAATATAAAAATTTATACTGTTAGTGCTTTATGATGAACTTAGATTTAATTTTTCCCGAAATATTTTTATCTCTATCAATTATGTTTTTGTTAATGATAGGTGTATTTAAAAAAAATAGTGAAAAGTCGGTTTATAACTTATCTACAATTATCCTTTTGATATTACTAGCTTTAGTTATTAATTTGTTTCCAGTTAATGAAACATTAATTTTTAATGATAGTTATAAAATCGACTCTCTATCATCTGTTATGAAAACTTTAACAATTGTCTCAGCAATTTTTGTAATGATTTCATCTTTCACCTATGTCAAAGCATTAAATATTTTAAAAATAGAATATCCAATTTTAATTTTATGTTCAATTCTAGGAATGATGATAATGATAAGCTCTAATGATTTAATTGTATTTTATCTAGGACTAGAACTTCAGTCATTAGCTTTGTACGTGCTTGCCTCATTTAATAGAGATAATATTTTATCATCAGAGTCAGGGCTGAAATATTTTGTATTAAGCGCATTATCTTCAGGTCTTTTACTTTACGGTTGTTCACTAGTATACGGTTTTTCAGGTTCTACTAATTTTAGCTATATCTCAAACACATCCCTAAATATTGAATATGGAGTTATTTTTGGATTAGTCTTTATTATAGTTGGACTAGCTTTTAAAATTTCTGCTGTTCCTTTTCATATGTGGGCTCCAGATGTCTATCAAGGTTCTCCAACTGCAGTTACTTTATTTTTTGCAGCTTTACCAAAAGTCGCTGCTTTAACTGTATTTATTAGATTTTTGTATACTCCTTTTGTCAATTTAATTGATCAATGGCAAACAATACTTGTATTTATATCTATTGCTTCGATGATATTTGGTGCGGTAGCTGCTATTGGACAGTCAAATTTAAAAAGACTTATAGCTTATAGTTCTATTAGTCACATGGGTTATGCTCTTGCAGGTTTAGCTTCTGGCACTAATCAAGGAATTCAAAGTTCAGTAATTTACATGTCAATATATTTAGTTATGACATTAGCATTCTTCTCATGTTTATTTATGTTAAGAAAAAAGAGAGTTTTTTATGAAAAAATTGAAGATTTGTCAGGGTTATCATTAAATCATCCTATACTTTCAATCTCATTACTTATTGTTTTATTTTCTCTTGCTGGAATACCTCCCTTGGCTGGTTTTTTCGCTAAATTTTATATATTTATTTCTGTAATTGAGCAGAAAATGTATTTTCTAGCTATAATAGGTCTACTGTCCACTGTATTAGCTGCATTTTATTATTTAAGACTAATTAAAATAATTTATTTTGATAAGCCTAGAGAAAAATTTGAACAAGATCATTCTATCGGATTAAAATTTACTTTAGCTATATCGACAGGAATATTGTTACTTTATTTTCTTTATCCAGGACTATTAAATGATTTTGTTTCAAAAATTGTCATTATCTAATGAAACTTAAAATATATTTATTTAAATCAGTAACTAGTACTAATGATGTAGCATTAAAAAAAATCAAAAAAGGTTTTGCCAACGGAATAATTATAGCAAAAAAACAAAGTAAGGGCAGAGGTAGATATGGAAAAAATTGGATATCAATGAAGAATAACCTATTTATGTCGATTTTTTTTAAAATCAAATCGAAAATAGAATTAAAAAAATTAACCTATAAAATTTGTAAATTAGTTCAAGAATCTCTAAAAAAGTTGATTAAAAAAAATATACAAATAAAAAAACCAAACGATTTGCTGATAGATAAAAAAAAAATATGTGGAATTTTACAAGAAACTATATTTTATAAAAATACTAAATATGCAATTGTTGGAATTGGAATAAATATCGATAGAAGTCCAAAAATTCCTAATTATCCTACGTCATATTTAAATTTTTATACCAAAAAAAAATTAACTAGTATTAAAATTTATAATGAAATAAGAAATAATTTTGAAAGTTATTTGAACAAGGAAAATGAATATAGTAGGTGATATAGGCAATACAGAAGTCAAAGTTTGTTTAGTAAATAATACTAAAATAATGAAAAGAATTAGTATTAAAACAAAAGAAATAAATAATTATATTATTAAAAAAAAATTTAAATTTTTTATTAAAAATAAAAAAAAGGTTAAAAATATTATATTCAGTAGCGTTGTACCCGATGTTTATAAGCAATTAGCTTATTTTTTTAAATTAAATTTCAATAAAGATATTTTTGAAATTAAAAAATTAAAACTAGATAAATTAATAGATATTAAAGTAAATAAAAAACAAATTGGATCTGATCGTTTGGCAAATTCAATTGCTGTTATTGATAAAAAAAATAATTATATTATAATTGATTTTGGAACAGCAACCACCTTTGATGTAGTAAAAAAAAATAAGTATTTAGGTGGAATAATATCTCCAGGTATTAAATTATCATTAAATACACTAATTTTAAAAGCCTCATTGATTCCTGAAATTGATTTAAAAAAAATTTCATACGTTATTGGAAAAAATACAAATGAAGCAGTCAGATCTGGGTTTTATTGGGGGTATGCGGGATTAATTGACAATATGGTAAAATTAATTAAAAAACAAACAAAATCAAATTTTAAAGTTGTATTAACGGGTGGTCTTGCTGATTTATACAAAAACTCAATAAATACAAAATGTAAAATTGATAAAGATTTAACTATAAAAGGAATTATTAAAATAACTGAAAATTTAATTTAAAAAATGAAAGAAAAATTATTATTTTGTCCATTAGGTGGTTCGGGTGAGATTGGTATGAATCTTAATCTTTACGGCTATGGTAAAACTGAAAATTTAAAATGGATAATTGTTGATGTTGGAGTAACTTTTGCAGATGATAGTGTTCCTGGAATAGATCTCATATATCCAGATCCAGGATTTATAGTAGACAAAAAAGAAGATGTCTTGGGTATTATACTAACACATGCACATGAAGATCATATAGGGGCAGTAGCACATATTTGGCCGAAATTAAAATGCAATATTTATGCAACTCCTTTTACCGCTGTTCTTGTAAGAGAAAAATTTAAAGAAAAAAAAATTGATATAAGTTCAAACTTAAAAATTGTTGAATTAAATGGATCTTTAAAATTAGATTCATTTGATATTGAATTTATAACATTAACTCACTCTATACTTGAGCCAAACGGTTTAAAAATTAATACACCTTTAGGTACTGTTCTGCATACTGGCGATTGGAAATGTGACCCAAATCCACTGATAGGTAATAAAATTGACGAAGAAAAATTAAAACAGATAGGTGATGAGGGGGTTCTTGCAATGATTTGTGATTCTACAAATGTTTTTAGCATGGGAAGATCTGGATCAGAGATGGATGTAAGACAAAATATGCTCAAAATTATTGAGAGACTTAAAAAAAGAATTATTGTTACATCATTTGCCTCAAATGTAGCAAGAATGGAAAGTGTTTTCTATTGTGCAGAAAAAACTGATAGAAAAATATCTCTTGTAGGAAGATCAATGCATAGAATTTTTAAAGCAGCAAGAGAATGTGGATATTTAAAAAATGTAGTAGAACCATTAGATCCAAGAGACGCAAAAAATATTCAAAGAGAAAAAATAATTTATTTATGTACAGGTAGTCAAGGTGAACCAATGGGTGCAATGATGAGGATTGCAAATTATGCACATCCAGATGTTTTTATCGAAAGAGGTGATTCAGTTATCTTCTCCTCAAAAATTATTCCAGGAAACGAAAAAAAACTTTATAAATTACACAATCAATTAGTCAGAGAAGGTGTAGAAGTTATTTCTGAAGAAAATGAATTTATTCATGTTTCAGGTCACCCAAATAGAGAAGATCTTAAAGATATGTATAATTGGGTTCGTCCAAAATCAATTATACCAGTCCATGGTGAACACAGACATATGATAGAGCACGCTAAATTTGCAAAAGAAATGCAAATACCTTACACAATTAAAGTAGAAAATGGCGATATAGTCAAACTGTCTCCAGGAGATAAACCAGAAGTTTTTGATAAAGCTCCAAGTGGAAGATTATATGTTGATGGAAATATTGCTGTTGAAGAAGATTCCAAGTCAATAAAGGAGAGAAAAAATATATCGGCAAATGGTATTCTTGATGTTACAATATTAGTTACTCCTAAAGGTAACATCCATAATAAGCCAATTTTAAATTATAGTGGACTACCAATATACAATGATGATGACTATCAATATGAGTTAGAGAATATTATTGAAAAAACTGCAAAAACATTCTCCTTAAATAATCAAAAACAAAAAGATAACATAATAGATGCTATAAAATTTTCCTGTAGAAAATTAACAAAGGATATTACAGGCAAAAAACCAGTTACAAATATTAAGTTAATTAGGATTTAGCTTGAGCGCAACTGGTTCAATTGTAATTTATGTAATAATTTGGTGGATTGTATTTTTTTCTTTGTTACCAATAGATGTTAACAGAATCAAAAATAGAAAAATTGAAGGTGAAGACCCAGGATCACCTGAAAATCCCAAAATTTTCAAAAAATTTGTGTATACTAGTATTATTTCTTCAATATTATTTTTAATTATATATTATCTTGTTAACTATAATTATCTTAACCTAAGAAATTTTTTGATGTAATTTAAGGTATGTATTTTTCTAAATCTTTTATACCAATATTAAAAAATAATCCCTCTGAAGCTAAAATAAAATCTCATCAATTAATGTTAAGAACTGGGATGATTAAACAATCCTCTGCTGGAATATATTCCTGGCTCCCATTGGGTTTTAAGGTAATGAAAAAGATAGAACAAATTGTAAGAGAAGAGCAAAATAGAGTTGGGGTTCAGGAAATATTAATGCCTACAATTCAATCAAGTGAAATATGGAGAGAGAGCGGAAGGTATGATGATTATGGGGAGGAAATGCTTAGAATTAAAGACCGTCAAAATAGAGAAATGTTATATGGTCCAACGAATGAAGAATTGATAACAGAGATATTTAGAACTTCTATAAAATCCTACAAATCATTGCCACAATTGTTGTATCATATTCAGTGGAAGTTTAGAGATGAGTTAAGACCCAGATTTGGAATAATGAGATGTAGAGAATTTTATATGAAAGACGCTTACTCCTTTGATATTTCTGACGAGGAAGCTTTGTATTCTTATAATAAGTTTTTTTTAGCCTATCTTAATACATTCAAACGTATGGAGCTTTCAGCAATTCCAATGGCCGCAGATACTGGACCAATTGGAGGAAATTTATCCCACGAATTTATAATTCTTGCAGATACGGGTGAAAGTAAAATTTATACTGATAAAAGAATTTTTGAGGTAAATAGCTCAAATACTGTTATTGATAATAAATCGCTAATTCAATTAAGAGAAAATTTTGAAAAATATTATGCAGTTACTGATGAAAAATTTAAAAAAGATGAGTTTGAAAATAACGTTTCAGAAAATAATAGATTACAAACCAAAGGAATTGAAGTTGGTCATATTTTTTATTTTGGAGACAAATACTCTAAACCAATGAATGCAAGTGTTGATTATAATGGAAAAAAAGAGTTTGTAAAAATGGGCTCATACGGAATAGGTGTGTCAAGATTAGTAGGTGCAATTATAGAAGCAAAATATGATGATAAAAATGAAATAATGAAATGGCCAATGTCTGTTTCTCCATATCACTGTTCAATACTTCCTATTATAAATAAAAATGATAATTCAAATTTGGAAAAAGCAGTTAATATTTATAATAAACTTTTAAAAAATGATTTGGAAATATTAATAGATGATACTGATGAAAATCTTTCATCAAAAATTAAAAAATTTAATTTATTAGGCATTCCTTATCAAATAATAATAGGTAACAATTTTAACGAACAAAAAATAGAATTTAAAGAAATTAATAAAGAAACTATTTTTATTTCATTAGAAGAAATTATTAAAATAATTAAAAATAAAAAATCAAATTGATTACTCCACTAGAAAGAAAGATAGCACTAAGATATTTATTTACTAAAAAAAAAGATGGTTTTATTAATATAATAACTACTTTTTCATTTTTAGGAATTGCTTTAGGGGTAGCAGTGTTAATAGTTGTAATGTCTGTTATGAATGGTTTTAGAACAGAGTTAATAAATAAAATTAACGGATTTAATCCCCATATAAAAATATTTGCATTTAATACATCAATAGATTTAACAAAGTTGAAAAATGATAAAATAAGAGATATTTCCTCTGATTTTTTTTTAAGTAATTCAGGTGAGGCAGTTATAATCAACAATTTATATACAAAAGGTATTATTTTAAGGGGTTACTTAAGAGATGATTTTAAAAAGTTAAATGTAATTAAAAATAACAATTTTATTGGAAATAAATCTATTTCTTACAACCATATATCAATTGGCAAAGAACTTAGCTTTATATTAAATGCTGATATCGGAGATAAAATAAGTATAATTTCTCCTAGCAGTGTAATGTCTATAGCTGGAAGTCTTCCAAAACAAAAATCTTTTATTGTTGAATCTATTTTTGAAAGTGAAATAAATGAATTTAATCAAAATATTGCATTCCTGAATCTAAATGATTTAGAGGAATTTTTTGATTTAAATAAAGAAAAACGTTACCTAGAAGTATTTCTAAAAGATCCGAAAAATATTGTTGCCAAAAAAAAAATTTTTCAAGAAATATTCGATGAAAATTTAATTAATTCATGGGCGGATTTAAATGAGTCGCTTTTTTCAGCCCTGAAGGTAGAAAGAAATGTAATGTTTATTATATTATCGTTAATTATTTTAATTGCAGCATTTAATATTATTTCAGGTTTAACAATACTGGTTAAAAATAAAACGCGCGATATTGCTATATTAAAATCTATAGGTGTAAAAAATTCCTCAATTACAAAAATTTTTTTTATAGTAGGTTTTTTAATTGGGACTATATCTACAATATCTGGCATTGTAATTGGGATCATATTCTCAATAAATATAGAAAGTATCAGGTTACTGATAAGCAATTTTTTTAATATAAGTTTATTTCCTGAAGAAATTTATTTTCTAAGTAAAATGCCATCGCAAATAGATTTATTTTCAATATTCATAATTAGTTTATTTTCAATTATTATAACTTGTATAGTTTCTATTTACCCAGCTATAAAGGCATCAAAATTAGACACAATAAAATCTTTAAAATATGAGTAATTATTTAGAACTCAAAAATATAAGTAAAATTTATTCAGATCATAAAAAAATAAATGTTCTTAAAAATATAAATTATAAATTTAAAAATGGAAAAATATACTCTTTGGTAGGACCATCTGGTTCAGGTAAATCTACTTTGTTAAATATTATATCAATGATTGATCGCCCATCAAAGGGGAACCTATTTTTCAAAAATAAAAAAATTAATTTCGTTAAAATAAACGAAAATGATAAAATAAGATCTGATAATTTTGGAATAATTTATCAAGAAAAAAACTTACTTAATGATTTTACTGCAGAGGAAAATATTAATATAGCTGGTATAGCAAATGGTAAAACAATATCTGAAAGTGAAAAGTTAACAGAAAAAATATTAAAAAAATTTAAATTAACAAAAAGGTCTAGTCATTTTCCATCCCAACTCTCTGGTGGTGAAAATCAACGAATCGCCATAGGTCGAGCATTAATAAATTCACCAAAAATAATCATAGCTGATGAGCCATCCGGAAACTTAGATCATAAAAATGCCAAGGAATTCTTTAAATCTTTATTAAATTTAAAGTCTAAAAGTAGAATAATAATTTATGCAACTCATAATAGATATTTTGCCAATTTAGCAGATTGTCGTCTACAGCTAATTAATGGTAAATTAAAATCTATTAATGCCAGAAAATAATCAAAATTTTAATCATTTAAAAATACATACTCAATACTCAATATGCGAAGGAGCTATTAAAATTAATGATTTAAAAAGTTTTTGTAAAGAAAAAAAAATTAAATCTATAGGCTTATCCGATACAAATAATTTATGTGGTGCACTAGAATTTTCAGAAGAAATTTCTAGAGCTGGAACTAAACCTATTATTGGAACACAAATAAATTTTAAATTTAATAACGAAATAGCAACTATTCCTATAATCGCAAAAAATTATAAAGGATATGAAACAATATTAAAATTATCATCTGACTCATTTTTAAAAAATAATGGCATCGATATACCTAATTGTAATATTGATGATTTATTAAATAATCCAGACGGTCTAATTGTATTATCTGGTTCACAATTTTCATTATCAGGTAAGCTATTTTTTAAAAACAAACTGAAAGATCTGAATGAGTTATACAACTCTTTACATAAAAATTTTAAAAATGATTATTATATAGAAATTCAGCGACATAACGATGATAATGAAAAGAATTTTGAAAAATTTAATTTAAAAATATCTAATGATCTTAAAATTCCAATTATAGCAACTCATGAAGTTTACTATCTTGAAAAAAATATGCATGAAGCACATGATGCCTTGTTATGCATAAAAAATAAAACATATGTTAACGACAAAGATAGGTTAAAACTATCTAATAATCACTATTACAAGAGTGATAAGGAAATGCATGACTTATTCTTTGATTTACCAGAGGCGCTATCTAATAACTTTTATTTACCATATAAATGTAATTTTAAAGCAAATTATTCAAAACCCCTACTTCCTGAAATCACCTCAACAAATCAAGCTAGCTCTGATGATGTTCTAGAAACGCAAGCTGAAGATGGTTTAAATAAAAAATTTAAAGAAAATCTTATAAAAATTAATCCAAACCAAAATAAAGATGAAATATTTAAACAATATAAAAATCGTCTAGATCATGAAATTAAAATAATTAATCAGATGAAATATTCTAGTTACTTTTTAATTGTATCTGATTATATAAAGTGGTCTAAAAAAAATGACATACCAGTTGGACCAGGAAGAGGATCAGGAGCTGGATCTTTGGTTGCATGGTGTTTGTCAATTACCGATATTGATCCAATAAAATTTAATCTAATTTTTGAAAGATTTTTAAATCCTGATAGAATTTCAATGCCAGATTTTGATATAGATTTTTGTGAAGAAAAAAGAGATTTAGTTTTCGATTATTTAAATAAAAAATACAAAGATAGTGTAGCCCATATTATTACTTTCGGAAAACTCAAGGCAAGAATGGTAATTAGAGATGTTGGTAGAGTCCTTGGATTACCCTATGGTTTTGTAGACTCAATTTGTAAAATGATACCTTTTGATCCCTCAAGACCAATGAAACTTCAAGAATGTATAAACTCAGAACCACGATTACAAAAATTGATTCATGAAGATATTAGAGTAAAAAAATTAGTAGACCTGTCTTTAAAATTAGAAGGACTAAACAGAAATTTTGCAACACATGCAGCAGGAGTAGTAATTGCTGACAAAAAATTAAATTCTATAGTACCTCTTTATAAGGATCAGTCTTCAAACCTCTTACTTCCCTCAACTCAGTTTGATATGTATTCTGCTGAAAACGCTGGTTTGGTAAAATTTGATTTTTTAGGACTCAAAACATTGACTGTGATTAACAAAACTCAAAAAATTATAAGAGATAAAAAAAATAATAAATTTAATATAGAAGAAATCGATTTTGAGGATGAAAATGTCTTCAAATTGTTATCTGAAGGTAAAACAGTTGGTTTATTTCAACTTGAAAGCTCTGGAATGAAAGATGCTTTAATAAATATGAAGCCAAATAGATTAGAGGATATTATTGCTTTAGTTGCTTTATACAGACCTGGGCCAATGAGCAATATTCCAATATATAATGACTGTAAACATGGAAAGAGAGAACCAGATTATTTACATCCAAAGCTCAAAGAAATTTTAGAACCCACTTATGGTGTAATTATTTATCAAGAACAGGTAATGCAAATAGCTCAAGTGTTATCAGGATTTACTGCAGGAGAAGCAGACATATTGAGAAGAGCAATGGGAAAAAAAAAGAGAGCAGAGTTAGAAAAACAAAAACAAAGATTTATAAATGGAGCAGAGAAAAATGGTATTGCAAAAGATATAGCAGCAGGAATTTTTATGAAAATCGAACCATTTGCAGAATATGGTTTCAATAAAAGTCATGCAGCCGCTTATGCGGTTATTGCTTACCAAACAGCATTTTTAAAAACATATTTCCCAAATGAGTTCTTTTCTGCATCTATGTCTATGGAGTTATCAAATCAAAAAAAGCTAAGTGAATTTTATGATGAATTAAAAAGAGTAAAAATTAATATAATAAGGCCGGATATTAATAAATGCTTTGCCGATTTTACCTCAGATAATAACAATTTTTACTACGCTCTAGGTGCTATAAAAAATGTAGGTTATGAAGCAATATCAAATTTAGTAAAAGAGAGAGAAAAAAATGGCCAATTTAAAAATTTATTTGATTTTATTAATAGAGCAAACCCAAAAGATATAAATAAACTTCAACTGGAAGGACTTGTAAAAGCTGGTGCATTTGACAGTTTAAATTCAAATAGGAAATCAATATTTGATTCTATTCCAAATTTAATTTTAAAATCAAAAAATTTATTTGAAAGCAAAACTTACAATCAAATCAATTTATTTGATGATACAAAAGGCATAAATGATAATGAATTAATATTAAAAACTGATGATTTTATTTCCGAGGATAGATTATCTAAAGAGTTTGAAACTTTAGGATTTTTTATCTCAGATCATCCACTTAATCAGTATAAACATTTCTTTCAACAATACGGTATACTAAATTTTATTGATTATCATCATGATGAAAGTAAAAAAGAAGGTGTTATAGCTGCCACTATTTTGAAAATACAGGAAAAAAAGAATCAAAAAGGATTGTCGTATGCTATTATTAAGTTTACTGACTTAGGTGGTGTTTTTGAATTATTTGTTTTTTCAGATTTATTTGAACAAAAAAGAGACGTATTAAAAGAAGGAAATTCTGTTTTTATGAATTTAATAAAAAATATTTCTCAAGACAGCACATCCTTTAGAATAAATGTCAGAACAATAACTAAAATAAATGATCTTGCTAATAAGACTATCAAATCAATCGAAATAAATTCATCGAATATGAATATTCTAGATGAAATAAAAGAATTAATTTCAGTACCTGGCGAAACAGATGTAACTCTTAATATTTATGAAAATAAGGTTGCTCACCAATATAAATTAAGTGAAAAAAGAAAAATAGATCAATCAATAATATCAAAGCTTAAAAACGCTGGTGTTACGTTAAAAATACATTAAAAAAAAACTTGTATTAACCTGAAATAATTGTAAAAAATTCAAAAAATATATAAACGCACACAGTATTTGGTTGAAAAACCTCCGGTCCCAAAAGGGCAATTACTGTGGAGGCATAACCGGGAAGGACAATGACTATACCAAATATAACAATTGAGCAACTTTTAGAAGCTGGAGTTCATCTAGGTCATAAAACTCTTAGATGGAACCCAAAAATGAAGAAGTATATCTTTGGAAGAAGAGATACTATACATATTATTGATTTAACCCAAACTGTTGAATTAATAAAACAAGCTTTAGAAAAAGTTCATGAAACAATATCTACGCAAGGTAAAATATTATTTGTATCTACAAAAAAACAAGCAGCAGAAAGTATCGCAAACTTAGCAAAAGATACAAACCAATATTATGTGAACCATAGGTGGCTAGGTGGAATGCTAACAAATTGGGGAACAATTTCTAATTCAATAAAAAAATTAGAGGTATTAAATAAAAATCTGTCATCCGAAAACAGAGGTTTTACCAAAAAAGAACTTTTAAAAATGGGAACACAAAGAGATAAACTACAAAGATCCTTAGGGGGAATTAAAGATATGAAAAAATCTCCTGATTTAATTTTTGTAATAGATACAAATTATGAATCTTTAGCAATAAAAGAGGCAATAAAATTGAGTATTCCTATAATAGCTATTCTAGATACTAATTCTGATCCCGAGAATATAGATTTTCCGATACCTGGAAATGATGATGCTAGAAGATCAATAGAACTTTATTGTAACTTAATTAAAGAAACAATTTTAAGTGCAAAAAAAGACCTTCCTCAAGATATGGATACAAAAAAAGAAACAGATAATAAATTGGAAAAGAAAAAAATAGACACATTAAAACAAGCACCAAAAGAAATCAAAGACGTTAAATTAAATTAATATTGTATCAATTTAAAAATGAGTGATGTTGAAAAGATAAAAAAATTAAGGCAGTCAACCGGTGCTGGTTTTAAAGATTGTAATGCTGCCTTAAAAGAATCCAATGGAAATTTAGATAAAGCTGTAGAAATTTTAAGAGTAAAAGGTATTGCGAAAGCTACAAAAAAAATGTCTCGAGATGCAAGAGAGGGAGTAATAGTTGTAAGTGGCGATGATAATAAAACTTCATTAATAGAGGTGAATTGCGAAACTGACTTTGTAGCGAAAAATAATGATTTTTTAAATTTCGTTCAAGAGCTAAGTGAAATTAATAACCAGTGTAATTCAGATCTTGTGAAATTAAATGAAAGCAGCATGAAAAATGGAAAAACTGTAAATGATAATTTGGTATCATTAATCGCAAAAATAGGTGAGAAAATTACTATTGGTAGAAATATAACAATTGAAAATAAAAGTTCCAAAAATTTTACTTATCAACATTCAGTTGTTAAAGATAATGTTTCAAAATTAGGTGTTATAGTTTGCCTTGAAACTTCAGAAAGAAACGAAAAAATAAATTCTTTTGGTAAACAGTTATCGATGCATATTGCAGCCTCAAATCCTTTGGCTTTAAATTCAGAACAAATACAAAAAGAGGTTTTAAATAAAGAGCAAGAATTAATTTCTGAAGAACTTAAAAACTCTGGTAAATCAGAGGAAATTGCAAAAAAAATTAGTTTAGGTAAGTTAAATAAATTTAAAGAGGAAAATAGCTTGATGACGCAAGATTGGGTGATGGAACCAAAAAAGAAAGTTAAAGATGTTATCTCAGAATTAAATATTGCTAACTTAAAAGTTAAAGAATTTGTAAGATACAAAATAGGGGAATAATGTTTAAAGATAACATCTATAAAGATAAAATGAGTAAAACAATTGATTTATTTATTAAAGAACTTTCTTCACTAAGAACCGGAAGAGCAAACGCCAGCATGCTAGATCTTGTAAAAGTTGAAGTTTATGGTCAAAAGATGCCAATCAATCAAATCGCAACAATTACAATCCCAGAGCCACGAACAATCAATGTTCAAGTGTGGGATATAAATAATGTTTCATTAATTGATTCAGCTATAAGAAAATCTGAACTTGGCTTAAATCCTCAAATAGATGGGCAGTTAATGAGATTACCAATACCTGATTTAAACGAGGAAAGAAGAACAGAGTTAAAGAAAATAATTAAATCAACTGGAGAAAAATGCAAAGTTTCGATAAGAAATATCAGAAGAGAAGCAAATGATGAACTTAAAAAGTTATTAAAATCAAAAGATATATCCGAGGATGAAGAAAAAAAATTTGAAAAAAGTATTCAAAACCTAACAGATACAAATATTAAATTAATAGATGAGAAAGTTATTTCAAAAGAAAAAGAAATAATGACAATATGAGTAATATAAATCACATTGCCATAATAATGGATGGCAATGGTCGATGGGGTCTTAAAAAGCACAATTCAAGAAAATTTGGTCATCAAAAGGGTATTGAAGCAGTTGAAAAAATAAT